>NPIG01000498.1_pt2 | contig 29794 bp, 32 predicted proteins | sample 8637441 | NCBI WGS metagenome assembly NPIG01 (sample SAMN07420675, study PRJNA396082) | bioreactor metagenome | isolation source: sample BR6 brine-fed electro-methanogenic bioreactor BR | place: Japan: Kochi | collected 2016-06-14
CCCCCACCCCACCCCCCACGGGCTGGGGGCCATTCTGCCGAACCTGCGTTCGGCGGCAATCCGACCTCAGCGGTTGAACAGGATCACGTTGCGCCGGGCCGCCCCGGTCCTGGTATCCGCGATCGCCTCGTTGATCTGATCCAGGCTCCAGCGGCCAGAGACCAGTTCGTCAAGTTTCAGCCGTCCCTGTTTGTACAGGTCGATGATCCAGGGGATGTCGCGCTTGATCACCACATTGCCCATCTTGGAGCCGACCAGCCCCTGGCCCGCGTCCGCCATGATCAGCGGGGAATAGGTGGCGGTCTTGTCGCCATGCGGCATGCCCACCATCACCACCTTGCCACCGGAGGCGAGGTAGCGCGGCGCCGCCGAATAGACCTCGGCCACGCCGACGGTGACCAGCACCACATCGGCGCCGCGCCCGAGGATCTTTTTCACCGCGTTCCAGGGTTTGGGATCGGAGGCCGAGACCACGTCGGTGGCGCCGAATTCCTTTGCCACGTCCAGTTTCTCGTCCAGCATGTCGACCGCGACGATGCGGCGGGCCCCGGCGACGCGGGCGCCCTGGATGGCGTTCAGTCCGACGCCGCCGGCGCCGATCACCACCGCGTCCTGGCCGACGCGCATCTGTGCCGCCAGCGCGGCGGCGCCGACCCCGGTGATCACGCCGCAGGAGATGACCGAGGCCACGTCCATCGGCATATCCTCGGGGATCTTCACCACCTGGCTTTGATCCACCACGACCTTTTCGGCGAAGGCGCCGCAGGCCAGCGCCTGGAACATGGTGCCGCCTTCCTTGGTCTTGAGCGGCCCCTTGGTGCCGTCATGGCGGGTTTCGCAGATGGTCGGCTGGCCAGAGCCGCAGGGGGTGCAGTGGCCGCAGGCGCGGATCAGCGTGACGCAGACATGATCGCCCGCTGCGACGCCCTGCACGCCCTCGCCGACCGAGATGATGCGCCCGGCGGCCTCATGCCCGTAGACCGCCGGAAGCGGCCCGCCGAAGCCGCCGTCGGCATAGCTGATGTCGGAATGGCAGATCGCGACGGCGTCGATCTCGACCTCGACCTCGCCCATGCCGGGCGGGGCGAGCAGCACCTCTTCGATTTTCAGGGGTTTTCCGAATTCGTGGCAGACGGCGGCCTTGATGGTTTGCATCTCACTCTCCCTTTGTCGCCCCAAAACTGGCCTGCGTATGCGCGCAGGGCAAGCGGGAATGCGACCCCTTTCGGGTCTGGTTACGCCGCGGAAGATCGGCTGCGCAGAAACAGCGCCAGTGCAACGAGCAGGAGAAGCATGGCGAGAAGGAAGGGGGCGCTGGGCAGGTGAACCGGCGCGGAGGCCCCGGTGAAGGCGGCGAAGCTGCTGGTCATCATCAATGGTGACAGGATCATCGCCAGCGCGTGCACGCTGGTCAGCACACCCTGAAGTTCGCCCTGGGCATCATCGGGGGCACGGCGCGACATGATCCCCTGCAGTGCCGGGGTGACCACCGCGCCGAGGGCTGCGACCGGCGTCAGGATCAGGGCCAGCCGCCCGTCGGTGACCATGGCGATCAGCCCGAAGCTGATGAAATCCAGGATCAGCCCGCAGATCACCGTGCCCCGGTCGCCAAGTCGGTAGAGCGCGACCCGGATCAGCCCGCCCTGAACCAGCGCCATGGCGATGCCGAACAGCGCCAGCGACAGGCCGATCGCCTGGGCGGACCAGCCGAACCGCTCTTGCGTGAAATAGGCCCAGATCGCCGGATAGACGTAGAGCGCCACCGAGTAGATGAAGAGCACCCACAGGAGTGGCGTGACACCCGGCAGGTTCGAGACCGCGCGGAACGCGCGCAGCGGGTTGGCCCGAGCCCAGGAAAACGGTCGCCGGATCCGGTCGCCGACGGTTTCGCGCATCACCAGCAGGCCAAAGATCAGGTTCGCCCCGGCCAACAGGGCGGCGGCGTAGAACGGGGCGCGCGGCCCCAGCGCGCCCAGGGTGCCGCCGATTAGCGGCCCCAGTACGAAGCCGACGCCGAAGGCCGCCCCGATCAGGCCGAAATTGGCGGCCTTGTCCTTGGCCTCGGACAGGTCGGCCATGCAGGCGCTGGCGGTGGCCTGGGTGGCCGAGGTGATGCCGCCGATGACCCGGCCCAGCAACAGGATCCAGATCGACCCGGCGAGGGCCATTACCAGATAGTCCAGCGCCATGACCGCGAGCGAGACCAGCAGCACCGGGCGCCGCCCATAGTGATCGGAGAGGTTGCCCAGCCCCGGGCTGAACAGGAACTGCATCACCGCGAAGGTGGTAGAGAGCACCCCGCCCCAGAGCGCCGCCTGTGCCAGGCTGCCGCCCTGCACGTCGCGGATCAGGTCCGGCATCACCGGCATGATCAGCCCGATGCCCACGGCATCCAGCATCACGGTGACCAACAGGAACAGGATCGGCAGGCGCACGGCAGGGTCCGGATCAGGGCAGGAAACTGCCGCGACGCTAGCGGCGGATCCGCCGTGCCGAAAGGGCATTGTGCCCAAGCTGCCGCTACGGCAACCGGTCAGAGCGCCTTGGCGATCCTGTCGAGGAGGGCTGTCAGCGCCTCGGGATCCGAAAAGAACGGCGAATGCGAGGTCGGCAGGTTGAAGACATGGTCCTCGGGCCAGTCCTGCACCATTTCGGCCTGGTACTCGGGCGGAATGGCGTGATCCTCGGCGCAGCGGATATAGTATTTCGGCAGGCCGTCGAACCGTTCGGTCAGCTCCAGCGGCGTGGTTTGCGGCCGCGTCGCCTGCGGGCAAAGCCGGGGCATGGCATAGGCCACCGCCTCTTCCGGGCAGTCATGATAGAACAGCTCGGGCACCTGTTCGGGGTCGAAGGTATAGGACATCCCGTCCTCGGTCCGGCGCACCGCCTGCATCAGCGGTTGGCGCGGACCGCGCTTGCGCATGTCGATCATCGACAGCCCCGAGATCGGCACATAGGCGCAGAGATAGATCAGCGCGCGCATCTTGTCCGGGGCCGCTTCCGCGGCGGCGCTGATCGGGTAGCCGCCCCAGGAATGGCCGAGGACGATGGTGTCCGGGGTCGCGGCGGCAAGGATCGCGTCGCGGCAGCCTTCCAGGGTGACCTCGGACAGCGGGGTGGGATCGTCGCCGTGGCTGGGCATGTCGATGGCGTGGGCCTGGTGTCCCAGCGCCTGCAGCGCCGGGATCACGTCGCGCCAGCACCATGCGCCGTGGCATGAGCCGTGGATCAGCAGGAATTTGGCCATGTCGGATGCTCCTTTGCGGTCAGATGTGACCGGTGTTTTTGAAGAATTCGGTAAGGGCGGCGGCATAGGCCTGTGGTTGCTCGACGCAGGGCAGGTGTCCGGCCCTTCGGATCAGTTGGAAGCGCGATCCGGGGATCAACTCGATGGTTTCGCGGACCAGGTCCGGCGGGGTCGATCCGTCCTCGTCCCCGGCGATGCCGAGCGCGGGCAGGCGCAGCCCGCTGGTGGGGGTATAGAAATCGGTCCCCGAGATCGCCGCCGAACAACCGGCGTAGCCCTCGGCCGGCTGACGGACCAGCATGTTGCGCCACAACCCGATTTCGGGGGTGGCGCGGAACGCCTTGCTGAACCAGCGCTGCATGGTGGCGTCGGCCAGCGCCTCGATCCCCTGCGCCTCGACCTGGGCGATGCGCTCGGCCCACATCGCCGGGGTGCCGATCTTGGCGCCGGTGTTGGACAGCACCAGCGCGCGCACCTGATCCAGCCGCTTGACCGCCAGTCCCTGGGCGATCATGCCGCCGATGGAGAGGCCGACGAAGACGCAGTCGCGGATCTCCAGGTGATCCAGCAGGCGTTCGGCGTCGCGCACCAGCGCGCCCATCGAATAGGGCCCCGGCGGCAGCGAGGACAACCCGTGCCCGCGTTTGTCGTAGCGGATGAATTTCAATCCCCGGGGCAGCAGCGGAAGCACGGCATCCCAAAGCCGCAGATCGGTGCCCAGAGAGTTGCAGAACACCACCGGCGCCCCCTTCGGGTCACCGTCAATTCGGTAATGCAACTGAACGTCGCCCAAATCGGCCATCTGCATGGCGCTGCCCTCCCTTCGCTTTGGCTCATGCGTTTGTAACGGCTTGGCGGGCATGGGCAAGCCCGTGGCGGGAAGGGTGGGCGGGGTCTGCCTCGCCCAAGGGATATGGGCCGCCTAGATGATCACCAGATCGTCGGCCAGCGCGTCGAGGTTCGTCAGCCCCACGATGGTGAGCACGTTTGCGGCATCCAGGGTGATCACGGTATTGCCGCCGACGACGGTTGCGCCATCGATCAGATCCCCGACGGTGGTGCCCGACGCAACCAGGCTCGACCGGATCTGGATCGTGTCCACATCGTCCTTGAAATCCTCGATCCTGTCGAGGCCGCCGCTGAACACGAAGGTGTCGGTGCCCGCCCCGCCGCGCAGGATGTCGTTGTCCGCACCGCCATCGAGCATGTCGGCCCTCTTGCCGCCATCCAGAATGTCGTCGCCGTCTTCGCCGAACAGGGCGTCCTTGCCGCCTTTGCCATCCAGCGTGTCATTGCCTTGGCCTCCGAAGATCTGATTGGCTCCATTGGTGCCGACCACGCGCGCATCGACCGCGCCGTGCAGGCCGAAATCCTCGAAATCGGTGATGTTGCATATCCGGCTCGTATTTCCTTCGGTGGCCCGCAGCCGTCCAGTTCCCATGTTGAAAAACAGGGAATTGTCGCCAGGCTGAAAGTCGTCGACGAAGGCGAACAGGAAATCGCGCCCACTGCCGCCATCCAGATCCTTGCCGGTGCCAAAACGCGTTTCGACCTGGTCGTCGCCGTTCCCGGCCTTGACGCGATCAAGCCCTTGGTCGGCGATGATGAAGTCATCTCCGTTACCGCCGAAGATCCGGTCGTCGCCGGCTCCTCCGTCGATGAAGTCGTTTCCGTCGCCGCCGTAGATGGTGTCATCATCCTCATCGCCGTAGAGCGAGTCGTGACCGTTTTCGCCGAACAGCCGATCACGGCCGCTCCCCCCGTAGAGCACGTCGCCATCGGTACCACCGAAAAGCCTGTCGCTCTTGTTGCCGCCGCGCAGCGTGTCGGAGCCGGAGCCGCCGCTCAGAAAATCGCTTCCGGCTCGGCCGGTCAACACGTCATCGCCACCTCCGGTGATGATGCGATCATTGCCACCAACTTTGTCGATAAAGGTGAAATTTTCGATCCCGGTGAACGGCGTTGCGCTGCCGCCCGTCGGGGCGAATTGCCCGTCATAGCCTCCGCCCGGATTAGCCACCAGCGCGTCGAGAACCACACCGCCGGTGCCGGATTTCAAAACATAGGTCAGACGATCGTCGCCGGCGGTGCCGGTGACCGTGGTTGCAGAGGGTCCGTTTACGAAAAAGTCAGCCATATGCCGCTACTCCAATAGGGGGTCCGAATAAGTTGGACGCAGCTTTCTGGATGCGCCCAGACTCGCCTGAGCACATTGATACAAGTCAACTTTTACGCAGTTCCGGCAGGGACCCGCCAAACCGGTGTCAGGGGGCGAAGCGGTCCAGCGCGCGGGTGAAGACCTGGGCGTCCACGTTGCCGCCGGAGGCCACCGCGATCACCGCGTCGCCCGCCAGCGCATCGGGCCGGAACAGCGCCGCGGCGAGTGCCACCGCGCCGCCCGGCTCGATCACGATCTTGAGCCGGGCAAAGGCTAGGGCCATCGCCTGCAGGGCCTCGTCTTCGGTGACGGCCAGGCCGGGGCCGCACAGGCGGTGCATGATCGGAAAGGTGATTTGCCCGGGCTGCGGCGTGATGATCGCATCGCAGAGCGAGCCGGATTGACGCGGGTTGCGTTCGATCCGCCCGGAGGCGAGCGAACGCGCGACATCGTCAAAGCCCTCCGGCTCCGACGGCCGCACGCGCAGGCCCGGTGCACGCGCCTCCAGCGCCAATGCGACCCCCGAGGTCAACCCGCCGCCGCCGCAGGGTACCAGCACATCGGCCCGGGTCACACCGGCCCCGGCGGCCTGTTCCGCGATTTCCAGCCCGACCGAACCCTGGCCGGCAATCACCAGCGGCTCGTCGAAGGGCTTGATCAGGGTCAGCCCGCGCTCCTCGGCCAATGTGGCGCCGATCTGGTCGCGGTCCTCGCGTTCGCGGTCGTAGAGCACCACCTCGGCGCCCAGCGCGCGGGTGTTGTCGATCTTCATCTTCGGGGCATCCGAAGGCATGATGATCAGCGCCGGAACCCCGTGCATCTGCGCGGCATAGGCCACGCCCTGGGCGTGGTTGCCGCTGGAAAAGGCGATGACACCGCGCTTGCGCGTCTCCGGCGCCAGTGCCGACACCGCCGACCATGCGCCGCGGAACTTGAAGCTGCCGGTATGCTGCAGGCATTCCGGTTTCACCAGAACGCGCCGCCCGGCGATCTCGTCCAGAAACGGAGAGGTCAGAAGCGGCGTGCGCCGCGCATGGCCGGCCAGTCTTTGGGCGGCGGCGTCGATCATGTCGATGGTACTCATGCGGTGTCTTTCAGGAGGTTGCGGATCAGGGTCAGCGAGCCGGGCTCGTCAAGGAACGGCACATGGCCGCGGTTCGGCACCTCGCACGAGATCATGCCGGGGTGCCTGCGGTGCATCTCGTCCAGGGTTGCGCGGGTGAGAATGTCGGAATTGGTGCCACGCAGAACGCCCAGCGGCAGATCGCGCAGCGCCTCGAAGGCCGCCCACATGTCCGGGGCGTCCCCGGCTGCGGCCTGCTCCAGCAGGGCCTTGCGCAGGTTCGGGTCGTATCGCAGGGCCAGCCCGGTTTCGGTCTGCCGGTACTGGTATTCGGCCTGGCGCCGCCAGACCTCGCGCGGAACATCGGGAAAGTCGCCGGCCATCGCCGCCTGCATGTCGGCCGCGGCGGCGTCCAGCGTTTTCGCCCGGGGCCTGTGGCCGACATATTCCATGATCCGGGCGATCCCCCGGGCCCCGATCTCGGGGCCGATGTCGTTCAGGATCACCCCGGCCAGCCGGTCCCGGTGATGGGCGGCCAACATCATGGCGACCAGTCCGCCGCGCGAGGTGCCGAGAAGCGTGACCCGCGTCAGCCCGAGATGATCGAGCAACGCGATGACATCGCGGGCCTCGCGCAGGACGTTGTAGTTCCCGTAATCGGGGTCGTTGTCCGAGGCGCCGCGCCCGCGGCTGTCCAGCGTGATCATCCGAAGGTCCGACAGATGCGGAGCAAGAAAAGAGAAATCCAGCCCGTTTCGCGTCAGGCCAGCCAGGCAGAGCAGCGGCTGGCCCGATCCGGTGTCGGCGTAATGCAGACGGACGCCGTCCGCCGTGGTGAACCGGTTCATGCCCTTCGGGCCAGATCGGGGATCGTCGTGAGATCGGACAGGACGTGGTCCGGGCGCCATGGCAGGCGGTCGACCGGCTCTCCGGCGCGGTTGGCCCAGGCGGTGACGAAGCCGTAGCCGGCGGCAGCGGCGGCATCCCAGCCGTTGGACGAGACAAAGAGCACCTTGCCCGGCGCGCAGTCAAAACGCCGACCGACCAGGTCGTAGACCCGCGAATCGGGTTTGAACACGCCAACGCTTTCCACCGACAGCACATCGTCGAGCAGCGCGCCGATCCCGGCGGATTGCACCGCGCCGTCGAGCATGTCGGGCGAGCCGTTGGACAGGATGGCGGTGTTCAGCCCCTGGTCCTTCAGCGCGGCCAGCATGGCCGGAACCTCCGGGTACGCGCCCAGTTCCCAATAGAGCGCCAGCAGCCGCGCGCGCAGCTCGGCATCGCCGTCCAGCCCGGTCGCCTCGAGCGCCCAGTCCAGCCCGTCCTGGGTGACCGACCAGAAATCGGTATGGGCGCCGGTCACGGCACGCAACCAGCTGTATTGCAACTGTTTGTGGCGCCAATGCGCGGCCAGCTCGGCCCAGCGGTCGGCCAGGGCGGGAAACCCAGGCTCGCCGGCCGCCTGGCGGGCGGCGGCAGAAACATCGAACAGCGTGCCATAGGCATCGAAAACGGCGGTGGTGATGGGCATGAGGGGCTCCTTTCGCGGGCAGAGTTGCATAGCGAAGCAAGCGGTGAAAGGGGCGATGAGGCGGGATGCACAGGGATGTGTTTGGCCAGGCCCGCCCCGGCCCGTCCGGGCATTCCGGCCGATCGGGTTTACATCCGAAAGTCAGGCTCTAGGCTGGGCCGTTCAATTCACGCGAAACATCGGAGCATTCATGACGACAGTAAAAGCCGGAGACACGGTCCGCATTCACTATACGGGAACGCTGAAGGACGGCAGCCGGTTCGACAGTTCCGAGGGGCGCGATCCGCTGGAATTTACCGTTGGCAGCGGCCAGATCATTCCCGGCCTCGACAGCGCGATCCCCGGCATGCAGGTGGGCGAAGCCAAAACCGTCGAGGTGCCCTGCGCCGACGCTTACGGGCCGATCAATCCCGATGCCCGCCAGGCGATCCCGCGCGAAGGGATCCCGGATGATATCCCGCTGGACATCGGCACGCGTCTTCAGATGCAAACGCCCGAGGGGCAGGCCGTCCCGGTCACCGTGGTGGCCGCCGACGAGGCGACCGTGACGCTGGACGCCAATCACCCGCTGGCCGGCCAGGACCTGACCTTCGCCATCGAACTGGTCGAAATCGTCTGAGGATGGGGCAGGGCGGGCATGGCCCTTTGCCGCGCGCTGTGCTGAACTGCGTGCGAGTATCAGGGAGAGCCCGCCCATGCCGACACGTCTGGACGACCTGCTGAGCCGCCTGCGCGAAATCCAGGACGCGGTGCAGGAGGAAATCGAGGAACGCCGCGCCGCCTTCCGTTACCGGGTGGAGCGCGGGCGGGTGATTTTCGATGCCGACATGCGGCGGCGCCACCGGGACCTGCGCGAGAGCTGGCTGAGCTTTCTCTCGCGCACCCGCCCCCTTGTGGTGCTGACCGCGCCGGTGATTTATGCGCTGATCGTGCCGCTGGTGCTGCTGGATCTTTTCGTGACGATCTATCAGGCGGTGTGTTTCCCGATCTACGGGATCGAGAAGGTCCGGCGCGACGATCATATCGCCATCGACCGTCATCACCTGGCCTATCTGAACGGGCTGCAAAAGCTGAACTGCGTCTATTGCGGCTATGCCAATGGGCTGATCGCATTTGCGCGCGAAGTGGCGGCGCGGACCGAGGCCTATTGGTGCCCGATCAAGCACGCCCGCCGGATCGAGGACCCGCATGGGGAATATGGCGGGTTTGCCGAGTTCGGCGATGGGGAGGCGTTCCGTCGGGGGTTGGCGCAAAGGGTGCAGGAGCAGGCAGGAGAAACGCCCGGCGACTGACATGCGGCCCAACGGCTTGGCCGCGCATCAGTTGCGCGGGAATGGGCGCCCATACGGCAATTTCTACACTGCAGAAATGCAGCAATGTGCTCGCCTGGTTCAGGCCCTGTGCTGATATATCTCCGCCCAATCGTAAAGCTGCGAAAGGATGGCGCCGAGCGCCAGTCCTTTTTCGGTCAGCGAATATCCGACACGTTTCCTGGTGTCCTGCTTCTGCACCCGTTCGACCAGGCCGCTGTCGATCAGGTCGCGCAGTTGTTCGGCCAGGACCTTGCGGCTGATGCCGTCCAGTGCGCGGGTCAACTCCAGGAAATGAAGTTCCCCCGAAGTGAGGCAATGCAGGATGCTTGCCTTGTGCTTGCCGCCCAGTGTTTTGAGCGTTTCCGCGACCGGGCACTCTCCTGTTTCGGGCACCGACCATGGCCCGGTCTGATCTGCTGTGTCTCGCACCTGCTCCCCTCACGTTACAAAAAAGTACCCAATTGAGGCCCGAAAACCGCCGTGCGACCTAGGGTTCCGAACCGCATCATAAAGACAGACAAGGCCAGGACGCTATGACAAACCCCCGTGTTGAGACCATCCCCATGCTGCCCTTCGGCATGTTGAATGCGTTTCTCCTGATCAAGAGAGACAGTGCAATTCTGGTGGATACCGGTCTTCCCAATTCGGCATCGCGGGTCGAAAACGCCCTAAAGAAAAATGGATTGGGCTGGTCAAATCTCAGACTGATCGTTCTGACCCATGCCCATATCGACCATGTCGGTTCGGCTGCTGATCTGCGGGACCTGTCCTCGGCGCCGATCATCGCGCATGAACAGGAGCTTGCCTATTGCGAGGGCAAGACCCCGGTCTTCTTGCCGACGCGGTGGTTCGGTCGGCTGTTCTGCATGACGGGTGCGATCCAGCGGCCGTTCCGCTATTTCACACCGGACATGATCGTTTCGGGCGACGGGCACGACCTGTCTGATTTCGGGATCTCTGCGCGGCTTCTGTTCACGCCCGGCCATACGCCCGGGTCGCTGTCGGTGCTGCTGGAGGACGGGGGCGTCCTGGCCGGGGATCTGGCCGCCTCCGGGATACTTCTCGGCGGCATCGCGCGAAAGACCCGCCCGATACAGCCGCCGTTCGAGGAAGACCCGCGCCAGGTGGCGGCATCGCTGCGGCTGCTGTTATCGCAAGGCTGCACGCGTTTTTTCCTTGGCCACGGCGGTCCGCTGACCGCGCAGGAGATCAGCCGCCATATCCGGTTTCTGGAAACAAGATCATAGCGGGCACGGCCAGACGGGCCGGGCGAGAGCTCCGGTCCTAGAGGTAGTCCGGCTGCGGCATGCCCAGAACGTGATAGCCGCCGTCGACGCGGATGATCTCACCGGTGGTGCAGTTGCCGGCATCCGACGCCAGGTAAACCGCGGTGCCGCCGACCGCGTCCAGCGTGGCGTTCGAGCCGAGCGGCGCGTTCTGGTCGGTGAACTTGTAGGTCTTGCGCGCGCCACCGATGGCGGCACCGGCCAGCGTCTTCATCGGCCCGGGCGAGATGGCGTTCACGCGGATGCCGTCGGGGCCCAGATCGTTGGCGAGGTAGCGGGTGATCGATTCCAGCGCCGCCTTGGCGACGCCCATCACGTTGTAGTTCGGGACCACCCGGTTCGACCCCTGGTAGGTCAGGGTCAGCAGGGTGCCGCCGTTCTCCTTCATCAACGGATGGGCGCGGCGGGCCACCTCGATGAAGGAATAGGCGCTGATGTCCATCGAGTTCTTGAAGTTCGCACGGCTGGTGTTGATGAACCGCCCGGTCAGTTCCGATTTGTCGGAATAGGCGATGGCGTGCACCAGAAAGTCGATGGTCGGCCAGCGCGCGGCCAGAGCGGCAAAACCGGTGTCCAACGTTGCATCATCGGTGACATCGACGTCGACCATGAAGTCCGAGCCGACCGAGGCCGCCAGCGGCTCCAGCCGTTTGCCGAAGGCTTCGCCCTGATAGGTGAAGGCCAGTTCCGCCCCCGCCTCGTGCATGGCCTTGGCGATGCCCCACGCGATCGAGCGATCATTGGCGACGCCCATGATCAGCCCGCGTTTCCCCTGCAATACGTTCGACATGTTCTAAATTACCCGTGAAATTTCGACAGGATCATGGATCCGTTGGTGCCGCCGAAGCCAAAGCTGTTGGTCATGACGCTGTCCAGTCCGGCCCCGCTCACCGTGTCCAGCGCGATCTCGGCGGGATCGAGCGCGGGGTCCAGGGTCTCGACGTTGATCGACCGCGCGATAAAGTCCCGGTCGAGCATCAGCAGGCAGAAAATGGCCTCCAGCGCACCGGCCGCGCCCTGGGCGTGCCCGGTCATGGATTTGGTCGAACTGATCGGCGGGGTGCTGCCCTGACCGAAGACACGGCGCACCGCCTCGACCTCGCCGACGTCGCCGACCGGGGTCGAGGTGCCGTGCGCGTTGATATAGCTGACCGTGCGATCCTCGGGCAGGGTCTGCAGCGCCAGGCGCATCGCGCGCTCCCCGCCCTCGCCCGAGGGGGCCACCATGTCATGGCCGTCGGAGGTGGCGGCAAACCCGGTGACCTCGGCATAGATCTTAGCGCCGCGGGCGCGGGCATGCTCCAGCTCTTCCAGCACGACGATGCCGCCGCCGCCGGAAATCACGAAACCGTCGCGGCCGGCGTCGAAAGCGCGCGAGGCACGGTCCGGCGTGTCGTTGTACTTCGAGCTCATCGCCCCCATGGCGTCGAACAGGCAGCTGAGCGTCCAGTCCAGTTCCTCGCCGCCGCCGGCGAACATCACGTCCTGCTTGCCCATCATGATCTGCTCGGCGGCATTGCCGATGCAGTGCAGAGAGGTCGAGCAGGCCGAGGTGATGGAGTAATTGATGCCCTTGATCTTGAACGCGGTCGACAGGTTGGCCGAGATCGTCGAGGACATACACTTGGGCACGGCGAACGGCCCGATCCGCTTGGTGGCGCCGGTGCTCAGAACGGTCTGATGCGCGGTGAACAGCGCGCTGGTCGACGGCCCGCCCGAGCCGGCGACAAGCCCGGTGCGCGGGTTGACGATGTCGCCGTCTTCAAGGCCCGCATCGGCAATCGCCTGCTGCATGGCGATATGGGCATAGGCCGCGCCTGGCCCCATGAAGCGCAGGGTGCGCTTGTCGATATGCTCGGCCGGGTCGATGTTGATCGCGCCGGATACTTGGCTGCGAAACCCATGCTCGGCCATCGTCGCGTCGGCGGCGATGCCTGACCGCCCGGCCTTCAGCGCGGCGGTCACTTCTTCGGCGTTGTTCCCGATCGACGAGACAATGCCCAGCCCAGTTACGACCACACGGCGCATGGCGCACTCCTTTCCTGTAGGTCAGCTTTCGGACAGAACGACCCGCATGTCCTTAACGTCGTAGATAAGCTCACCGTCGGCCTCAACAATACCGTCGGCGACCCCCATGGTCAGGCGACGCGTCTGCATCGCCTTTTTGAAGTCCACCTTGTAGGTCAGCATCTTGCGGTCCGGGCGCACCATGCCGGTCAGCTTCACCTCACCGACGCCGACGGCCATGCCGCGCCCCGGCCAGCCACGCCAGCCCAGGTTGAACCCGGTCAGCTGCCACAGCCCGTCCAGCCCGAGACAGCCGGGCATGATCGGGTTGCCGGGGAAGTGGCACTCGAAGAACCACAAGTCCGGGGTGATGTCGAATTCGGCCACGATATGGCCCTTGCCGTGGGCGCCGCCATCGGCGCTCACCTCGGTGATGCGGTCCATCATCAGCATCGGCGGCGCGGGAAGCTGCGCGTTGCCGGGCCCGAAAAGCTCGCCCCGGGCGCATTTCAGCAGATCCTCTTTGTCAAAACTGCTGGGGTACTGGGCCATGCTGCCGGGTCTCCTGCTTGCCGCTTTAGTGCATTTCCGACCCTCTAGCACCGCGTTGAAGGGTCCTGCAAGTGCGCTGGCCGCCGCAGGCGCACGATGCGATGCGGGCCGTGTTGCGGTTGCGACTGAAATTCATTTGTATTTGTGCCCTTCCGCGCCCTATATATAGCGTCACGATGACGGACGGAGCCGGAAAATGACCCCGGAAAGGACGACATACGCGACGCATTGGCTGGCGCGGGCCGGTTTGCGTCCGACGCGCCAGCGACTGGCACTGGCCGAGCTGCTGATCGGCGACGGGCAGCATCGCCACGTCACCGCCGAAAGCCTGTTCGAGGCAGCCCGGGCGGATGGCGCCGCGGTGTCGCTGGCGACGGTCTACAACACGCTGCGCGCCTTTTGCGAGGCGGGCGTCCTGAACGAGATCACTGTGGATGGATCGAAAAGCTATTTCGATACCAACACCCATGATCACCCGCATTTCTTCTGGGAAGATGACGGGCGCCTGTCCGATGCCCCGGTCGAAGAGCTGGAGATCGCGCGCCTGCCGGATGCCCCCGAGGGGGCCGAGATCGCCTCGGTTGACGTGGTGATCCGCCTGCGCCGGAAGACCTGATCAGCCAGCCCGCAGCAGGGCGGCCAATTCCCGCATTGCGGCGGCACCGTTCGGCTCGGCCGGGCCGGTTCCGTGGCGTGTCAGGATGACGGCCTCCTCGGCCTCGCGATCCACGATCGGAAGCGTGACCAGCGGCCTGCCGTCATAACTGGTGCCGGCGGGCGGGGCTGCGTAGCTGATGCCCACCCCCTCGCCATGGGCCGCCAGGCTGCGAAGGTTTTCCAGCGAGGCCGCCCGGTGCGCCACCAAAGGCGACAGTCCCTGTCGCCGGAACAGGGTGAGCATGTGCTGGGCCGACAACCCCTCTTCCGACAGGATCAGCGGGGTCTCGGAGAGGGCGCTCAGCGTCAGCGTGGCGCGACCGGCCAGCGGATGGTCCGGCGCCAGGATCGCGTGCGGGCGGGCGGTAAAGAGGCGGCGGCGGTCAAAGCCGGAGTCAAGCCCCAGCTCATAGCTCAGCGCGATGTCGATCTGCCCCTTGATCATCCCGCTGATCAGGGCTTCGAACGGCTCCACCCGATAGGCGATGGTGACACTTGGCAGCACCGCCCGCAGATGACGCAGCGCCGGGGCCAGCAGGAACGGCGCGAGGTCAACGAAGCAGCCCAGCGTCAAACGCCGCGCGGCGGGCAGCGGCGTGTCGGGGTTCTCGAGCTGCGCGGCCTGCGCCAGCAGCGCCTCGGCCCGCCCGACAAAGCTGCGCCCCTGCGGCGTCGGCGTCATCGCCGCGCCACGGCGGCGCAGAAACAGCGGATAGCCCAGCTGTGCCTCGATCCGGTTCAGCGCCACCGACAGCGCCGGTTGCGACACGTTCAGCGCCTCGGCCGCGGCCGACAGGCTACCTTCGCGCCCGACGGCGACGACATACTCATAGTGGCGCAGCGTGAGGTATAACATGAAACTAAGTGTAGCTTTGAAAGATATGATTTGAAATAGGGAGAGCGGCCCGGCAAGGTCGCGGAAAATCGACCTTCGAGGAGACAGAGATGCCCCACCCCCTTGTGACGCGGGACATGATCGACACCTTCCAGCGCGACGGCGTCGTGCTGGTGAGGGGGCTGTTCGCGGATCACGTCGACACCCTGCGCCGCGGCGTGGCCGCCAATATAGCGGACCCCGGTCCTTTTGCGTCGAACAATGAAAAGGCGGGGGAAACCGGGCGGTTCTTCGACGATTATTGCAATTGGACACGGATCCCCGAGTTTGCCGAGGTGGTTGAAACCTCTCCGGTTGCCGAAGTGGCGGCCGACCTGATGCGGTCGCGGGCGGTGCAGATGTTCCACGACCATGTGCTGGTCAAGGAGCCGGGAACCTCGATGGCCACGCCCTGGCACCAGGACGGGCCATATTACTTCGTCGAGGGCGACCAAACCATCAGTTTCTGGTCGCCGCTTGACCCGGTGCGCGAGGCGACGCTGCGCTGTGTCGCCGGCTCGCACCGCTGGGAGAAGGAGGTTCTGCCGACCCGCTGGGTCTCGGACGAGGGCTATTTCCCGGATGCAGGCCAGTACATGCCCGTACCCGACCCCGAGGCCGAGGGCATGCGGATCGTCGAATACGAGATGGCGCCCGGCGACGCCGTGGCGTTCAATTTCCGCACCCTGCACGGCGCGCGCGGCAACAGCAGCGATGCGCGGCGACGGGCGTTCTCGATCCGGCTGGTGGGCGATGACGCGCGCTATGTCGACCGCCCCGGCCGCACCTCGCCGCCGTTTCCGGGGCATGGCATGACGCCCGGCCAGACATTGCGCGCGGATTGGTTCCCGGTGATCTGGCCGCGCGTCTAAGGGGGCGCTGCCCCCTCGGCCTTCGGCCTCACCCCCGGGATATTTCCGGCCAGAAAAAGAGCGGGTCGAAAGAGGCCCCTGAGGTCAGAACCACTGTCCCGGCTCCATCAGGCCGAGATCCAGCAATTGCCGCGAATGCCACTCGAACGGGGTGGAATTATGCCAGCGGAAACTCTCGATGTCGAAGGTCGACCCGGGATTGGCCTTCAATGCCTTGGCGGTCCGGAACGAGCAGATCGCGGCCGTCAGGTTGTGATGCCAGGGGCAGGCATAGGTGTTGTATTCCTGATCGTTGAAGGTGTGATCGGGCAGCAGCCGCAGCCCCGGCTTGGCGCGGAACAGCGAAATCCGGTCGATCTTGCGGCTGGTTTTCGGGATATGCTCTTCGTACCGCCAGCGCAGCCCGCCGAAGAAATTCAGCTGCCGTTCGCGTGGATGGCCGGTTTCGGGGTCGGGGCGGGCCAGCGCGTAGTAACCCGACCTGTCCAGGTGGGCACGGTTCAACGACACCGCGTTCGGGCAGTCCACCAGGTCGTCCGCATATAGATCGACCACATAGGTCAACATGGCGTCGCGCCGTTCCTCGGCGTGAAACGCCAGCATTTCGCCCACGCTGCGGCTCTCGCAGAACGGGAAGAACAGGTATTCGGCGTTGTAGCAGTAATAGAGCCAGACCCCCGGTGCGGCATCGATCACCCGGTTCAACGCGTCGAAGACCGCCGACGGGGATCCGCAGTCGAACCCGATGCGGTGAACCCGCTCCTCCAGGTCGCCGGGGATCTCGAAGGCATCGGGCATCAACGCGGCCACGGCCGCGAACCCGCATTGCAGGTGATGGCGCAGGGTGGTGGCCAGTTCGACCGCGTCCTCGACAAAGATCAGCGCCACCGGCCCCTTGGCCAATGCCGCCTTTCCGCGTGTCAGAAATTCATCCAGCGATGCGTATTCCATGGCCCTGCCTGCCTGCTGCCCTGCTGGCGTTTGGCCGCAGAGTCGGGTATTCGGGCCGCCATTGCAAGCCGCCGGGCAAAGCCCTATGTCCGGCGATCAATCCCGTAGCCGCGAAAGCAGATCCGATGACCGCGCCCAAGAAACTCTTTATCAAGACCTATGGCTGCCAGATGAACGTCTATGACAGCGAGCGCATGGCCGAGGCGCTGGGTGGTCAGGGCTATGTCGAGACAAAGACGCCCGACGACGCCGACATGATCCTGCTGAACACCTGTCACATCCGGGAAAAGGCGGCGGAAAAGGTCTATTCCGAGCTCGGGCGCTTCAAGGGGCTGAAGGCGGAGAAGCCGGACCTGAAAATCGGCGTCGCCGGCTGCGTCGCCCAGGCCGAGGGCGAAGAGATCATGCGCCGCCAGCCGCTGGTCGACCTGGTGGTGGGGCCGCAAAGCTATCACCGCCTGCCCGAGCTGGAGGCCAAGGCGCGGCAGGGGGAAAAGGCGCTCGACACCGATTTTCCGGAAGAGGACAAGTTCGAGAAACTGAAAGCGCGCCCCAAGGCCAAGCGCGGGCCGACCGCCTTCCTGACCGTGCAGGAGGGCTGCGACAAGTTCTGTGCCTTCTGCGTGGTGCCCTATACCCGTGGCGCCGAGGTATCGCGCCCGGTCGAACGGATCCTGTCGGAGGCCCGCGACCTGGTCGAGCGCGGCGTGCGCGAGATCACGCTTCTGGGGCAGAACGTCAACGCCTATCACGGGGTCGGCGCCGATGGCGCGGACTGGTCTTTGGCGCGGCTGATCTGGGCGCTGAACGATGTCGACGGGCTGGAGCGCATCCGCTTCACCACCTCGCACCCCAACGACATGGACGATGACCTGATCGCGGCGCATGGCGAATGCCCCAAGCTGATGCCGTATCTGCACCTGCCGGTGCAATCGGGCAGCGACCGCATCCTGAAACGGATGAACCGCAGCCACACCGCCGAGCAATACCTGCGGCTGATCGAACGGCTGCGCGCGGCGCGACCCGACCTGCACATGTCCGGCGATTTCATCGTCGGCTTCCCCGAAGAGACCGAGGCGGATTTCCAGGCCACCCTGGACCTTGTCGAGGCAGTGCAATACGGCTCGGCCTTTTCGTTCAAATACTCCACCCGGCCCGGCACTCCGGCGGCGGAGCGTGCACAGGTCAGCGAGGCGGAGAAGGACGACCGGCTGCAGCGGCTGCAGGCCCTGCTGACCCGGCAGCAGCGGGCGTTGCAGGATGCCATGGTCGGCCGCGAGGTCGGCGTTCTGTTCGAAAAGCCGGGCCGCCAGCCGGGCCAGATGGTCGGGAAATCCGATTACCTGCATGCGGTGCATGTACAGACCGATACCGTCGCCCCCGGTGATCTGAGGCGGGTCAGGATCCTGTCCTCCGGCCCCAATTCCCTGGCGGGCGAGGTTCTGGGCTGAATACAGTCGGCGGTGGCGGCGGGCCGTTTCGCCCAGCCATCGGCCTGTTGTGGTCGCGCTACGAATCGGTCAGCCCGCGCGGCGGAAATTCCGGCGATACGGGGCGTTTGTCTTGTGGGCTGAACATGTCCCGCCGAAGTCTCGGAATTGTTTCTAATTTTAGTCTATTCTTAGCTGATAATTTGCCTCTGTTTTCTTCCGCAGTATGATGGACGCAGGCTTTCGACCGATCTCAACGGGCAGTTGGCAAGAGTGCGGCGAAGCATCAATGCGAACAAAATCTTGATTCCGGAGTTACCCAATGAGACGTGTGATCATCGCCGCAGCCCTTCTGAGCGCCATGGCGTCGCAAGCGTCTGCGGAAAGTTACAAGCTTATCGCAGATGGCAATACGCTGATCGTCAGCTGCTTTCGCGGCCCCTGGAAGGACGTAATTTGGGATCGCCCGAATTCGAACTTCATCGATAGCCTGATCGACTTCGGCTACGACTATCCCAACGCCCATGCGATCGCCGAGCGCATCTGCCGCGACGACCACCTGGTGGGCAACAAGGCGGCGATGAAGGCCGAAATGATCCGCATCTACTACGAGTCGCCGGAAATCCGCGGCAAGACCCGCAAGCTGTACTGACGTCGGTGTCCCGGGCGTTGGGTCGGCCCCTCCCCCCGGTCTTGCCGGTCGCTGGCCCGCTCTGAACCCGCGTCCGGGTCCGGGCACGAACCATCCTTCCCGTCAGGCGGTCGGGTCGTGCCCCGGCCGACCGGGCGCGCCCCTGCCGCCGACGTGACCGATGTCCGGCATATGAGGGTATGTTTCACAAAACGAGCCACAACATATGGTGGTTTTTGCTTCACAAAAGTCGGTTCTTTTCTTAACGTTAGCATAATAACGGCCAAGTCCGCCCGAATTCCGGGGGCGGTGTCATTTTCGGGGGATCCAAGGTGAATACATCAAAGGTGATTGATTTTAGGGTTCGGCGCACCCTGACGGCGCTGGTCGCGACGCTGCTGCTGGCCGTCGCCTTCGCAACGGCGGCTCAGGCCCAGTCCAATACCAAGACGGTGATCGGGGAACGCTATGTCCCGACGATCTGGGTCGACCCCGACGGCTGCGAACACTGGGTCATGGATGATGGCGCCGAGGGGTACATGAGCCCGCACGTGCGCCGCGACGGCACCCCGGTCTGCCGCCGGGGCAACCTGTGCGGCACGATGCCGGCGGATCAGTTCTTTGCCACCGACAAATACTCGATCAACGCAGCAGGGCAGGCCCGCCTGCGCGAGTTTTTCCGCGACGCCGGTGCCCGCGGCTATATCATCACCGGCCACACCGACAGCCGCGCGTCGGATGCCTATAACATGCGCCTGTCGCGCAACCGCGCCAACTCGGTGGCGCGGGTGGCGCGCAGCGTCGGCGCAAATGTCGTCGATGTGCGCGGCTATGGCGAACGCGATCCGCGGGTGCCCAATACCAGCGCCGCCAACATGGCGCAGAACCGCCGCGTCGAAATCATCTGCGTGCAGTGAGGAGAGAGACCATGAAAATCGTCAAGGCCATCGCACTGCTCGCCGCCGTGGGGACCCTGGCCGCCTGCGAGGCGACCGACAAGACCCGCGACCGCAACATTTTCGACACCAAGGACCTGAGCCAGCTCAAGGCCGGGATCTGGGTCGACCCCAACGGCTGCGATCACTGGATCATCGACGACGGGGTCGAAGGCTACCTGTCGCAACGGCTGGATCGCAACGGCAAGCCGGTCTGCTCGGGCGTGGCGCCGCCGAACACCGCCACCGGCCCATTCAAGCAGGGCAGCTGGGTTCCCGACGCGATCTGATCCCGGTCCGATCATTCCTGCGGCCGCCCTGATCCGGGGCGGCCGTTTTTTGTTTCAAATCCGTGAAAAACGCCTGCGCCCGCTTGCGCGGTGCGGCCGATCTTGGCAGGCTCGAACTATAGCCTGAGACAAGGAGAGCGGATTGGCCATTGGCGCCCTGACCCCACCGCAAGCCGAAGAGGCACCGCGCGAGGTGCTGATCGAATTTCCTGACAACCGTCTGCTGGTCGACTTGTGCGGCGAATATGACCGCAACCTGGCTGTGATCGAACAGCAGCTGGGCGTGCAGATCGTGCGCCGCGGCAACCAGCTCTCGGTGATGGGCGAAGAGGCGCCACAGGCCCAGGCGGTCGAGGTGCTGAACGCGCTGTACCAGCGGCTCGAGGCCGGCCGCGCGGTCGAGGCCGGCGATATCGACCGCGAATTGCGCATGGGCGGCTCCGAGGATGGCACCGGCAGCCGCGACGGCGACCAGCTGGAAATGTTCAAGGGCGGCACGGTCGAAATCAAGACCCGCAAGAAACTGGTCGAGCCGCGCACAGAGGCGCAGAAGGCCTATGTGCGGGCGCTGTTCGAGAATGAACTGGCCTTCGGCATCGGCCCGGCCGGCACCGGCAAGACCTATCTGGCGGTCGCGGTGGGGGTGTCGATGTTCATCGGCGGCCATGTCGACCGCATCATCCTGTCGCGCCCGGCGGTCGAGGCGGGCGAAAAGCTCGGCTACCTGCCCGGCGACATGAAGGAAAAGGTCGACCCCTACATGCAGCCGCTCTACGACGCGCTGAACGATTTTCTGCCTGGCAAGCAGCTGGCCAAGCTGATCGAGGAAAAGCGCATCGAGATCGCGCCGCTGGCCTTCATGCGCGGCCGCACGCTGGCCAATGCCTTCGTGGTTCTGGACGAGGCGCAGAACGCCACCACCATGCAGATGAAGATGTTCCTGACCCGCCTGGGCGAGGGCTCGCGCATGGTGATCACCGGCGACCGCTCCCAGGTGGATCTGCCGCGCGGCATGCCCTCGGGGCTGGCCGATGCGGAACGGCTGCTGAAATCGGTCAAGGGGATCAGCTTCAACTACTTCACCTCCAAGGATGTCGTGCGCCACCCGCTGGTCGCCGCCATCATCGAGGCATATGAAGCGGACGTGTAACCGCACCGCCTTCGCCGCCCCGGTCTTTTTCGGGGCGGGACATATCCCGGGGATGAATTTGCCGCAGGCCAAGAGGCGGCTGGCCCCCTGCCGCCCGCTGCCGTAAAGCCCGCGCCATGACCGTCGAACTGACCATCGAAGACCCCGCCTGGAAGACGCTGGACCTGCAGGCCCTGGCCGACCGCGCCGCCGCGGCGACGCTTGCGCATCTGGGGCTGGATCCGGCGCGCTGTGACATCGCGCTGCTGGCCTGCGACGATGCCCGCATCGCCGCGCTCAACGCCGATTTCCGCGACAAGCCGACGCCCACGAATGTGCTCAGCTGGCCGGCCGAGGACCTGGCGCCCGACATCCCGGGCGCACGCCCGGACCTGCCGGAACCCGATTTCACCGGAGAGATCGCGCTGGGCGATATCGCCATCGCCTATGGCACCTGCGCGCGCGAGGCCAAAGAACAGGGCAAGAGCCTGGCCGATCACACCACCCACCTGATCGTGCACGGGGTTTTACATCTGCTCGGCTATGACCATATCCGTGACCTGGATGCCACTTTGATGGAAGGGTTAGAGGTCGAGATACTTGGCAGATTGGGCCTCGATGACCCATATAGGGAACAAGACGGGCCATAGCGGCCCCTTTCGGACAGGACCAATGGGCGACGACACAGACGATTGTTCTAACGCGGCGCAACGCGCGCATTCCGAGAACAGCACCCCCGAGACCGGCGAAAAGACCGGGTTTTTCGGACGCATTTTCGAGGCATTCACCCCGGGCGAGGAAGAGCAGCCCGCTTTGACCAACGGCCAGCCCGCGCTGGCCGCGCAGCCGCGCGGGATGATCAACCTGCGCCGGATGCGGGTCGAGGATGTGGCGATCCCCACCGCCGAGATCGTGGCGGTGCCCAGCACCATCTCGATGGAGGATCTGGTCGATGTGTTCCGCGAAAGCGGGATGACCCGCGTCCCGGTCTACGACGGCACGCTGGATACCCCGCTGGGTTTCGTCCACCTCAAGGACCTTGCGCTCACCTACGGGTTCAATGGCGAGGACGACGGCGAGTTCGACATCACCAAGATGCTGCGCCCGCTGCTCTTCGTGCCGCCCTCGATGCCGATCGGTGTGCTGCTGACCAAGATGCAGACCGAGCGGCGCCACATGGCGCTGGTGATCGACGAATACGGCGGTGTCGACGGGCTGCTGACCATCGAGGACCTGATCGAACAGGTGGTCGGCGAGATCGAGGACGAATACGACACCGACGAGGATCAGCCCTGGGTCAAGGAGAAGCCCGGCTGCTACATCGCCCAGGCCCGCACCCCGCTGGACGAGTTCGAGGCCGAGATCGGGCAATCCCTGACCAGCCATGACGCCGTCGACGAGGAAGAGATCGACACCCTGGGCGGGCTGGTCTTCATGCTGTCGGGCCGGGTGCCGACGCGGGGCGAGGTGGTGCTGCACCCCGATGGTCCCGAATTCGAGGTGATCGAGGCCGATCCGCGCCGGATCAAGCGGCTGCGCGTTCGCGTCCCGGATGCCGCAGAGTGACAGCGCCCGCATGACGCCCACGGCGCGGTGGCGGTTGCGATGGCGGATGGCCATCGCCGCGCTGATCGGGGCGGCGGGCGCGATGGGGCTGGCCCCGGTCGGGGCCTGGCCGGTGACGCTTCTGGCGCTGGCGCTGCTGCCGGCGCTGCTGGCGGCCTGTGCGACGCCGCGCGCCGCGGCGCTGACCGGCTGGGCCTTTGGCGCCGGCTGGTTCGCCCATGCCCTGTTCTGGATCGTCGAGCCCTTCTTCGTCGAACCCGACCGCTATGGCTGGATGGCACCCTTTGCCCTGGTGTTCATGGCCGGCGGGCTGGCGCTGTTCTGGGGGCTGGCGGCCTGGACCGCGCATCGTGCGGCACCCACTCCGGCCGGGCGCATCGCCGCACTGGTTGTGACCCTGTCGCTGGCCGAGTTCGCCCGCGCCTATCTGCTGACCGGGTTTCCCTGGGCCGCGCTGGCACAGGTCTGGGTCGACACGCCGGCGGCCCAACTGCTGGCCTGGATCGGGCCGCAGGGCCTGGCGCTGGTCACGCTGGTCATCGCCTTGCCGCCGGGATGGGCGCTGGCGCGGGGGGCTGCCGCGCGCCCCCTGATCCTGGCCTGCCTGCCCGCCGTGGCCTTCGCCGCCGCCGCGCTGGCCGCCGTCGCCGGGCGCGACACGGCGCCCGCATCGACCGGCGCCATCGTCCGCCTGGTCCAGCCCAACGCGCCGCAGCACCAGAAATGGGACCCGGCCTATATTCCGATCTTCTTCCAGCGGCAGATCGAGTTCACCGCCGCGGACCCGCGCCCCGACCTGATCGTCTGGCCCGAAAGCGCCGTTCCCGTGCTGCTGAACGAGGCCGCCCCGACGCTGGAGCGCATCGCCCAGGCGGCGCGCGGCGCCGACGTGGTGCTGGGCATCCAGCGCTACGAAGGCTGGCGGATCTACAATTCGCTCATCCGCCTCGACGGCGCGGGCGAGCTCGCCGGTCTCTATGACAAGCATCACCTCGTGCCCTTCGGCGAATACGTGCCCCTGGGCGATCTCGCCGCCCGGATCGGCCTTTACGGGTTTGCCGCGCAGGAGGGGCAGGGCTACAGCGCCGGCCCCGGTCCGCGCCTGCTGGACCTCGGCGCCCTGGGCCCGGCGCTGCCGCTGATCTGCTACGAGGCGGTGTTTCCCCAGGACGTCGCCGGCGTGCCCGAACGCCCCCGGCTTCTGCTGCAGATCACCAATGACGCCTGGTTCGGCACCCATTCCGGCCCGTATCAGCACCTGGCCCAGGCGCGGATGCGGGCGATCGAACAGGGGCTGCCGCTGCTGCGGGCGGCCAATACCGGCGTTTCGGCCCTGATCGGCCCGCGCGGCGCGGTGATCCGGAGCGTCCCGCTGGGCCAGGCGGGCTATGTCGATGCGCCGCTGCCGGCGCCCCTGCCGCCCACGGTTTACGCCCGCAGCGGCGATTGGCCTGTGTTCCTGCTGCTACTTCTTGCCGGGATCGCGTTTAAGGTGGTGCAATGGCGCCGCGGATCGCCTACATAGCGATTGACCGGACCGTCCCCCGGACGTAACCGGAATTGAAAATCTGTCACAACGGCTTCCTGGCGTGGCAGGTGAAACACTAATGGAGCGCGTTCATGTCCCGCAAGAACTACACTTTCACCTCCGAATCCGTTTCGGAGGGGCACCCCGATAAGGTCTGCGACCGGATTTCCGATGCCGTCCTCGATGCCTTCCTGGCCGAGGAACCCGAGGCCCGCGTCGCCTGTGAGACCTTCGCGACCACGGGCATGGTCGTGATCGGCGGCGAGGTCGGCCTGTCGGACCAGGAGCGGCTCAAGAACTACATGGGCCGGATCGGCCAGATCGCCCGCGACTGTATCAAGGATATCGGCTACGAGCAGGAGAAGTTCCACTGGAACACCTGCCACGTGCTCAACTTCCTGCACGAGCAGTCGGCGCATATCGCCCAGGGCGTCAACGCCGCCGAGAACAAGGACGAGGGCGCCGGCGACCAGGGCATCATGTTCGGCTATGCCACCGATGAGACCGACGCGCTGATGCCGGCGCCGATCCAGTTCAGCCATGCGATCCTGCGCCGCCTGGCCGAGGCGCGCAAATCCGGCGCCGAACCCAGCCTGCGCCCCGATGCCAAGAGCCAGCTTTCGGTGGTCTACGAGGACGGCAAGCCGGTCCGCGTCAGTTCCATCGTGCTCTCCACCCAGCACGAGAGCGAGGATCAGACCAGCGACGATATCCGCGCCATCGTCGAACCCTATATCCGCGAGGTCCTGCCCGAGGGCTGGATCACGCCGGAAACCGAATGGTGGGTGAACCCGACCGGCACCTTCGTGATCGGCGGCCCCGATGGCGACGCCGGCCTGACCGGGCGCAAGATCATCGTCGACACCTATGGCGGCGCGGCCCCGCATGGCGGCGGCGCGTTCTCCGGCAAGGACCCGACCAAGGTGGACCGCTCGGCCGCCTATGCCGCGCGCTACCTGGCCAAGAACGTGGTCGCCGCCGGTCTGGCGAACAAATGCACGCTGCAGCTGTCCTACGCCATCGGCGTCAGCAAGCCGCTGTCGATCTACGTCGACACCCACGGCACCGGCGAGGTGCCCGACGAGGTGATCGAAAAGGCCGTCGGCGGCGCAATGGACCTGACCCCGCGCGGCATCCGCGAGCATCTGCAGCTGAACAAGCCGATCTACCAGCGCACCGCGGCCTATGGCCATTTCGGCCGCGAGCCGGATGCCGACGGCGGCTTCAGCTGGGAAAAGACAGATCTGATCGAGGCGCTGAAAAAGGCGGTGTAAGGCCGGCCTGACGCAGTGAAGTGAACAGACCCCGTCCGGGATGCCGGGCGGGGGTTTTCTGTTCCATTATGTTATCTTCTGTCCGCTCTCAGCTCCATCAGGCGCTAAGTCGATGGAAACACTCTGTTCAGTAGTGTCTTCGGTGAGATCGGTTCTGGACTTCACGGGTCTTGGTGGAGGTGCTTGCCACGCGCGCAGATATTGGCCGACCAAATCATAGAAATCCGGGACAATCCGTTCCACATCTTCGATAAAGGTACGTCGCCCAGGAAAACGTTTCCCCAGTCTTTCGACCAGTAAGACTTCGAACGAATGTGGAACGGCCTCTTTGTTTTCTGTTTGCAGTGCGTCTGGTGTCTCTTGCAAAACCGAAAGAGGCTCTTGTGTTGCAGGCGTCCGGCCGGCCCAGTGCGCGCGGATAAGGACGCGCGGATCGTCTTCTTTAAGCATGCGGAGAAGCCAGTTTACGCGCGCCTTCGTCGACTTCTTGTCGAGTGGGGCTTTGATCTTCATCCCAGCGGAAACCGTGCGACGCGTCAGGTCCGCGACGATCTCAAGATCAGCTGCGCTATCCGGAATCCGAAAGACGGACGTTAAGCAATGGTGGTCGACCAGTTTTCCAATACCGTCCTTAAGCCGCCCTACCGGGTCACTCTGCAACTTGCGTTCGATGATCGTCTCGACGGGCTGTCCGACGTGCCGGGACAATTGAAGGCAAAGATCGCGCTCTTCCTCGAACCAGCAACCCACGCCGTTTTCTACTTCCGGCGCGGACTTTTTAAGCGTGCTGTTGTTAGTGACGGCCTGATTGAGGTCTTTCCAATCCGCCCCCATCTGCGAGAAACGCTCGACGCCGGTGCCTGGGTGACTCAGAAAGCGTAGTATTTCCCTCAATAGAAAACCTTGTTCGTTGTCTTCGACAGAGCCTTGGTGTTCAAGAATTTCGCATTGAGTTGCGATCCATGTCCATGACCAATGGAAAAGGTCGACTTTACGAAGAAGAGTTTTCGGAACGGAAACGGGAGAGTGATCCGCTCTTGCCACGAATTCATTTGAAATCGTGATCACGGCGTTTATGCCGTTGGCCTTGGCCATTTCGACGTATCTTTGTACTTGGTCTGCATCGAGTTTTGCTTTTCCAATCTTGGCTTCGATCAGCGCGTACCAAGTCGATTTACCGGTCGAGACGCTCAACAGGCCGTCAGGTCTGTTGTTTGCACCATTGGCTTCCCTGAGAACGATTTCCGTGAAAGCCTCGATCTTGGTGCGCTTCCCAACCCGTAGGCCTGTGGTCGACAAAACTGTCTCTGCCAAGGCCGGAATCTGTGGTAGCAGGGAAAGAAAAATGGAAGCCATTCGGTTTTCCCGACTCGTGTCGGCCAAGACCGGAAACAGCCGGGCACGTTCGCCTTGCTTCAGGAAATCAGGTAAGTCAGTCATTTCGCCCCCCCCTTGGATTGGGGTATCGTAAAAAGCGAGTTCGCTGTTCGTCAACAAAACCCTTGCTTGAAATAGGCGGGAGGTGATGGGGCGTTTGCGCACGGGCCTCCGGCGGGGATACTTTTGGCCAGAAAAAGAAAGGGGGCGTGCGCCCTTTCCGGCGGTGTGGACGCTTGCACCGCCCCCGACCAATCGCTAAATCGCGCGCCATGACGCAGCATCCCGACCGCCCGCACCGCAATTTCTATGGCCGCCTCAAGGGCAAGACCCTGAAGAAAAGCCAAAAGGCCTATCTGGACGAGGACCTCGCCAAGCTCTCGCCCGGTCCGGTGAGCTGGGACGAAAACCCCGAGCGCGTACCGCTCGACCTGGGTAACCTATTCGGCGGCAAGCCGGTCTGGCTGGAGATCGGCTTCGGCGGCGGTGAGCATATGGTGCATCAGGCCGCCTGCAATCCCGAAACGGGGATTATCGGGGCCGAACCGTACATAAATGGCGTCGCTATGCTGCTGGGCAAGATCCGCCGCGCCGGGGTCGAGAACCTTGCCGTCTATCCTGGCGACGCGCGCGACCTGATGGATGTGCTGCCCGAGAACTCGATCGCCCGCGCCTTCCTGCTCTATCCCGATCCCTGGCCCAAGAAACGCCACCACCGCCGCCGCTTCGTCACCCAGGAACATCTGCAGCCGCTGGCGCGGGTGCTGCGGCCCGGGGCGATCTTTCGCGTGGCGACCGATATTCCCGATTACGTGCGCCAGACGCTGGAAGAGGTGCCGAAGGCGGGCTTCGACTGGCTGGCCGAGCGACCCGCCGACTGGCGTGCGCCGTGGGACGACTGGATCTCGACGCGCTATGAGCAGAAGGCGCTGCGCGAGGGGCGGACGCCCCACTACCTGACCTTCCGCAAGACCTGAGCGCTCAGGCGCCGGGATCGTTGAGCCAGCCAATCCGCCGCCCCTTGGCCACCCAGGCCAGCCCGAAGGACCACAGCGCCAGGGTCTCGACCGCGAAGGTCAGGTTGGCCGCGTTCCAGCGCGCCTGGAACGCCTCGCTCGCCAGCAGGCCGACCGCGCCCAGAAGGGCGACGCAGCCCAGGATCGCGATCCCGCAGCCGGTATAGAGGATGTTGCGCCGCCGCTTGGTGGCGATCAGCGCCCCCTTTGCCATGTGGCGGTCCGGGATCACCCGTTTCAGCACCACCAGGCAATAGAGGCCGAGATAGAGGAACAGCACCCCGGCCGCCCAGGCGTGCAGGTGTTCAACCCTCTGGAAAAGCTGGAAAAACCCACCCCCATCCGCCGCATTCAGCGTTGGCGGGTCGCCGGCGGAATAGTCCACGAACACCCGGGTGAGGAAATGCGCCTCTCCCTCGCAGCCATTGCCGCTGGTCGGAAAGATCGCCACGAAACAGGCGCCGAGCCCGGCAACGAAGGAGCCCGCGTCTTCTAGCCAGTGTTCGCCGGTATAGGCAATCATGAAGCCGCCGATGAAGACCAGCATCCCGACGAAGATGGAGCCGAGGAACTGGGCATAGTAGAAATGACTGATGCTGTCGCGGAAACAGCTGCCGCCCAGCACCGCCCCGGCCAGAAGCACCAGCGGCAGGCCGAAGGCCACCAGCCCGACCAGTGAGGCGAGGCGTTTCTGGATCCCCGTCCCGGAGCCGTAGCGGCTGGGCGGCGGTTGGAAATGCCGGGTGGTGCCCTGTGCCAGGAAATCGCCGATCCGTGCCATGTCATGCCCTCCCGCCGCTGTGAGATTGGGGAGAATTGTAGCCGAATTGTACAACTTTCGATAGAGACCCCGCATCGGAGGCGCGCGGCGGCAAACAGCGCATGGACGGGTGCGCCGTCTTGCGCTACCCAAGCGCGGAGAAATGGAAGGAACCCGCGCAGATGTCAGCCCACGGCACCCCGATCCCGATGAGAAGCAAAGCCTGCGGCCCCCTGTCCGGCGTGGCCGAGGTGCCGGGCGACAAGTCGATCTCGCACCGGTCGCTGATCCTGGGCGCGATGGCGGTGGGCGAGACCCGGATCACCGGGCTGCTGGAGGGCGAGGACGTGCTCGACACCGCCAAGGCGATGCGCGCGCTGGGCGCCGAGGTGACGCGGGACGGTGACGGCACCTGGCATGTGCACGGGGTGGGTGTCGGCGGTTTCGCCGAGCCGGACCAGGTGATCGATTGCGGCAACTCGGGCACCGGCGTGCGCCTGATCATGGGGGCGATGGCGACCTCGCCCATCGTGGCGACCTTCACCGGCGACGCCAGCCTGACCAAGCGGCCGATGGCGCGGGTGACCGATCCGCTGGCGCTGTTCGGGGCGCGGGCGGTGGGGCGCTCGGGCGGGCGGCTGCCGATGACCATCGTCGGCGCGGCCGACCCGGTGCCGGTGCGCTACACCGTGCCGGTGCCCTCGGCGCAGGTGAAATCGGCGGTGCTGCTGGCCGGGTTGAACGCGCCGGGCCAGACGGTGGTGATCGAGAAGGAGGCGACGCGCGACCATACCGAGCGGATGCTGGCGGGCTTCGGTGCCGAGATCACCACCGAGGAGACCGAGGAGGGCCGGGTGATCACCCTGACCGGTCAGCCGGACCTGCAACCGCAGGTGATCGCGGTGCCGCGCGACCCCTCCAGCGCGGCCTTCCCGGTCTGTGCGGCGCTGATCGTGCCGGGCTCGGACGTGCTGGTTCCGGGGATCGGTTTGAACCCGACGCGGGCGGGGCTGTTCACCACCCTGCGCGAGATGGGCGCCGACCTGACCTATGAGAACGAGCGCGAGGAGGGCGGCGAACCTGTGGCCGACCTGCGGGCGCGTTATTCGCCCGATATGCAGGGCATCGCGGTGCCGCCCGAGCGCGCGGCGAGCATGATCGACGAATACCCCGTGCTCTCGGTGGTGGCGGCCTGCGCGGCGGGCAAGACGATGATGGCGGGGGTGCGCGAGCTGCGGGTCAAGGAATCCGACCGCATCGACGCCATGGCCGTCGGCCTGCGCGCCTGCGGCGTGACCGTCGAGGAGGGCGAGGACTGGTGGGAGGTCGCCGGCCTGGGCGCGG
>NPIG01000510.1_pt2 | contig 29733 bp, 36 predicted proteins | sample 8637441 | NCBI WGS metagenome assembly NPIG01 (sample SAMN07420675, study PRJNA396082) | bioreactor metagenome | isolation source: sample BR6 brine-fed electro-methanogenic bioreactor BR | place: Japan: Kochi | collected 2016-06-14
GCGGGGATGACACCCGTTCCCTACCGCAGCCCGTCCTCGCCCTTGACGTCCTCCACCGCCAGCCCGCCCATGCGGTGGTGGATGCGCCCACCCCGGCTCATCGCCAGCGCGAACAAGAGCTCACCGGCGCGGGGGCCGTCGGGGATGCCCACCTCCATCGCGTCGAAATGGCTGCGGACATAGGCGGCGTTGATATGGCCCAGCGGCACGTCGATGCGGGTGCCGGTGCCGCCCACCTTCATCGCCGAGGGCACGATCGCCTTGGCCTCACCCAACCTTTCGCGCATGGCATAGCCGCCGGGGACGTGCCAGAGCGCGGTATGCTCCAACTCGCCGCCCTCGCCGGCCAGCCCGGCCTTGCCATAGCCGTCGATGCCCNNGATACCGCCCATCGCCTCGATCAGCCGGTCGGTCATCATCAGGCCCAGCGGCTTCAGGTCGTCCATCGCCGATTGCAGATCCTCCACATAGGTCCCGGCAAAGGGGTTCCTGACCACGGCGACGATCGCCGCCCGGCGGCGCGGTTGCGCCGGGGGCGGTCCGCCCTCGTGGTGAATATCCTCGACGAAGATCATCGTCTTGCGCAAAGCGAAATCAGGCATGCGTCGGCTCCTTGACTGCAATGAGGTCGGCACCGCCAAGCGTCCGGGAGTGCCCGGCAAGGCTCAGCAAGGCGGCATGGATCAGGCCCCGGGCGCGGCAGATTTCGGCGAAGGCAAGACCGTTCGACAGCGCGCGGCCGGCCTCCTCCCCGGTCAGCGGGGCAAGCCCGGTGGTCACCCTCCGGTCGCCCAGATCGCTGTCGGGGGCCAGATCCCGCGCCGGGGTGCGGGCCACCTTGGGGCTGCCCGGCAGGTCGACGGCATTGGCGATCATCGTCGCCGCCGCGTCGGCCTGCGCCGCGCTGTCGGCCAGCACGGTGACGCTGTCGGCGATCCCGAGGGAGTGGCTGCGCCCGTGCCGCCCCGAGGTGGCGACGCCGCGCACCGGGCCCTCCGCCGGGATCGCGATGCTGCCCGGCACCCCGCCGGCGACGGCGGCGGTGAAGCTTGCGCCCGGACCGAGGTGCAGCGCCACGTCACCGCCGTTGTTCACATAGGCGCGCGCCAGATCCCCCGCCGCCACCATCGCCGCCAGAACCGTGTCGGCCACCGCCCCGGCGACGGCGGCCATCGGGGTGATGAAGCGCGGGAGGAAGGGCTGCGTGGCGGCGTGCATGCGCCGGGCAATGGCCCCCTGTGGCCGCGCATCCACCGGCGCGCGCAGCAGCGCGAGTTCCGCCGCCAGCTCGTCCAGCACGGTCTCGAACCGGGCGGCGGCGGCGCGCAAGGCATCGTCACGTCCCGCCCCCTCGGCCCCGACGATCAGGTCGATCGGCCCGTGCTGCAGGTGCAACCGGCGGCCATCGGGCAAAAAGGCGACCTGCGGGCTTCCCACGGCTCAGTCCTTGTCCCCGGCGGGCCCCACGGCGCGCACATCGCCGCCGTATTCGCCGCCATGTTCCAGGATATCCTCGACCGCGCGCGCCTTGTCGTCATGACCGCCCAGCGCCCGGTAGTCGTCCCGGCGCAGGGTAAACTCCAGCGGCGCGACAATGGCGGGCGTGGGTACGTAGCCAAAGGCGTTGTCGGGCATCCGCGTCACGTCCGCCATGATGGTGATGCCGCCGCCGGGCCAGACATAGGCCGGGGCACCGCCCACCGTCACGCGGGTCTTCTCGCCCTGCACCGAGCGGGTCAGCCGCACCGGGTTCCTGGTCACGCCGGAGCGCAGCGAGCCGCCTGCCCCGCCCATGAACATCACGGTACAGAGCGCCGGTTCGCAGTTTTCCGCGATCAGATCGACGGAAGGGCGGAGCGCCTCGGGCAACTCCTGTTTCCGCGGCACCAGATCGTCGTCGAGGACGTAATAGGCGTATTGCTCCCCCGTGGTGGAGACCATCAGGAGGGTGAGGCCGGGGTGCGCGCCCTTCTTTTCGTTCCATGGCCCGAGGATGGTGAGCGGGTCCTCGATGTTCGTCCCGCCCCAGCCGAGGCCGGGATCGGCCACCTGGAAGTAGCGGCCTGGGGTGGAGCGGCGGCCGAGGATCTTGATGCCGGTGTCGGGCCAGTCCAGCACCTTGCCCGCCTGATGTTCGCTGACCACGCCGGTGATATGGTCGTCGACCACCACGACCTCATCCACCAGCCCCTGCCACTGACTGGCGAACATGCCGATGGTGGCCGACCCGCAGCCGACCCGCATCCGTTCCTCCCGGTGGCCGTCGACGATCGGCGGTTGCCCCGCCTGCACGATGACCGTGGCGCCGCCGTCGACGGAAAGTTCCACCGCCTCGCGGTTGCAGAGCCGCATGAGGGTATCACAGGTCACCCGGCCCTCGGGCTTCGACCCGCCGGTAAGGTGATCGACGCCGCCCAGGCTCATCATCTGCGAGCCATATTCGGACGTGATCATCAGGCCCACCGCCTCGCCCTGGGCCCGGATCACCGCGCCCTCGTGCCCAAGGTGGCGGTCGGTGTCGATCTTCACCTTCACCCCGCAGTAGGAGAAGATCGCCTCGGTCACCACGGTGACGAAATCGGCGCCGTCGACCTCGCGGGAAACGATGAAGGGGGCGGGCTTGTAATCCGGGTAGGTGGTGCCGGCGCCGACCGCGGTGACGAAAAGCGCGTCGTCGTCCATCAGCTGGCCGTCCCATTCCGCCTTGAGGAACGGCTTGATCTCGCCGCCCTTCTCGATGCGGCGGTCGAGCACGGTCAGCGGATCGCAGCGGATGATGCGGCCGCCCTGGTTGGCATAGCGGTCGCAGGCGCCGATGCGGCCCTCGGCGATGTAGCACATCACCGGGCAGGCGTCGCAGCGGATCTTGTCCTCCCGGCGGCGGGTGCGGTCGGTCATGGGCGGTCTCCTGAAGTCCTTGGCGCCACCTGAACACCTGCTTTGCCCGGCGGCACGCCGGGCAGCGCCCGCCCGCCCCCCAGGCGGGCGCTGCCGCGCCCACCACGGGCGGCCGCTGCCCTCTGCAATTCAGAACCGGAGTAACAACGCATCCCCCTCATCTCACCCCCGCATCGCCGCCAATACCCGGTGCGGCAGCGCCGGCAATTTCGTCACCTTCGCCCCGCAGGCATGGCGGATCGCGTTCAGGATCGCCGGCGCGGTGGGGATCAGCACATGCTCGCCCAGCCCCTTGGCCCCGAACGGCCCCTCGCGGTCCGGCGCCTCGATCAGGATCGAGCGGATCTCGGGCATGTCCCCCACGGTCGGGATCAGGTAATCGTGCAGGTTCTCGGTGCGCCCCGGAATGAACTCCTCCATCAGCGCAAGGCCCAGCCCCTGCGCGACACCGCCCTCGATCTGGCCCTCGGCCAACAGCGGGTTGATCACCCGGCCCAGGTCATGCGCGGCGGTCAGCCGCTGCACCTTCACCGTGCCCAGCGCCAGATCCACCTCGACCTCGGCCAGATGCGCGCCATAGCCATAGACCGCGTAAGGAACCCCCTGCCCGTTCTCGTCCAATGTCTCGGTCGGCGGGTCATAGGTCTCCTCGGCGCTCAGCACATAGCCATTCTCGGCCACCGCCAGTTCCGCCAAATCGATCCGCCGCCGCTGGTCCCCGTCGCTGACCACCACCGCCCCCGGCTCCAGCGCGATCCGCGCGCCCTCGCCCATGTTCGTCATCGCCAGGATCCGCGCCCGCAACGCCCGCCCCGCCAGCAGCGCCGCCTTGCCCGTCACCACCGTCTGTCGCGAGGCCGAGGTCTTGCCGCAATCGGGGGTCAGCGCGGTATCCGGCCCGACCAGCTCGAATTGCGCCACCGCCACGCCCAGCGCATCGGCGCAGATCTGGGTGATCACCGTGTTCGCCCCCTGGCCGATATCGGTCGCCCCCTGGTGCAGCCGAAGCCGCCCCTCCGCCGTGATGCCGACCCGGATGGTCGAGGGGTTGGGCAGCGCGGTGTTGCCGCAACCGTACCAGCAGGACGCCACGCCGATGCCGCGACGGTGCCCGTCCTGCGCGGCGTTGAACGCCGCCACCTCCTCCAGCGCCGCCGCCCAGCGCGGTTGCAGCGCGTCAAGACAATCGCCGATCCCCACGCCGAACAACTCCTGCCCGCAGACGCTCCGCCCGCCCTCGGGCAGCGCGTTCATGCGGCGGAACGCCAGCCGGTCGATCCCCGCCTTCAGCGCCAGATCGTCGAACAGGGTCTCCTGCAAGATCGCCGCCTGCGGCACGCCGAAGCCGCGGAACGCGCCCGAGATCGGCCCGTTGGTATGCACGGCCCGCGCCTCGGCATGGTAATTCGGGATCACATAGGGCCCCGAGGCATGCACCGGCACCCGCACCGCCACCGTGGGGCCCCAGCTCGCATAGGCGCCGGTGTTGAAATCGCCGTCGAATTCCATCGCCACCAGCCGCCCTTCGGCATCCACGCCCGCGCGCGCCCGCATCCGCGCCGGGTGCCGCTTGGTGGTCGAGGCCATGCTCTCGCGCCGCGAATAAACCATCCGCGCTGGGCGCCCGGTCTTCAGCGTGACCAGCCCGATCAGCGGTTGCAGCGAGATGTCCAGCTTTGACCCGAACCCGCCACCGGCCGCCGAAGGGATGATGCGCACCCGCTCCGGCGGCAGGCCCAGAACCTTGGCGGTGTCGTCGCGGTCCATCACCGGTGCCTGGGTGCAGGCCTGGATCACCAGCGTGTCGCCCTCCAGCCAGGCGGCGCCCGCCTCGGGCTCGATATAGGCATGTTCGACATAAGGCGTTTCCGCCTCGGCCTCGGCCAGATGCGCCGCCCCGGCGAACCCCGCCTCCGGGTCGCCGCAATGCACCAGCCCCGCGATCAGGATGTTCCCCTCGCGCCCCGCGTGCACCTGCACGGCGCCCTCGGCGCGGGCCAGGGCGGTGTCGAGCTGCGCCGCCGCCTCCTCCCAGGTGATCGGAAAGCTGTCCAGGTCCAGCGCCTCGACCGCCGCCTTCTCGCCCGCCACCAGCGCCACCGCCTCGCCGCGCATCCGCACCGCGCCATCGGCCAGCGCCGGCTGATCGGCAAAGGCGGGGATGGTGCCGAACCGGTTCTCGCCGGGGATGTCGGCGGCGGTAAACACCCGCACCCCGGCCCGCGCCGCCCAGCACTCCAGATCCCCGAAGGTGAACCGCGCGGCGAAATGCGGCGCCCGCAGCACCCGCACCCACAGCGCCCCCTCGGGCGCGAAATCGGCGCCGTAGATCTCGGTCCCGTCCACCTTGGGTCCGCCGTCCAGCCGCTCCAGCCGGGCGCCCACCGCCGCGCCACTCTCGGGCGCATCGGGCACCGCCAGCGGCGCCGTCCCGGCGGCATCGAGCACCGCATCGACGATCTTGGCGTATCCCGTACACCGGCACAGCACCCCGCCCAGCGCCGCCTCGACCTCGGCCCGGTCCGGCCTGCCCGGCTGGTCCAAAAGCGCGGCGGCCGCCATCAGCATGCCCGGCGTGCAGATGCCGCATTGCGCCGCGCCATGGCGCAGGAACGCCGCCTGCAGCCGGTCCATGCGCGCGCCCAGCCCCTCGACCGTGACCACCTCGGCCCCCGCCGCGCGGCTGACCGGCGTCAGACAGGCACAGACCGGCGCGCCGTCCAGCAACACCGTGCAGGCGCCGCAATCGCCCGCGTCGCAGCCCACCTTGGTCCCGGTCAGGCCCAGCCCCTCGCGCAGCGCCTCGGACAGGCGCCGCCCCGGCGCCACGTCCAGCTGCGCGTCGGCCCCGTTCACGGTCAGCGTGATCGCCGGCATATCCTTCATCGCAGCTCCTCCACGGCTCCGGCCACGGCCCGCCGCAGCAGCTCCGCCGCCGCCTGGCGGCGATAGGCGGCATCGCCACGCAGATCGTCGATCGGCGCCAGCGCCCCCGCCACCTCTTGCGGGTCGATTGCCCCGGCCAAATCCCCCAGCGGCAGACCGGTGAGCGCCCGTTCGACCGCAAAAAGCCGCGTGGCGACCGGCCCGCAGGCCCCCACCGCCAGCGCCAGCTGCGCCGCGCGCCCGGCCTCGGCGACGATCCGGACCGCCACCATGGCGATGGAGATCACCAGGTATTTCCGCGCCCCCAGCTTCAGGAACCGGCTGGCCCCCTGTCCCGCCCGGCGCGGCACATGCAGCGCCACCAGCAGCTCTCCCGGCTGCAGGGCGGTCGCGCGCGGCCCGGTCAGGAACTGCGCCAGCGGCAGCAACCGCCGCCCCGAGGCCGAGGCCAGCTCCACCACCGCCTCCAGCGCCAAGAGCGGCGGCACCCCGTCGGCGGCGGGCGAGGCGTTGCACAGATTGCCCGCCACGGTGCCGGCATTCTGGATCTGCACCGAACCGACCTCGCGCGCGGCCTGTTTCAACATGTCGAAGCCGGGCGGCAGATCGGCGCGGACCACATCGCTCCAGGTCGTGGTGGCACCGATACGCCAGCCCTCCGGGCCGCTTTCGATCCCACGCAGCGCCGCGATCCCGGTGATGTCCAGGACCGGACCGTCCAGCTCCTGCCGTTCCGTCGCCGGGAACAGGTCGGTGCAGCCGGCGGCCACCACCACCGGCCCGCGGGCCAGGCCGTCAAGCGCCTCTTGCAAATTTCCGGGGCGCAGATACAGGCTCATCGCCACATCCTCGCACTGTTGGATGGATATTATTGTTAGTATACAAGCAGAGTGTGAGACAGCGCCCCGGCCCTGTCAACATTCCCGGCACAAGGGGCGGAGCGATGACGAGCGAGACAAAGGCCAACGACACCCGCTATCGGCTCGACGCGCAGGTCGGTTTCCTGATGCGGCGGGCAAACCAGCGGCACCTGGCGCTCTTCGCGCGGCACATCCCCGACCTGACGCCGACTCAGTTCGCCGCGCTGGCCAAGCTGTGCGAGCTGGGCCAAGCCAGCCAGAATGCGCTGGGCCGGGCCACGGCGATGGACGCGGCCACGATCAAGGGGGTGGTGGACCGTCTGCGGCGGCGCGACCTGGTCGCCTCCGCCCCCGACCCGGACGATCAGCGGCGGGTGTTCCTGACCCCCACCGACGCGGGCCGCGCGGTGTTCGCCGCCCATGTGACCGCCGCCCACAGCATCACCAAGGAAACCCTCGCCCCGCTGAGCCCGGCCGAGCGCACAACCTTTCTGCGGCTGCTCGAAAAACTCACCTGAGCGCCGCGAAGGACGCTGCGCGTCCTGCCTTCGGCAAGGATATTTGAAGCCAGAAAAAGACGCAGACGCCCTTCTTCTTTGCGAAAATACTCCGGGGGGCGCACCGGCCGGGATCAGACCCCCAGATGCCTCTCGATCAACCCATGATCGCGGCGCAGCGCCTCGGCCTCCAGCGTTTCCAGGTTCTGGCCGTTCTCGATAAAGGCCACCCGGTCGGCCACCGACAACACCGCATCGACCCGCTGTTCCACCAGAAGGATGCCGACACCGCGGTCGCGCATCACCGCGATCACATCGCGGATCGCCGCGATCATCGACGGCTGCAGCCCCTCGGTCGGCTCGTCCAGAAGCAGGATGCGCGGCCTGAGGCAGAGCGCGCGGGCGGTGGCCAGCATCTGCTGCTCGCCACCCGACAGCGTCTGCGCCCGCTGGTGCATCCGTTCGCGCAGCCGCGGAAACAGCTCCAGCGCATCCTCCAGCACCTCGGGCCCCGAGTTGCCCGCGCGCAGCCCGATCTCCAGGTTCTGCGCCACCGTCAGCTCGCCGAACAGCCGCCGCCCCTGCGGGATATAGCCGATGCCGCAGCCCGCGACCTTGTGCGCCGGCAGCGCGCTGATCTCGCGGCCCTCCAGCCGCACCGCGCCGGACATCAGCGGCAACAGCCCCATGATCGCCTTCATCGAGGTGGTCTTGCCCGCGCCGTTGCGGCCCAACAGGCACAGGATCTCTCCCGGTGCCACGGTCAGCGTGAGGTCCCGCAGGATCTGCGCCCGGCCGTAACCTGCGTTGATCTTGTCCAGCTCCAGCATCAGCCCGTCCCCAGATAGGCGGCCTGCACATCCGCGTTGGCGTGCATCTCCTCCGGCGTGCCCTCGGCCAGGATCTCGCCGAAGTTCAGCACCGTCACCCGGTCCGCCACCTCCATCACCACGGACATGTTATGCTCGATCAGCAGGATCGTGGTGGTCTCCGACAGCTCGCGCACCAGCGATTTGAACCCGGCGATCTCGGCGTCCGACAATCCCTGCGTCGGCTCGTCCAGGATCAGCAGGCGCGGCGCCTGCACCAGCCCCATCGCGATCTCCAGCAGCCGCTGATGGCCATAGCTCAGATCCCCCGCCGCCCGATCCGGCGCCTCGGCCAGCCCGACCTTGTCCAGCGCGCGCCGCACCTCGGCCTCGACCGCCGCCGCGCCCTGTACCCGCCGCCGGGCGGCCAGCGCAACGTTCTCGAAAAGGCTCAGCCGCGCGAACACCGAGGTGATCTGGAAGGTATAGGCCATGCCCAGCCCGATCCGCCGGTGCGCCGGCAGGTGGGAAATGTCGCGCCCATCGAAGAACACCTGCCCGGCGCTTGGCGCGATCCGGCCGCACAGCAGGCTGACGAATGTGGTCTTGCCCGCCCCGTTCGGCCCGATCAGCGCCCGCACCTCGCCCTCGGGCAGGTCGAAATCCACGTCATGCACCGCCCGCAGCCCGGCGAAATGCTTGCTGAGCCCGCGCGTCGACAACAGGCTCATGGCAGCCACCGCCAGACCCGTTCGCGCAGCTCGCCCACCAGCCCCTGCGGCGCGAACAGCGTCAGCAGCACCAGCGCCACGCCGGCGACCAGCATATAGGCGCTGGTCACCGCGCTGGACAGGTCGATCAGGTAGAACATGAACAGCGTGCCGATGAACGGGCCCAGCACCGTGCCCGCCCCGCCCAACAGCACCCACAACAGCGGAAAAATCGAATATTGCACCGAGGCAAAGGTGGCGCCGACATAGCCGAACAGCAGCCCGTAAACCGCCCCCGCCAGCCCCGAGAGCGTGCCCGAGATCACCACCGCCGCCAGCTTGTAGCGGAACACGTCATAGCCCAGCATGCGCGCCCGCTCCTCGTTCTCGCGGATCGCGATCAGCACCTTGCCGAACGGCGCCCGCACCATCCACAGGGTCACCAGGACGCAAACCGAAAACAGCGCCAGCGCCGCGAAATACCGCGTGCCCGGCTGCGACAGGTCGATCCCCCACAGCACCCGCTGCGCCTGCTGCAGAACAAATCCCTCGTCGCCCCGCGTGTAGGCGCCGAAATACAGAACGGTCAGATACCCCGCCTGCGCGAACATCAGCGTCACGATCATGAAGGCGACACCGCTGGTGCGCAGCGCCAGCAGCCCCAGCGCAACAGAGACCGCCACCGCCGCCGCCAGCCCCGCCAGCAGCCCCGGCACCGGCGCCGCGCCGCCATGCGCGATGACCAGCCCCATGCCGTACATGCCGGCCGCAAAGAACAGCGCATGGCCCAGGCTCAGAAGCCCGGTATAGCCGAACATCACGTTATAGCCGATCGCGAAACTGGCCAGCACCATGATCCGCGCCAGGTTGCCGTGGTGATAGGCCGGCAGCACGAACTGCAGCGCGAACAGCAGCACCAGCAACCCGCCGTGCAGGGCCAGCGTTTTCCCCCGGTCGCTCATTTCGCCCCCGTCCCGAACAGGCCCTGCGGCCGGAACACCAGCACCAGCGCCACCAGAAGCGTCGCCAGGATCTTGGCCAGCGTCGGCGAGAAGAACACCGAGATGATGCCGTCGGAAAGCCCGATCAGCACGGCGGCGGCCACCGTCCCCGGCAGGCTGCCCAGCCCGCCGATGATCACCACGATGAACGACAGCAGCAGCGGATCACCCCCCATCAGGTAATGCGCCTGCTGGATCGGCACGATCAGCACCGCGCCCAGTGCCGCCAGCGCCCCGCCGATGCCGAACACCATGGCATAGACCCGCTCGACCGGAATGCCAAAGGCCAGGGCCATCTCACGGTCCAGCTGGGTCGCCCGCATCAACAGCCCGATCCGCGTCCGCGCCATCAAAAGCCAGACGCCGACCAGCACCGCCGCCGCTGCCGCGATCACGAACAGCTTGTAACTCGTGGTGCTCAGCCCCCAGGGCCAATAGAGCTGAAAGCCGCCCTCGCCCCATTCGAACCACGGCAGCGCCAGGCGCGTGTTGAACGGCGGCTCCACGGGCCGCGCCTCCGGCCCATAGGTCATCAGCGTGACCTGCTGCAGGATGTAAAGAATGCCGATGGTGGCCACGATGGTCCGCTCGGGGTCATAGTCCACCCGCTTCAGCACCGTCATATCGGCCAGCGCGGCCAATCCCCCCACCGCCAGCGGCGCGATCGCCAGCGCAGCGATGAAACCCAGCGCCGGCGGCCCGCCGACATGAGAGGCCACCCACCAGGCCAGCACCGCGCCCAGCATGAAGAACTCGCCATGCGCGACATTGACCACCCGCATCACGCCGAACACCAGGCTCAGCCCGATGGCGGTCAGCGCCAGCACGGCGGCGGTCACCGCCCCCTCCAGCGAGGCGAGCATCAGATACGGTCCGAACTCCATCGGTCAGGGCAACCCCTTGTTCAGCAGATCCGCGCACCGCCCCCCGCAAGGGGCGGTCGAAGGGCGGCCATTCGGGCCGCCCAAGGATGCGCCGCGCGCGCCGAAGAGTCCCCCGGTCATCGCGCGGCCCCCTCCGCTCAGAACGACATCTTGGTGTAATCCACCTCGTCGGGATAAAAGCCGTCCTCGATCGACGTGGTGTGCTGCACCACCAGCTTTCCGCCGTCCAGCTTGCTGATGTACTGCGGGCCGAACACCTGGTGTGTCTTGCCGTTGAACACCTTGGCCCCCTGCGGGTGCTCGTTCGACATCGGCATATCCGTCATCGCCTCGACCGCCTCGATCAGCGCCTGGCGGTCCTGCGGACCCTTGTAGCCCGCGGCCTCCATCCCGGCCTTGATGACATAGAGGGTCTCCCAGCAGCCGAACATATGGGCAAAGGTCGACACATCCTTGGCATCGGCCAGCGAGGCGCCCTTGTCATCCACGCCGACCTGCTCGCGATAGAACTTGTCGAACGGCGTCTGATCGGCCTGCGCATAACGCGGCATGCCTTCCCAGAAATAGGTACCTTCGAGGAACTCCAGCCCGGGGCTGGAGATATCCACCGCTTCAAGGCTGTCGATGAAACCGAAGATCTCCGGCCGGCTCGGCCCGAAGAACTCGCCCATCTCCTTGACGAAGGTCAGAACGGCGGGCCCCACCATCACGTGATAGATCACTTCCGTTTCGCGCGGGATCTTCGGGAAATACTTGGTGAAGCTGGTCTCGGTCGGCGGGATCGCCAGCTTGGCCACCACCTCGCCGCCCTGCGCCTCGATCGCGGCCGAGAAGAAATCGCGGTGATCGTGGCCAAAGGCATAGTCGGGGAAGATCATGGTGACCTTCTTGCCCAGGTTCGCCGCCACGAAGGGCGCCATCGCCTGCACCTGGCTTTTCACGTCGGTGATACCCGGCTGCAGCGTGTAACGGTTCAGCGCGCCCGAGGCCACGTGGTGGCCTTCGGACACCACGAAATAGGGCAGCTTCAGCTCGCCCGCGCGCGGGGCAGAACCGGCGACCACATGGCTGAACAGCGTGCCGTAGCCGACGTCGCACTTGTGCTGGGTGGCGAATTTCTCGACCACCTCGGCGCCGCGCTTGGGATCGGTGCCGTCATCCTCGGCCACGATCTCCAGCGGGCGGCCGTTGATGCCGCCGGCCGCGTTGATCAGCCGCGCGGCGGCCTCGGTGGTGCGCCCGTACCAGCGGCCATAGGCGGCGCCGATGCCTGTGCGGTGCTGCTGGAAACCGATGCGGATCGGCTCGGATGTCTGCGCCTCGGCATAGCGCGCCCAGAGCGGCAGGCCGGTTGCCGCGGCCCCCGCGGCCAGCGTCTTCAGCGCGCCGCGGCGCGTCGTTCCGGTTTGTTTGGTGGATTTAGTGGTCATTGCACTTCCCTCATTTTCTGGAACTCGGGCGCCCCTTTGCAGCCATTATGCCTTGGCCATGATTGGCCGTAGTGTGCAAAGGCACCGGGCTCCTGTCTAGTTTTTTGCGTTTGGCCTACACCCCGCGCGGCGAAGCAAGCAGCCAAAGCCCGAAAAATGTGTAACCGATCATAAACAAAGCCAGCGGCGTCTGACTCAGCAGAGCCCGGCGCGCGGTGCCGAACACCCGCAGCGCGACGCCATGGGCCAGCATCACCGCGATGACATGTCCCAGAACCACCGCCCCCGCCTGGGTCAGCCAGATCCGGCGCACGCTGTCCGTGGTGTTGAAAAAGCCCGTGGTGATGCGGTGCTCGTGCCCGGCGTGATCGTGGCCGGCCTCCATCGCACCCTCGATCACCGCCCACAGATACTGCCCCTCGACCAGGAAGGCGGTGTAGTAATGCGCAATGTGATAGCCCAGCGCGATCGGCAACACCGTCGGCGCGAACAGCCGCACCGCCTCGCCCAGCGCCATGTTGGACCGGTTCAGCATCAGCCCGATCTTGACCGTCACCGCAAAGATCAGCAGCAGCAGCGCATTGGCCGCGAGCAGCCCGGCCACGTTCTGCCCCACCACCGCCGAGCGGCCGGGAAACTCCAGCGGGTTGATCCCCAGCACGCCAAGCCACCAGAAGGTTTCGTTGACCCCGTCGAAGCTGCCGCAGGCCAGCATCATCAGGATGAACACCGCCCAGCCGCCGCGCGGCAGGCGCAGGCGCAGCACCTGCCAGCCGCTCAGCCCCAGCGCCAGCCGCCCGCCCCGGCGCGCGATCAGCCCCATCCGCGCATAGCTGTGCATCAGCAGCGAGAGCCCCTCGCCCCGCCGCAGCCAGCGCGGCCCGAACAGCAGCGCGGCCAGCAGCATGACCAGCCAGTAACCCCCGGCGACCCAGGCCAGCCGCTCCGGGTCCGAGGGCGCCGGATCGGCCATCAGAAAGGCGGCAAAGGCCAGAAAGGTGACGATCCCCGGCCCGTATCCCAGCCGCGCCGGCAGCCGCAGCAGCGGCCGCAGCCCGAACCCCTGCAGCAGGGCCAGCGGCCCGGCCCAGGGATTGATCCAGCGCCAGATGTCGAAAACCACCCCCTGCACCACGACAAGCAGGATCCAGAACACCGTCCAGACCCCCAGGGTCAGCGGGTTCTCCAGCGGGTCGCGCGGCCCGTCCAGCCCGGACCAGATCAGCCCCAGGAACACCACCGCGGCCAGCGTGCTGGTGATCTGCGGCGCCCGCGTGCGCGGCAGGCGCAACAGCGCCCACGGCGCGAACAGCGCCGACAGGACCCGCTCGGGCAGCACCGCCATCAGCAGCACCGTCAACGCCACCGCCGCCGCCCCCGCGGCCGTGTAGACATCGGTCGGCAGCAGCAGCACCAGACCGCCCTCGGTGGCATGCGCCAACGCGGTCCCGGCGCTGTCAAGAACAAGGATCGCGGCCGGAACAAGGCGCCACGCCCCCCGGAACCGGCCTGTCTGAACGGGGTCTTCCATGGCGCGATATTACTCATGGTTTCCGTAAAGGAAAGCGGATTGCCCCCGGTCGGGCACAAGGACGCAGCCCTCGCCGGCGTTGACAGCGCGGCCCGCTTGCGATGATCATTTGCCCACCAACAAATTTTGCGGAGCAGGCATGGCTGGCAGGACCTCGGGCGCGGTTGTGGGCGTCGATGTGGGCGGAACCTTCACCGATCTGGTGCAACTGGACCCCGGCACCGGAAAGGTGCGGCTGGCCAAGGTCGCCAGCACCCTCGACAACCAGGCGCATGGCGTGCTGAACGCCCTGACCGAGGCCGGCTCGGACCTCTCCGCGCTCGGCCTGATCGTCCACGGCACCACCACGACCACCAACGCGGTGCTGGAGCGGAAGCTGTCGAAGACCGGGCTGATCACCACCCAAGGCTTCCGCGACGTGCTGGAACTGGGCCGCCGCACCCGCCCGCAACCCTACGGGATGAAGGGCGATTTCACCCCGATCATCCCCCGCAACCTGCGGCTGGAAGTACCCGAACGGATGGACGCCACCGGAACCGTCCTCACACCGCTCGACGAAAACGCCCTGCGCGCCGCCGCCCGGCAACTGATCGACGCGGGCTGCGAGGCGCTGGTGATCCACTTCCTGCACGCCTACGCCAACCCCGCGCATGAGCTGCGCGCCGCCGAGATCCTGGCGGAGATCTGGCCCAACGATCACATCACCCTGGGCCACGCGCTGCTGTCCGAAAGCCGCGAGTTCGAGCGCGGCGTCACCGCCGCCGTCAACGCCTCGGTCCAGCCCCTCCTGGACCGCTACATCCGCCGCCTCACCGACCACCTCGCCACCGGCGGCTACGCGGGCGAGGTGCTGGTGATGAACGGCAACGGCGGCATGGTGTCGGCCTCCCGCGTGGCGCTTGAGGCGGCAAAAACGGTGATGTCCGGCCCCGCCTCCGGCGTGATGGCCGCCGCCTATACCGGTCGCCGCGCGGGCCATGAAAACCTGATCACCTACGACATGGGCGGCACCTCCACCGATGTCGCCCTGATCCGCGGCGCCGAACCGACCGTCTCCAACGAGATCGAGATCGAATACGCCATGCCGATCCACGTGCCAATGGTCGATGTGCGCACCGTCGGCGCCGGCGGCGGCTCCATCGCCCGGGTCAACCCGGCGGGCCTGCTGGAGGTCGGCCCGGAAAGCGCCGGCGCCACGCCCGGCCCGATCTGCTACGGCCGCGGCGGCACCCGCCCGACGATCTCGGATGCCAACCTGCTGCTGGGCCGGCTCGATCCCGCCGGGCTCAACGCGGTGGAGGGCGGCATTTCCCTCGACCACGTGCGCGACATCTTCGCCCGCGACCTCGGTGCGCCGCTGGGCCTCGATGCCGCGCAAGCAGCGGCGGCGGTGGTCCGCGTCGCCAATACCAAGATGGCGGGCGCCATCCGCATGGTCTCCGTCTCACTCGGCGCAGATCCGCGCGATTTCGCCCTCTTCGCCTTCGGCGGCGCCGGGCCGCTGCATGCCACGGCGCTCGCGCGGGAACTCTCGATCCCGCGCGTCCTTGTCCCCGCCCGCCCCGGCATCACCAACGCGCTTGGCTGCGTCGTCGCCGACCTGCGCCACGACTTCGTGACCACCCTCAACACGCCGCTGCACAGCCTTGACGCCGCCGACCTCCACCGCACCTTCGCCGAACAGGCGGCAGAGGGCGAGGCGCTGATCGGGAAGGAAAAGGTCGAGATCCGCAGCATCCGCCACCTCTACAGCGTCGATATGCAGTTTCAGGGTCAGACCCACCTGCTACGCGTGCCGCTGGAGCGCCCCGATGTCGACACCGACACCCTGCAGCAGCTCTTTGAGGAGGCTTATTTCAACCGCTTCCGCGTGGCGCTGAGCGACATCCGCGCCAATCTGGTCAACGCCAATTGCTCGGTCATCGGCGCCCGCGCCGAACTGGACCTCTCCGCCCTGATCGACCCGGCGGAGCGCAAGGCGACGCTGGAGGACGCCATCCTCTCCCGCCGCCCGGTCTGGTTCGCCTTGGGCGACAGCGGCGGCGGCTGGCACGACACACCGGTCTATTGGCGCGACCACCTGCCCGAGGGCTTCACCCTCACCGGCCCCGCCATCGTGCAGCAGATGGACACCACCCTTCTGATCGAACCGGGCGACCGCGCCACCGGCGACGCCGACGGCAATATCATCGTCGAAATCGGAGGGGAGCAATGAGCCTCGATCCCGTCACCCTCTCGGTCATTCAGGCCGGTCTGCAACAGGTCTGCGACGAGATGGACCTCAGCTTTTCCCGCGCCGCCTTCTCCCCGGTGATCGCCGAGGCCAACGACCGCTCCGACGGCATCTATGCGGCCGAGGACGGCGCACTGATCGCCCAAGGTGCCCAGGGCCTGCCGGTCTTCGTCGGCACCATGCAGGAGTCCACCCGCCAGCTGATCGAACGCGTCAACGCCGGGATCACCCCGGCGCCGCAGCCGGGCGACATCTATATCGTCAACGATCCCTATCTCGGCGGCACCCACCTGATGGATGTGCGCTTTGCCATGCCGTTCTACCGCGATGGCGCGCTTTACTGCTGGCTCTCCAACACCGGCCACTGGCCCGATACCGGCGGCTCCGTCCCCGGCGGTTTCTCGGCGTCGGCAACTGCGGTGGAGCAGGAGGGGCTGCGCCTGCCGCCCGTCCGCCTGTTCAAACAGGGCGAGATGGATCAGGAGATCTACGCCATCATCTGCTCCAACATCCGCGTCGCCGACCAGCGCATCGGCGATGTGAAGGCGCAGGCCGCCGCCCTGCTGGTGGGCGAGGCGCGACTGAACGAGCTGATGGACCGCTACGGCGACGACACGGTGACCGAGGCGATTGCCGAACTGCGCCGCCGCGCCGCCACCCAGATGCGCGCCTTCATCGCCGACATTCCGGAGGGCAGCTATCCCGCCACCGCCTGGATCGACAGCGACGGCGTGGTGAACGAACCGCTGAAGATCGCCCTGACCGTCACCCGCACCGGCGATGCGCTGACATTCGATTTCACCGGCTCCAGCGCGCCCTGCGCCGGGCCGATGAACTCCGTCCGCGCCACCACGCTCAGCGCGGTCTATCTCGCCATGCGCCACATCTTCCCCGAGGTGCCGATGAGCGCCGGGGCGTTTGAACCGCTGAAGGTGACCGGCATCGAAGGCACCTTCCTCGACGCGCAATACCCCCGCCCGGTCTCCGGCTGCGCGGCGGAGGTCTCCCAGCGCATCGCCGAGGCGGTCTTCGCCGCCCTCGTCGCCCCCCTGCCCGACCGCGTCACAGCGGCGCCCGCCGGCACCAGCGGCAACTTCGCCCTCGGCGGCCACGACCCCGCGCGCGGACGCGATTTCGTGATGTACCAGATCTCCGGCGGCGGTTACGGCGGTAGTGCCGATCACGACGGCCTCTCCAACGGCTGCTCCACCATCGGCATTTCCAAGGCGCCCCCCGTTGAAATCATGGAACAGGCCTTCCCGGTGCTTTACCACCGCTACGCCCTGCACGAGGGGTCGGGCGGCGCCGGGTTCCATCGCGGCGGCTTTGGCCTCGATTACGAGGTCGAGCTGCGGCGCGGCAGCGCGCGGGCCAGTTTTGTCATGGACCACGGCCGCAGCGGCCCGCAAGGCGCGCTCGGTGGCCGCGACGGCGCGGTGAACAAGGTGACGGTCTGGCGCGACGGCGAAGCCTACACGCCCCCGCATCTCTCCAAGGATCAGGACATCCCGCTGGCCCCCGGCGACCGCGTGCACGTCCGCACCCCAGGCGGCGGCGGTTATGGCGATCCGCTGACCCGCGCACCCGAGGCGGTGCGCTATGATGTGGAGATGGGCCGCTATACGATTGAGCAGGCCGCCGCGTTGTTTGGCGTGGCGCTCTCCGGCACCCCGCCGCAGGTCGATGAAGCGGGAACTGAAAGACTACGCGACCGCTAGAAACCCCAGCGCGGAATCAAGCCCGAAGGGCGCCGCGCAAGCGCCGGACCGTCCCGTCGCACCAACGGTGCGCCAATTCATGGTCGGCATGCCTCTGGCGTGACGGTCTGGCGCTTGGTCGACCCAGGCGCACCGACCCCACGTCATCCAGACATGGCAACCACAAAGTGAACCGACCGACCGTTGCGGCGCCAGCCCCGGGTCCGGCACTCGCGCGGCTTGCTCTCTGGTCTGGATGTGTACCGTTTTCGAGACTGTACAATTTCGCCCGAAAACGCCCCAACCTCGGGTGTCACGGCCCTCCGGATTGCGGGAAAACTGTACAATCCGCCCTTCAAACTCCCCCAAACGAAAACGCCCCGGCCAGATGACCGGGGCGTTTCGTTGAAGCATCGAAAGAGGCTCAGCCGCGCTCTTCGATGATTTTCACCAGATGCGGGATCGAGTTGACCATGCCGCGCACCGAGGGGGTATCCTCCAGTTCGCGGGTCTTGTGCATCTTGTTCAGGCCCAGCCCGATCAGCGTCTGGCGCTGTTTTTCCGGGCGGCGGATCGGCGAGCCGATCTGTTTGACAACGATGGTCTTGGCCATGATTTACGCCTCCTCTGCGACCTGGGCGGACGCCTGCGGCGCCTCGTCCCGCTTGGGCAGGATGTCGGCCACCTTCTTGCCGCGGCGCTGCGCGACGTTGCGGGGCGACTGTTCTCGCTGCAGCCCGTTCAGGGTGGCGCGGATCATGTTGTAGGGGTTCTGCGAGCCGATCGACTTCGACACCACGTCCTTGATGCCCAGCATCTCGAACACGGCGCGCATCGGACCACCGGCGATGATCCCGGTGCCTTCCGGCGCGGTGCGCATGACGACCTTGCCGGCGCCCCAGCGGCCTTCCATGTCGTGGTGCAGGGTGCGGCCTTCGCGCAGCGGCACGCGGATCATGTTGCGCTTGGCGGCTTCGGTGGCCTTGCGGATCGCCTCAGGCACCTCTTTCGCCTTGCCCTTGCCGAAGCCGACGCGGCCCTTCTGGTCGCCGACGACGACCAGCGCGGCAAAGCCGAACCGCTTACCGCCCTTGACGGTCTTCGACACACGGTTGATCGCGACCAGGCGATCTGCGAATTCCGGGGCTTCGTCGCGGTCGCGACGCCCGCCCCGCTGTTGGGGTTCTCTGGCCATTCTGGCCTCCTTCATCATCGGCGCCGAAGGCACCGCTTAGATATCAATCCAAGTGAGCTGCGCTCCCGGATCATCGAGGCGGCCCCGAAAGGCCGCCTGCACCTTAGATTTTCAGGCCACCTTCACGCGCGGCGTCGGCCAGGGCCTTCACCTTGCCGTGGAAGAGGAAGCCGCCGCGGTCGAAATAGGCTTCTTCGACGCCGGCCTTCTTGGCACGTTCGGCAATCACCGCGCCCACCTTGGTGGCGGCTTCGATGTTGTTCTTGCCGACAAAGCCCAGATCCTTTTCCAGGGTCGAGGCCGACGCCAGGGTCACGCCGCGAACATCGTCGATCAGCTGCACGCTGATGTTCTTGTTCGAGCGGTGCACGCTCAGGCGCGGACGCCCGGCGTTGACCTTGCGAAGTTTGTTCCGAACGCGCAGGCGGCGCTTCAGAAACAGGGTTCTTTTGCTGTTTGCCATCTGTCCGGTCCTTACTTCTTCTTGCCTTCCTTGCGGAAGATGTACTCGCCCTTGTAGCGGATACCCTTGCCCTTATAGGGCTCGGGGCGGCGCCACTCGCGGATGTTGGCCGCAACCTGGCCGACCAACTGCTGGTCGATGCCTTCGACCACGATCTCGGTCTGCTTCGGCGCGGTGATGGTCACACCTTCCGGGGCGACGAAATCCACGTCGTGGCTGAGGCCGAGGTTCAGCTTCAGGGTGTTGCCCTGCATCTGAGCCCGGTAACCCACACCCTGGATCTCCAGCTCTTTCTTGAAGCCCTCGGTCACCCCGGTCACCAGGTTGGCGATCTGGGTACGGGACATCCCCCACTGCTGGCGGGCGCGCTTGGACTTGCCGCGCGGCTCCACCTTCACCAGGTTGTCTTCCACGACAAGGCTGACGTCATCGGTCGCGTTGAAGCTGCGGGTGCCTTTCGGCCCCTTCACTTCGATGGTCTGGCCCGACACAGAGGCGGTCACGCCGCTGGGCAGCTCGACCGGCTTCTTACCAATACGAGACATGTCTGACCTCCTTAGAATACGGTGCAGAGCACTTCGCCGCCGACATTGGCGCTGCGTGCGTTTGCATCCGACATCACACCCTTGGGGGTGGAGACAATCGACACGCCCAGGCCCTGACGGACCGACGGGATGTCCTTGACGCCCATGTAGACGCGGCGGCCGGGTTTGGAGACCCGCTTGAGCTCGCGAATGACAGGTTCGCCTTCGTAGTATTTCAGGCTGATTTCCAGGGCCGGATGGCCGTTCTCGCCGGTCATCTTCTCATAGCCACGGATGTAGCCTTCGTCCGCCAGCACATCGAGCACCCAGGCGCGCAGCTTGGAAGCCGGCGTGATCACGGTGCTTTTGCCGCGCATCTGCGCGTTGCGGATACGGGTGAGCATATCGCCGATAGGATCGTTCATATCATGCCCTCCTTACCAGCTCGACTTCACCATGCCGGGGATCTGACCCCGCGACGCCAAATCGCGTAACGCGATACGCGACAACTTGAATTTGCGGTAGTTGCCCCGCGGCCGACCGCTGAGTTCGCAACGCAACCGAATCCGGGTAGGAGACGAATTGCGCGGCAACTCGGCCAGTTTAAGGCGCGCGTTGAACCGATCCTCTGGAGACAGCGAAGGGTCCTTCGCCTGTTCCTTCAGCCTATTCCGCTTCGCGGCGTACTTCTTGGCGAGCCGCATACGCTTGGTGTTCCGTTCGATGGCGCTTGTCTTAGCCATTCCGAAAAATCTCCGTCGGCCTAACTGTTGAACGGCATGTCGAAGCCCTTGAGCAACGCCTTGGCCTCGGCGTCGGTTTGGGCTGAGGTGCAGATCACCACGTCCATGCCGCGGATCTGGTCGACCTGATCGTAATTGATCTCGGGGAAAATGATTTGTTCCCGAAGACCCATCGCAAAGTTCCCACGACCGTCGAAGCTCTTGCCGTTGACGCCGCGGAAGTCGCGGACGCGCGGCAGCGCGATGTTGATCAGACGATCGAGAAATTCATACATCCGGTCGCGGCGAAGGGTGACCTTGCAGCCTACGGTCATGCCTTCGCGTAGTTTGAAGGCGGCGACCGATTTCCTCGCCTTGATGATGATCGGCTTCTGACCGGTGATCTGAGCAAGTTCCCCGGCCGCGACGTTCAGCTTCTTGCTGTCCTGCGTCGCTTCGCCGACACCCATGTTGACGACGATCTTTTCGATCTTCGGCACTTGCATGGGGTTGTCGTAGCCGAACTCCTCGACCAGGGCCGACCGGATGGTCTTTTCGTAAAGTTCCTGAAGGCGTGTCATGTTTCCGGTCCCCTTACGCGTCGATCACTTCGCCGGACCGCGAAGCAACGCGGACCTTGCGACCGTCATCGAGCACTTTGTAACCGACCCGGGTGCTTTGACCGGACTTGGGATCGATCATGGCCAGGTTGGAAACGTGGATCGCGGCTTCGCGCTCGACGATCCCGCCAGCCTGGGTCTGCGTCGGGCGGGTATGACGCTTGATCATGTTGACGCCCTGCACGACGGCGCGGTTGTCCTTCGGCATGACGCGAAGAACCTCGCCCTTCTTACCCTTGTCCTTACCGGCAAGAACGATCACCTGATCGCCCTTTTTGATTTTCAGTTTCCTCGGCATCACAACACCTCGGGCGCGAGTGAGATGATCTTCATGTATTGCTTGGCACGGAGTTCGCGCGTCACCGGGCCAAAAATACGGGTTCCGATGGGTTCGCCCTGATTGTTGATCAGAACGGCGGCGTTGCGGTCGAAACGGATCGCCGTCCCATCCGGACGCCGGATATCCTTCGCCGTCCGAACGACGACGGCCTTGAGGATGTCACCCTTCTTCACGCGGCCGCGCGGGATCGCCTCTTTGACCGACACGACGACGACGTCGCCGACCGAGGCGTACTTGCGCTTGGAACCGCCAAGAACCTTGATGCACTGCACACGCCGGGCACCCGAGTTGTCGGCGACATCCAGATTGGTTTGGGCCTGAATCATTGTCTTTGTCCTCTCCAGTCCGACTGCACCGAGTTAGGCGCCTTCGCCAACGACTTCCCACCGTTTGCGCTTCGAAATCGGACGGCACTCACGGATCCGGACCACATCGCCGACCTTGACGCCGTTGCTCTCGTCATGAGCCGCGTACTTCTTGGTACGGCGAATGAACTTCTTGTAAATCGGGTGCATGACGCGACGCTCGACTTCGACGACGATCGTCTTGTCCATCTTGTCGCTGACCACGACCCCTTGCAGAACTCGCCTGGGCATTTGCCGTTCCCTTCCTTACGACGTGGCGTCTTTGCGCTGGCCGAGAATGGTCTTGACGCGCGCGATGTCGCGGCGGACCTGGCCAACGCGGGCCGTGTTCTCAAGCTGGCCGCTGGCCGCCTGGAAACGGAGGTTGAAGGCCTCCTTACGCAGGTCGACCAACTGCTGTTTCAGTTCATCATCACTCTTGGCACGGATATCAGCCGTTTTCATGGGATCAGCCCTCCTCGCCAAGACGTGCGACAAAACGGGTCTTCAACGGCAGCTTGGCCGCCGCCAGTTCGAACGCCCGGAAAGCGACGTCCCGCGGCACACCGTCGACCTCGAACATGATGCGGCCGGGCTTGACGCGGCAGGCCCAGAATTCCGGCGAGCCCTTGCCCTTACCCTGCCGGACTTCGGCCGGCTTGGAGGACACCGGAACGTCCGGGAACACCCGGATCCAGACTCGTCCGGCGCGCTTCATGTGGCGGGTGATCGCACGGCGCGCGGCCTCGATCTGGCGGGCGGTAATGCGCTCGGCACTGACCGCCTTCAACCCGTAGGCACCGAAGTTGAGACGGTTCCCCCGCGTCGCGCTGCCGTGGATGCGGCCCTTGTGCGCCTTGCGGAATTTCGTGCGTTTGGGACTAAGCATCGTCTTCCGTCTTTCCTAAATCTTGGGTCCAGGCCTCAGCGCGCAGGCTGCTGCTCGAGGGCCCGCTTATCGAGAGCCATCGGGTCGTGCCCGAGGATCTCGCCCTTGAAAATCCAAACCTTGATACCGCAGGTACCGTAGGTCGTCCGTGCGGTGGAAACACCGTAGTCGACGTCGGCACGCAGCGTGTGCAGCGGCACCCGGCCGTCGCGATACCATTCCATGCGGGCGATTTCGGCGCCCCCCAGACGGCCGCCGCAGTTGATGCGGATGCCTTCGGCGCCAAGCCGCATGGCCGACTGGACCGCCCGCTTCATGGCACGCCGGAAGGCAACGCGGCGGACCAGCTGATGGGCGATGTTCTCGGCGACGAGCTGGGCATCGATTTCCGGCTTGCGGATCTCGACGATGTTCAGATGAACGTCGGCACCGGTCATGCGCGCGAGTTCGCTGCGCAGCTTCTCGATGTCGGCGCCCTTCTTGCCGATGACCACGCCCGGACGGGCCGTATGAATGGTCACGCGGGCCATCTTGGCCGGCCGCTCGATGATGATGCGGGACACACCGGCCTGCGCCAGACGCTCCTGCAGGTATTCGCGGATCCGCAGATCCTCGTGCAGCAGGTCGGCATACTTCTCGTCAGCGTACCACCGCGAATCCCAGGTGCGGTTGATGCCCAGCCGAAGCCCGATCGGGTTGACCTTTTGACCCATTACGCAGTCTCCTCGCGCTCGCGCACCACAACGCGCATGTTGCTGAACGGCTTCTGGATCCGACCGACCCGACCGCGGGCCCGGGCCCGCCACCGCTTCATGACCAGGGTACGTCCGACCGTCGCCTCGGCGACAATCAGCTGATCAACGTCCAGCTGATGGTTGTTCTCGGCATTGGCGATCGCCGATTCCAGGAGCTTCTTGACGTCGCCTGCGATGCGCCGCTTGGAGAAGTTAAGCTGCGCGAGCGCCGTCTCGACGGGTTTCCCTCGAATCGACTTGGCCACCAAGTTCAGTTTCTGCGGGCTCGTCCGCAGGTACTTGGAGTAGGCCATCGCCTCGTTGTCGGCAAGTGGCCGAACGGCTGATTTCTTGCCCATGGTCTTAGGACCTCTTCGCCTTCTTGTCCGCCGCATGGCCGAAGAACGAGCGGGTCGGCGAGAATTCGCCAAACTTGTGTCCGATCATGTCTTCCGTAACCAGCACCGGTACGAATTTCTTGCCGTTGTAGACCCCGAAGGTCAGACCCACGAATTGCGGAATGATCGTGGACCGGCGCGACCAGGTCTTGATGATCTCGTTGCGGCCCGACGCGCGAACCTGCTCCACCTTCTTGAATAGGTAACCGTCGATAAACGGGCCTTTCCAAACCGAACGTGCCAAGACCGTTCTCCTTTACTTCTTGGGACGGCGCCGCATGATCAGCGCGTCGGTTTTCTTGTTGTTGCGAGTCCGCTTGCCCTTGGTGGGCTTGCCCCACGGGGTGACCGGATGACGACCGCCCGAAGTCCGGCCTTCGCCGCCGCCGTGCGGGTGATCGATCGGGTTCATGGCCACGCCGCGGACGCTCGGACGCTTGCCCAGCCAGCGGGTACGCCCCGCCTTGCCGAGCTTGATGTTCTGCTGGTCCGAGTTGGACACCGCGCCGATGGTCGCCATGCACTCGGCACGGACCATGCGAAGTTCGCCGGAGCTGAGGCGGAGCTGCGCGTAACCGCGGTCCTTGCCGATCAGCTGGACGTAAGTGCCGGCCGAGCGGGCAATCTGTCCGCCCTTGAGGGGCTTCATCTCCACATTGTGGACGATGGTGCCGACCGGGATGTTCTGCAGCGGCATCGCGTTGCCGGGACGGATATCGACATCTTCGCCCGACACCACCTGGTCGCCGGCGCTAAGCCGCTGCGGCGCGATGATGTAGGACAGTTCGCCGTCCTCGTACTTGATCAGCGCAATGAACGCGGTCCGGTTGGGATCGTATTCCAGCCGCTCGACCGTGCCGACGACACCGAATTTCTGCCGCTTGAAATCGACGACCCGGTAGCGCCGCTTATGCCCGCCGCCCCGGCGCCGCGCCGTAACGCGCCCCAGGTTGTTGCGGCCGCCCTTGCTGCGCAGACCCTCGGTGAGGGACTTCTCGGGCTTACCCTTCCACAGGTGCGACCGATCGACCAGAACGAGGCCACGCCGACCCGGGGTTGTTGGTTTAAACTGTTTTAGCGCCATTGGATCAGACCCCCGTGGTGACGTCGATGGACTGGCCCTCGGCCAGCGTCACGATCGCCTTCTTCGTATCCGACCGACGGCCGAGGCGCCCGCGGAAGCGCTTCACCTTGCCCTTGGTACGCAGGGTGTTGACCGCCGTGACCTTGACCTTGAACAGGTTCTCGACAGCCGCCCGAATCTCAGGCTTCGTCGCGTCCAACGGGACGTTGAAGCTCACCTGATTGAATTCGGACAGCAGGGTCGCCTTCTCGGTGATGACGGGATTACGGATCAGTTCGTAAATCCGCCCCTGGCTCGGGGCGACACCGCGGCCACCCTTTCCCGTGTAGGTCTTCATTTCAAACGCTCCACCAGGTTAGCGACCGCATCCTTGGTCAGGACCAGCGTGTCGCGGCGAAGAATGTCGTGCACGTTGGCGCCCTGCGACGGCAGAACGTCCAGGCCCACGATGTTGCGGGCCGCCAGCGCGAAATTCTGGTCCAGCTCGGCACCGTCGATGACCAGGACCGAACCCCAGCCCATCTTGTCGAGGGCCTTGGCCAGGTCCTTGGTTTTCGCCGAGTCCGCCTTGGCGCTTTCCAGAACGACCAGCTTGCCCTCGGCCTGTTTGGCCGACAGCGCGGTCTTCAGCGCCAGCTTGCGCACCTTCTTCGGCAGCCCGTGGGCGTGGTCGCGCAGGACCGGGCCGAAAGCGACGCCGCCGCCCCGCATGTGCGGAGCCCGGGTCGAGCCCTGACGGGCACGGCCGGTGCCTTTCTGGCGGAAGGGCTTGGCGGTGGTCCCGCTGACTTCACCCAGCGTCTTGGCCTTGTGGGTACCTGCGCGGCGCTTGGCCAACTGCCAATTGACCATGCGCGACAGCAGATCCGTACGCACCGGGACGCCGAAGATGCCGTCGTCCAGATCGATGGTGCCGACCTTCTTGTTTTCGAGACTAATGATGTCGCACTTCATGGCCGCCTATTCCTTGTTCTCTTCGGCGTCCTGAGCCGGCGCCTGGTCGGCAGCGGTCTCTTCGACCGGCGCTTCCTCGGCAGCGGTAGGAGCCTCGGCGCCGCCACGAAGCGAAGCCGGATACGGCGCACCCTCGGGGGCCGGACGCTTGACCGCGTCGCGAACCATCAGGAAGCCGCCCTTGGAGCCGGGGACCGCACCCTTGACCATGATCAGCCCGCGCTCGACGTCGGTAGCCACGACTTCGAGGTTCTGCGCGGTCACCCGCACGTTACCGAGCTGTCCGGGCATCTTCTTGCCCTTGAAGACCTTGCCCGGGTCCTGGGCCTGACCACTGGAACCGATGCTGCGGTGATTGATCGAAACGCCGTGGGTCGCCTCGAGGCCAGCGAAGCCGTGACGCTTCATGCCGCCGGCGTAACCCTTACCGATCGAAGTGCCGCAGATGTCGACATACTGACCGACGACGAAGTGATCGGCCGCAATCTCGGCGCCGACATCGACGAAGGCATCGGACGAGACACGGAACTCGACGAGCCGCCGCTTCGGTTCGACCTTGGCCCTCGCATAGTGGCCGCGCATCGCCTTGGTCACGTTCTTCACCTTGGCGTCGCTGCAACCGAGTTGCATGGCGTTGTAGCCGTCTTTTTCCTCGGTGCGATGGGCAACGACCTGACAGCCGTCAACCTTCAACACCGTCACGGGCACATGGCTGCCGTCCTCGGCGAACATGCGCGACATGCCCAGTTTTCGCGTAATTAGACCGGTACGCATCGTCGCTTACCCTTACAGCTTGATCTCGACGTTGACGCCGGCGGCGAGGTCGAGCTTCATCAGCGCGTCCACCGTTTGCGGCGTCGGGTCGATAATGTCGAGAACCCTCTTATGAGTACGGATCTCGAACTGTTCGCGCGACTTCTTGTCGATGTGCGGCGAACGCAACACCGTAAACCGCTCCAACCGCGTCGGCAGAGGAATCGGCCCACGGACTTCCGCACCGGTACGCCGGGCGGTGTTGACGATCTCGCGCGCGGACTGGTCCAACACGCGGTGATCGAACGCCTTCAGCCGGATCCGTATATTTTGATTTTCCATGGCTCAGCCTATTTGACCGGATATTGCGCCGGTGTTTCCTTCCGATTTACTCGATGATGGAGGCGACGACGCCGGCGCCGACGGTGCGGCCACCCTCGCGGATCGCGAACCGGAGACCTTCCTCCATCGCGATCGGAACGATCAGGTTCACTTCCATCGCAATGTTGTCCCCGGGCATCACCATCTCCGTGCCCTCCGGCAGAACAACCGTCCCCGTAACGTCCGTCGTACGGAAATAGAACTGCGGACGGTAGTTCGCGAAGAACGGCGTATGACGGCCGCCTTCCTCCTTCGTCAGAATGTACGCCTCGCACTTGAACTTCGTGTGCGGCGTGATCGACCCGGGCTTCGCAACAACCTGGCCGCGCTCAACATCGTCGCGCTTCGTGCCGCGAAGCAGAACACCGATGTTGTCGCCGGCCTCGCCCTGGTCCAGAAGCTTCCGGAACATCTCGACGCCCGTGCAAACCGTCTTCTGCGTCTCCCGGATGCCGACGATCTCAACTTCCTCGCCAACCTTGATGACGCCACGCTCAACACGGCCCGTCACAACCGTACCCCGGCCCGAAATCGAGAAAACGTCCTCGATCGGCATCAGGAACGGCTGGTCCTTCGGACGGTCGGGCTGCGGAATGTAGCTGTCGATCGCTTCCATCAGCTCCAGGATCGAGCTCTTCCCGATATCGTCGTCACGGCCCTCAAGCGCCGCCAANNCCCTTGATGATCGGAATGTCGTCGCCAGGGAACTCGTAAGAGCTCAGAAGCTCACGAAGCTCCATCTCAACAAGCTCCAGAAGCTCCGGATCGTCAACCTGGTCGACCTTGTTCATGTAAACAACCAGCGCCGGAACGTTCACCTGACGGGCCAGCAGAACGTGCTCACGCGTCTGAGGCATCGCGCCGTCACCCGCCGAAACCACCAGAATGGCTCCGTCCATCTGCGCCGCACCCGTGATCATGTTCTTGATGTAGTCGGCGTGACCAGGGCAGTCCACGTGCGCGTAATGGCGCTTCTCCGTCTGATACTCAACGTGCGCCGTCGCAATCGTGATACCACGCGCCTTCTCTTCCGGCGCCTTGTCAATCTGGTCGAAGGCCGTGAATTCCGCACCCCCGGTCTCAGCAAGAACCTTCGTAATCGCCGCAGTCAACGTCGTCTTACCATGGTCAACGTGACCAATCGTCCCAACATTGCAGTGCGGCTTCGTCCGCTCAAACTTCTGCTTCGCCATGGTTTCTTCTCCGTTCTCGCCGAATCCCCTGGTTAACCGGCCAGCCGCGTCCGGACCTCGTCCGAAACCTGCTGGGGAACCTGTGCGTAGTGATCAAAATGCATTGTGAACTGCGCTCGCCCTTGGCTCATCGAGCGCAGCGAACTGACATACCCGAACATCGTCGCCAGCGGCACCTGGGCGGTGATGACGCGGGCATTGCCCCGCTGGTCCATCCCCGACACTTGACCACGGCGCGAATTCAGGTCGCCGATGATGTCGCCCATGTACTCATCCGGCGTCACCACCTCGACCCGCATGACCGGTTCGAGCAGAACCGGCTTGGACTTGGAGACACCCTCGCGGAACGCCGCCCGGGTCGCGATCTCGAACGCCATGACGCTCGAGTCGACATCGTGCGAGGCACCGTCGTAGAGGGTCGCCTTGAAATCGGTCATCGGGAAGCCGCAGAGCGCACCCGTCTGGATGGCCGCCTTGAGGCCCTTCTCGACGCCCGGGATGTATTCCTTTGGAACCGAGCCGCCGACCACGGCGTTCTCGAATTCGAACCCGGAACCCGGCTCGAGCGGCTGGAAGCGGAACTTGACCCGCGCGAACTGACCGGAACCGCCGGTCTGCTTCTTGTGGGTGTAGTCGATCTCGCCAGCCTGGGTGATCGTCTCGCGATAGGCGACCTGCGGCTGGCCGATATTCGCCTCGACCTTGAACTCCCGCTTCATGCGGTCGACCAGGATCTCGAGGTGAAGCTCGCCCATGCCCTTGATCACGGTCTGGCCGCTTTCGGCATCGGACGCCACCTGGAACGACGGGTCCTCGGCCGCCAGCCGCTGCAGGGCCTGGCCCATACGCTCCTGGTCGGCCTTCGACTTCGGCTCGACGGCGATCTCGATGACCGGGTCCGGGAACTCCATGCGCTCGAGAACCACCTGGTTGCTCGGATCGCACAGCGTATCGCCGGTGGTCGTGCCCTTGAGCCCGGCCAGGGCCAGGATGTCGCCGGCCCGCGCCTCGGTCACGTCCTCGCGCGAGTTCGCGTGCATCAGCAGCATGCGGCCGATGCGCTCGCGGCTATCCTTGGTCGTGTTGCGGATCTGCTGGCCGGCGTTCAGCACGCCCGAATAGATGCGCACGAAGGTCAACGAGCCCACGAAGGGGTCGGTCATGACCTTGAAGGCCAGGGCCGCGAACGGCTCGTCGTCGGAATTCTTGCGGACGATCGGCTCTTCGGTACCGGCCTTCACGCCCTTGATCGGCGGCACGTCGGTCGGCGCCGGCATATAATCGACAACGGCGTCCAGCAGCGGCTGGACGCCCTTGTTCTTGAAAGCCGTTCCGCACAGCACGGGCACGAATTTACCGGCCACGGTACCCATGCGGATGCATTTGTTCAGCGTCGCCGCATCCGGTTCATTGCCCTCGAGATAGGCTTCCATGGCGGCGTCGTCCTGCTCGACCGCCGTTTCGATCAGCTTCTCGCGGTACTCGGCCGCCTGGTCGGCAAGCCCGGCCGGAATGTCGCCACGGACGAACTCGGCACCGAGCGACTCTTCCTTCCAGATGATCGACTGCATGTTGACGAGATCGACCACGCCGGTGAACTCGGCCTCGCTGCCGATCGGCAGCTGCAGGACCAGCGGCGAAGCGCCGAGGCGTTCCTTGATCTGCTTGACGCAACGATAGAAGTCGGCGCCGATGCGGTCCAT
>NPIG01000372.1_pt1 | contig 29629 bp, 19 predicted proteins | sample 8637441 | NCBI WGS metagenome assembly NPIG01 (sample SAMN07420675, study PRJNA396082) | bioreactor metagenome | isolation source: sample BR6 brine-fed electro-methanogenic bioreactor BR | place: Japan: Kochi | collected 2016-06-14
GTGCCCAGCGGCACGAGATAGTTGCCCGGGCGCGTGACCCCGTCCCCGGCGACCGTGACCACGCGCTCGATGAGCCCCTGCCGCATGGGCAGCAGTTGCGCCATCTGCGCGAGGGTGCCGACATTGAGGACTACCGCGCCCACGTCGGCCGGCAGCCCGCCCGCGGGCACGTCGCGGTCGAGCACCGCCTTGATGAGCACCTTCTCCGCGCCCTGCGGGTAGCGTGTGTCCAGCGTGGCGACCGTGATGGTCCCGTCCGGAGGGATTGCCGCGCGAAACGCTGCCACGGCATCGAGCTTATTGTCTTCCACGGCGATGACGGCCCGCGGCGCTTCCGCCGCGCGCATGGCGATGCGCAGGCCCGCCACCACGTCCTCCGCGCGTTCGACCATGACCCGGTGGTCGGTCGTGAGGTACGGTTCGCACTCGCAGCCGTTGGCAAGCACGGTGTCGGCACGTTTGCCCTGCGGTATCGTCAGCTTGACGTGGGTCGGGAAGGCCGCGCCGCCGAGGCCCACCAGTCCCGCGTCGCGCACGGCGGCAATCAGTTTCTCCCGGGACAGCGTGTCGAGGTCTTGCGGCGCGCCGTAGAGCACTTCCTGGCCGGAAGCGGGGTAGACGCGTATGCGGACTGCTTCAACCATGCCGCCGCCGGCGGACAGGGCCAGCCCGATGCGCTCGACGACGCCCGTGGCGGGCGCGTGCTGCGGCACCGAGACGAATCCGCCCGGCTCTGCGATTGGCTCGCCGCGCACCACCTCCCGGCCCTCGTGCACGACGGGGACCGACGGGGCGCCGGTGTGCTGTGCCATCAGCACGGTAAGCGCCGGCGCGAAGGGAAGACGGCGCACGGCGAGGGCCGCGGTGTCTTTGTGGTGGGGCGCGTCCACGCCGCGCGCTTTCTGAATTCTGCTCAACAGCTGCTTCAACCGCATTACATAAACTTCTCCGCGCGCTTGATGAGCCGCGCGATGCCTTTCTCGTTGGGGTCGGCTGGATAACCGGGATGAATGATGCGCTCGGTGCAGCGTTCCGCCGCCCGAACGAGGTCTTTGTACGGCCCGGCTTTCGGGTCCTTGATGTAGGCTTTCCGCTTGTCGTCGTAAGCGAAAATCCGGGGGTACATGTTGGTGCACTCGTCGCACGTGGAACACTCCGCGGAGTCTATCCATGGCGCCACATAGGCGGGCTTCTCGTCGCCGCCACCGTTGCCGCCGGCCTTGGCCGCCACCGCGGACCCGGCGGGCGGCGGCATGAAACGTTCCGCGCGTTTCACCAGTTTCTCGAGTTTCTTGCGCTCGGCCGCGGGCGGGTAGCCGGGATGGATAATCCGTTCCGAGCATTTTTCGGCCGCGAGCACCGCCTCCTCATAACGCAGCGCCCTGGGATTGCGGATGACCGCCTTCTTCTGCTCATTGTAGGCGAACGCCGCCGGATTGATGTTGATGCACTCGTCGCACGCGGTGCACGCCTGCGAGTCAATCCAGGGCGCCACGGCGCCGTGCGTGTCGGGGTCATGTTCGTGCGCGGCGGCTTCGGCGAGCACGGCGAGCGGGTCATCAATGCCCTCCACGGGCGGCAGCCCGCGCGGTTGCACCGCGTCAAAGCGTTTCGCCCGCTCGATGAGCCGGTCCATGCCGGGCGCGTTCGGGTTGGCCGGGCGCCCCGGATGGATGATGCGCTCGGAGCATTTCTCGGCGGCTTTCACCAAGTCTTCGAAGGGCGCCCGCCCCGGGTCGCGGATGTACGCCTTCTTGCGCTCGTCGTAGGCGAAGGCCATGGGATTGATGTTGATGCATTCGTCGCACGCCGTGCACGCCCGTGAATCAATCCACGCGGTCGCGAGCGCGGCCTCTTCCGTTTCCTCTTCGACGGCCGCATAGGCGGTTTCGGCTTCGGGCGCGGCGGCGCCAAAACCCGCGATGCCTTTGAGCATGTACCAGAAATCGCGGCGCTCTTCTGTGGCGGCAACAAGCGGGGCGCTCGGGACGACCCGCTCGAGCCGGTTGCGGTTGCCGATGGTCCAGATGTACGGCTGCAACCCCTCGCGCTCGTCCTCGTCGAGTTCGATGAATTCCGCCAGCGGCAGCATGTCGTCGTTCCACTGCTCCGGGGGCACGCGCCGGAAATGGGCGCGAAACCGGTCTTCAGTCACGGCGAAATCGGCAAAGGTGAGGGGGATCTTGAGGAAGGCGGTGCGGCCCTCTTCGTCGGTGTATTCGAGGTTGTAGGCCGGCCACAATTCGTCGACGGCAGGGTTGCCGTCGAGGTCGAAGCAGTCGGCGAGCGTGACGCCGCGGCCGGGGTCGTAGCGGTAGAGCGGGTGCGCGCGGGATTCGACGGCGAGCCGGCTTTGATGCTGCGCCATGTCGTCGCCGACGCCGTGCTCGATCTGGCACGGGCTGTAGATGTTGAAGAGGGCGGGCCGCCGCGCGTTCACCCCTTCGATAAAGCCCTCGAGCAGGTGCGCGATATTGCATGCCGCGCCCTGCATCACGTAGGTGTTGCGGTGGGCCATCGCGATGAGCGCGATTTCCTTGCGGATTTCCTCCTGGTGCCGCGCGGTGGCCGCCGAGTGAAGCTGTGTGTCGAAGACCAGCACCTTGATCGGCCGGCCCGAGGTCATCATGCGTGACAGGTTCTGGAAACCCACGTCGTGCATGGCGCCGTCGTCGCCCACGGAGAGCACCGGCGGACAGAGGCGGAATTCCTCGTCGCTGAAGTCACGCCAGTCGAAATGCCGCAGCTGCGCCTCGTGCTTCTCGGGCGCGTACTCGCCGGCGATTTCGAGTTCGGCCATGCGGATGGCGCGGAAGCCCTCGGCCATCTTTGCCATGTGCCCCTCGAAAACGCCCATGGCGGTGCTCGACGAATCCTGGTAGAGGTGGTTCGCCCAGGGGAACGGATAGGGATTGTAGGGGTAGCTCGAGCCGGATACCGACGCGCACCCGGTGGCGTTGATCATGCCCAGGCGCGCGCGCCCCCGCTTTGAGGGGCCCTCCACGTAGCGCCAGTGCAGGTGCCTGAGTTGCGCGAGCAGGCCGGTCACCCATTCGAGCCAGCGCCGGTCGAGCGGCGTCTGGGTGTCAAGCCCGGCGGACAGCCTGGCCACGGTGAGGTCGCCGCCGCGGTGCGTCGCGAGCGCGCGGGCAAGCGCGTCGGGGTCGCCCACCTGGATGTGTTCGCCCAGCTTGAGCTGCACGTGACGCTCCAAACGGGCGATGAGGTCCTCGAGATAGGCCACGTGCTTCTTCACCCGCGGCTGCATCAGCGCCATCACGGTCGCGGTGAAGAGGTGCACCACCGTCTTCTCGCCGCAGCCCGCGCAGGAGCCGCCGCCCAGCGTCACCGACTCATAGTTGCTCTTGTCCATCAGCAGCGTCTCAAGGGCGCCGATGCGTTCGTCGATGTCGTCGATGCGGATGAAGTCCGGCGAGGTCGAGGGCAGGTCCAGCCAGAACTCCCAGTCGCGGCGCAATTGCTCGACGCTTTCCGGACTCTGGCGCACGATGCGCAGCGCGTTGTCCCCGCAGACCTTCACGCATTCCATGCAGCCCTTGCAGGCATAGGGGTTGATGGTGAGCGAGAACAGGCCGCCGGTGCCGGGCGCCTCGCGCTCGCGCGACGTGAAGTACGGTCCCGTGACCGCGAACTTGAACCCGCCTATTGCCTCCCGGAACCAGTGAAATTCCTGGTCGAGTTCCGTCTTGTCTTCGGGGTCCAGTTCAAACTCGGTTTCTTCAATGGCGCGGTCGATGCACGCGGGCACGTCGGCCTCGCCGCCAATCTCGTTGAGCAGCACCCGCAGCCGCGCTTCCATCTTGCGCAGCGCCCGGGGCAGGTGCTTGACCTGGTGGCCGTTGCGTTCCATGCAGCGGACGGCCGTGTCGAAGACCTCGGTGAACGAATTCGCGAGCCCGGGGATGGCGCTGTCGGGGCAGACGGTGAAGCACTTGCCGCAGGCCGTGCAGTTGCCCGGCACCCACTCGGGATGCTCAAAGCGGATGCGTGTCATGTCGCGGAACACGCCGGTGGCGGCCGGCACCAGGCTCAGGCCGATAAACGGGTCGGCCAGGTTTTCCTCGCCTCGGCCCGCGACGTACAGGCTGCCGGTCTGGTCCCAGAAACGGTGGATATCCGACCAGGGCGCGTCGGTCTGTGGCCGGCGCCGCAACATCGTGGGCAGCGCGAAGGGCTTGCGCAGGGGTTCGGGCGCGTCTTCGGGCACCGTCTTTCCGGTGATTTCCGTGGCCTCATGGAAACCGCGCCGGAAGGCCTCGATGCCGTGCTCGACGCGTGCCGGGTCTTCATCGCCCGCCTCCTCGGCGAATCGCTGCTTCATCCGCCGGAACAGCGCCGCCTCCGTCAACTTGGCGGTGTGCATGACCGGCGCGGTGCGGAAGAAGGCGCCCAGGAAGGCAATGTCGTACATGGCGAGTTCAAGGCGCGCGCCGGGCGCGACCTCGCGGGCGAGTTTCAACGCGTCGAGACAGAAAACGCGGATGCCGCGTTTGACGATGGTCTCCCGCGCGGGCCGGGGCAGTGACGCCCACACCGCATCGGGCCCCGTGGCGTCACTCTGCAGCACCAGTATGCCGCCGTCGGCCAGGCCCTGCAACGGGTTGCCGTGCTGGAACACATCCGGGTCGGGGCACAGCACGATGTCAATGCGCTGGTAGGCGCAGTTGACCCGGATGGGCGCCGGCGCGGCGGCAATGCTGTAGACCGTCGGCTGCCCTTCCTTCTCCGCGCCGTACCACGGCACCGCCTTGATGTCGAAGCCAAGCAGGTCAAACAGGGCCGTGGCCAGGCTGTTGCCCGTGCTGACGGCGCCCCACCCGCCCACGGAGTGCAGCCGGATGGTGATGCTGTCCGGCGGCATCAGGTCCGGGTTCTCACTGCCGTGCAGCGCCAGTTCCTCGACCTGCGGGTAGCCGTCGAGGATTTCCTGCTGATGGATTTCCTGCCGGGGTGTTGCGGGTCTTTTCGGCACGAAATCAATGGACAGGTAGAAGAAGCGGCGTTTCGCGCCGCCGTCGAGCATGTTCTCCACCGCCGCGATGTAGCCCTCGGGCTGCAGGTCGCGCCCGCCGAGGCCAAAGCAGCCGGAGTAGACCCGCGGCGCGTCGTCGATGGAACGATAGGCGGCGTGCCGCGGATAGGGCGCTTCCGGGCCGCGGACGCGCCCGTTCTCGAGGCACTTGCCGATGCAGGCCCGCACCTCGCGCACAATCGGCAGGTCTTCGGCGAGCGGCTGATCGGTGCGCTCGAGCACCGCCACGCCCTTGCGACCCTTGAGCAGTCGGCCAAGCAGGTCTCCGGGGAAGGGCCGGAACATGGTCAGGTTCAGCACGCCCACCCGGATGCCGCGCGCGTCGCGCAGGTAATCGGCCACGGCTTCGGCGGAACTCGCCAGACTGCCCTGCCCCAGCAGCACGTACTCGGCGTCTTCCATGCGATAGGCGCCGACGCGCGCGTACGCGCGCCCGGTCAGTTCGGCGTACTGCGCCATCGCCGCATCGGCGAGCTGCGGCACGTGCGCGAAGAAATAGACACGCTGGGCCGCCACGCTCTGCATATAGGCGTCGTGCTCCTGCACGGTGCCGATCATGACGGGATTGTCCATGTCCCACCACTCGGGAACCCGGCGGCGGCGCGGCCCGAAGACCATGTGCTGCGCCGGGGTCGGCGTGTCAATCACGTCTTCCGGGCGGCCGAGAAACTCCTCTATGAGGCCGGGTTCCGGCAGCAGTGCCGACTCGATGCGGTGCGTGGTGAAAAAGCCGTCCTGCGCGACAATACCGGGAGTGAGCGCGAGTTCGGCCGTGCGGCGCGCGATGAGATTGAGGTCGCACACCTCCTGCACGTTCTTCGCGAAGACCTGGAAGAACCCGGTGTCATCCACCGCGTGGTAATCGTCGTGGCCGGCCTGCACGTTCATGCTGGCCTTGGTCATGGCGCGGCAGCCCATGTTGAGCACGTAGGACAGCCGCTTGCCCACGTCCGCGTACAGCGACTCGTGCATGTAGGCGATACCCTGGCCCGATGAGAAATTGGTGGCGCGCAGACCGGTCATCGACAGGCCCGCCGTGACCGCCGCCGCCGCGTGGCCGCCTTCGGGCTCGACCCAGAGCAACGGGCGGCCCGCCACATTGAGATGCCCCGAGGCCACCGCATCGGCCCAGTACCTGCCCATCCGCGAGGAAGGCACAATGGCGTATGCCCCCGCGGCGTCGCTGGCCTCGCGTTCGCAAAACACCACCGCCGCGCTGCCGTCCAGCACCTGCCGCAATCCCGGATACCTGGCTGTCGCCCTCGCCGCTTCCATCGATGTCCCTACTTCCTGTCGATTGTGCCGCGAACGGCGTTACTGCCTGGACACTTCTCCCGCCAGGGGCAGTGGCTCGCGGCGCACGATGCGCCGGGCTTCCGCGCCTTTCACCGGGCCTTCGGCCGCGCTGAACCACACAATCGCGCCTGTGGGGCAGCGCTGAATCACCTGGCGCGTGGCGAGCGCGTTTTTCCCGTAATCAACGCGGGCCAGGTTGTTCGTAATGGTGACCAGCCCCTGCGGGGCGTCCGCCGCGCACTTGCCGCACGCGGTGCAGGCCACCTCGCAGTCCGCCTCAGCGCGCTCGCCCTCGTCCTGGTTGGCGCAGGCCACCCACAGCCGGTGGCTGACGGGATGAATCGAAAACAAATCCTTCGGGCACACCTCCACGCACCGGTTACAGGCCGTGCACTTCGCGTCCTCCACCACCGGCAGACCGTTCGGGTCCATCGTAATCGCGCCGAAATCGCAGGCGGTCACGCAGTCGCCGAGGCCCAGGCAACCCCACGCGCAGCCTTTGCCGCCGCCGCCCACCAGGGCCGCCGCGCGGCAGCTTTCCACGCCCTCGTAGAAGGCGCGCATCTGCGCCACGTGCCGTCCGCCCGCACAGGCCAGGCGCGCCACGCGATGCTCCGCCTCACCGGCGTCGACGCCGAGTAATGCGGCAATGGCTTCGATGCTTTCGGGCGGGGCGGCGGTGCATGCGCCCGGGGAGACGCCGCCCGCGGTGACCGCCTCCGCGAAAGCGTGGCAGCCGGCGTTGCCGCAGGCGCCGCAATTGCCGCCGGGCAGCAGTTCCTCGACCTGTGCGATGCGCGGGTCCTCGTAGACGTAGAAGACGCGGTGAAACACAGCGAGGGCGGTCCCCAGCAATATGCCCAATCCGCCCAGCGCGAGGGCGGCGGTGAGTGCGCTTCCCAGTGCCATTGCGACTCCCCGTGAACGCCTGCAAGCGTACGGAAAAACTCCACGGTTTCGCAGTTTCCGCGAAAGCAGTCCGAGTATTCTGCGCTATTCGCGGGGAAAAGGTCAAAGATTGGGCGTCGTACCGGTTGCTTCGTGCGCCGCGGCAAAGAGCGGCCCGGGGTCATCCGGGCAGGATGGCCCCGTGAGCCTGGAGTAGCGCCCGGAGTTCTTCCAACGGCACGTGAAGCGGGGTGATGCCTGATTGCGCGGCGAGGGCTGCTGCCGCGCCCGCGGCCTGCCCCATGGCCATGCAGGGGGCCTGCACGCGCAGCCCGGAATTTGCCAGCCGGTCACTGGAAACACTTCGGCCCGCCACAATGATGTTCCTGCTGTTCCGGGGGATGAGCGCGCGCAACGGGATTGTTGGCACAACGCCTTCGGCCAGCGGTTTGGGCTTCACGCCGTCGCGCGTGTGCAGGTCGACCGGGTAGAAAGCGTAACAGACCGCATCCTCGAAGAGCCGGCCCGAGGTGTAGTCCTCCACCGTGACCATGGTCTCCCCCTCGATCCGGTAGCTCTCGCGGAAGCCGGTCTCCAGCTGCAGGTGCATGAGCCGCCGCTTTTCTGTGCGCACCTTCTCGAGAATGGCTTTGCGTCCCTGCAGGTTGGCCGCCGTAACCGTGCGCGAGTTCGATGAGTCGGCCCCATGCACGTAGAGACTGTCCAGCAGCCCGGAGCCGGGGCCATTCGGGCGTCCGGGTTGATTGGGCTCGGCCAGCTTGAACAGCATCGAGCCCGGCTGGGTTTCCTGCTCACGCAGCCGGGGGAGATTCAGCATGCCGACCACCGAGGCGCCCCCCGTGCAATCAACGAGCTGTTTGCAGAACACACGGCGCTGGGTGCCGAAGCCGGCACAGTCGACCTGCCAGCCGCCCGCGGTGGCGCTGATGGCTTGCGGAAATTCGTAGCAGGCGATATCGACGCCGGCCTCGGCGCATTTCTCCTCGGCGAGGATGGCATAGAGAAACTGATTCACCCGCACCTGGTTCTGCCAATGATGGCGGGGCACCTTCGAAAAATCAGGAAGTTTTCCGCCGTCCAATGCCACGCTTTCCCGCACCAGTTCCCAGCCAATGCCGGCAATTATCTGCTTGCCCCAGGCGTCGAACAGACCCGGAAAAGACACGCCGGCCGTCGTGGTGGTGCCGCCCAACTGGCTTCCGCGTTCCATGAGCAGCGTCGTCGCGCCGGCGCGGGCCGCCTGGATTGCCGCAATGATGCCCGCGGTGCCGCCCCCGACGACCAGCACGTCGGTTTGTGATGTTACGGTGTTCGCCACGCAGTCTTCTGGCCCGGCTTGGCGCTCAGCATTGACTCCGAACGCGGCCCCGGTTGAGGCCGCCAGTGCGGCGCCGGCGGAATAGTGCATGAAGCGCCGTCGTTCGATTCGGTTCTTGTCCATTCGGTTCCTCTGCTCCTGTCTGCCGGAAGCGGCTTTTGCCCGTTACATGACCCAGCGGGGATGGTCCGCGCCGCGTTCGTCGATGCCCCTGGTAAGGAGGCGCTCGTTGGTTCCGTCCGAATTCACGATCCAGATGCCGGGCGCGCCGCCCGTCTCGGCGCGGCAGAAGAGCACGCGCTTGCCGTTGGGCGATTCGTGTCCCCTGAAGTCCCAAACGGGCGGTTCGGAGCGCGTGAGGCGCGCCACAGACTTGTCCTGCGGGTTCATTCGGCAGATTTCCGTGCCGCCCCGCGCAAGCGCCGGCTTGTATTCCCGGTTGAAATGGTCCGTGTCGGGGCGGTGCGGCTGGTACTCCCACGGAACCTTTGAGTCCGGCAGTCTGCGGCAGAAAAGCACCATGCCGTCTCTGGTCCAGGTCGGCGTATTGGAACCGCCGCCACGGTTGCCGGGCGCGCCGTAGGTCGCGGCAAACCAGAGCGATTGCCCCTCGGTGAGCATGCGCTGTTCTGTGCCGTCGGGCCGGCTCATGCACAGGTCAGACCAGTCATGGCCCGGGTCCTGTTCGTGCAGGCAATCCTGGAAGACCAGCCACTGGCCGTCCGGCGACCACTGTGGACAGAAGTACAGGTGTCCGGAACGTGCGGCGACCACAGTCCGGTTGCCGCCGTCCGTGTCGCTCGTTCGAATCACGTATCCGGAAGGGCCCGCCAGATGATAGGCGACACGGCGGCCGTCCGGGCTGAGGCTGAGCCCGTACGGCATTCCTTCGCCCGGGCGCGTGAACGCTTTCGGTTCGGAGCCGTCGAGGTTGATGCTGAAGGTCTGGGCCACGCCGTCGCGCACCACCTGCACGAGCATCCTTCCGTCGTCGAGCAAGAGCTGCGGGGTGCAGAAGGGGGCCAACCGTTCCCTGGTGGCGACTTCTTCGAGCGAACCGTTCTCCAAGTCGTGGACCCAGATGTGGGTCGGTGTCTTGTGGTAGTACTCGTTGAACGGTTTGCCGGGCCCGTCCAGGCGGGGTTCCATGCTCAGAAACAACACGCGCCTGCCATCGGGGAAGAAGGCGCAGGGTTGCCATGTCTCCTGATTTGGCACATCGAACTCGAAATACCGCAGACCGCTCCCATCCTCGTTCATCATCGCAGTCTTTCCCTGTGACGTGAAAAAGAACCGTTGCGGACCTGATTGGCGGCGGGTGTTGCCGTTTGCTGCGGCGGCAGAACCCGCAAACGCGGCCAGAGGCGCCACTGCGGCAGCGCCCAGGAACTGGCGGCGCCCGACTATCCGTTCCATACCCTGGTATTCCTTTCTCGCGGGATGCGCATTGGTGCGGCTGTGTCTACTGTGTTCTTACGCGCACCGCCTTCTCGGCGGCCTCGCCGGAAAGCAGTTCCGTGACCCGCGCATTCCAGTCGCCGGGGGCGCTGTTGACCGCGGGTGTGAAGACATACCGGCGCGCGCCGTCTTTCGCGGTGCTGTAGCGGCGCCAGTCGGTCGGGCGGCCCAGCGCGTCGAAGACTGCAATGCGCAGGGGAAGCACGCAGGGCAACACCGCGCCGCTCTCCCCGAGCACGCGAATTTCAAGGGCCACGGGGCTTCCGGCGGACGTCTCCTCCGGTCCTTCGACGGTCACTGCGGCAATCGGCTCTGGCAACGCGGCGATGAGCTTGCCGGCGGCGCCGGTCATGCGAATGTCGAACACCGCGCGCCCGTCCTCCGTATCGTACTCGACAGGCTGGCGCAGCAGTGCGTCATAGAGCGCGGGACGGCCCTCGATCGGCACGCTCACCCGGGCGCTCTGCGGCGCGCCCAGTTCAAAAAACAGTTTCCATTCGCCAAAGCGCGGCCCATAGGTGCGCGCGTCGTTGACAAAGAAGTGGTAGCGCGCCCGGCCACCTTCGAGGGTATTTGTGAGCACGCGGGGCGTGTCCGCCTTTGCCGGCCGCGGCACTTCCGCGAGCAGCGGCGCGAGTTCGCGCGCATAGCCTTCCATAATCTCGCGGTTTTCCTCGGCGGTGACGGCGTTGCCGGCTGCCAGCGACTTGCCGTCAATGCGCAGTTGGTGCGTGAAATCGAAGCCCGTGAGCTGGGCCGCGGGCACTTCCGCGCGCAAGGAACGGTCGGCGATGACCTTGCCACCCTGTTCCGCAAATGCACAAATCCGCTCGTGCATGGTTTCGGTCAGGGTGTCGGCGCGCGGCATCACCAGCACGTCGTAGCGGTCGAGCGCGCCGTCAATGATGTCTGCGTCGAGTACCACCTCGAACGGCACGTGGTTCATCATCAGCAGCGTGGCGTAGGGCAGCGTCTGCTCGTTGGGGTAACCGGGCAGGCGCGGGCTCTCACTGAACCAGGTGGACGCGGCGGACATCAGCACCGCCGTGCGCGCGGGCACGCGTCGGCACGCCAGCAGCGCCGGACCGTAGGGCTTCACCAGTTCCTCACAGGTCTGGCCGATGGCGTTGAAGGTGTCCGGCGAGGCGAAGAAGGGGTCGTTCGCGGGGTTGTCGGGCGACAGCCGCCCCGCGGAATAGAAGCACAGGATATCGGGCCGCTGTGACAGCACAAGCCACATGGCTTCGCGCGCGAAATCGGGTCCGGCGGTGAAGTAGGGGTCGCGGCCCGGGAAGTCCTCCGCCAGATTGGCTTTCGAGTCGTCCAGGGGGATGACGAAGCGCCCGTAGACAAACAGCGTGATGTCCTGCTGCACCAACTGCTTTTCCGGGCGCGCGGCCGCCTGCAGGTAGGTGGCATAGCACAGGCGTTTGACATCGGGGTGGCCGTAGGTCCAGGTGGCGATACAGTCGAGCCCCTTGTGCGAGCCGCGCACCGGCGCGAGCCGGTAGGGCTCATGCCAAGTGACCAGCTCCGGGTTGTGGGTCTTCACAATCTTGTGCAGTTCGGTGTTGAGTGGCGCGGTGCCGTGGCCGAGCCGCCACCACCACTGCAGGAAGCGGTAGCGCGGATTGTCATCGGCGATGATGCCGTTCCTGACGTCGTCTGGACCGGGTCCGGCCAGTCCGCCCCGGTTGCGCACGAAATCGCGCGGGTCGATGCCCGCCTCCGCCCTGGCCAGTTCGACCGCCGTCTCGTTGACGCAGAACGGCGTTTGCCATTCCGAGTGCAGCATGACATGGCGCAGGCCGGGGTAGTCGTGATACAGCGCCATGACGGAATCGACCGTGTCGCGCGCGTGGGCGATGACTTCCGGTTCGCGCGGATACGGTTTGGGGTTGTCCGTTTGCCGGGTGCCGTCGGGATACAGGCACAGCAGTTCTTCCTGTTCGGCGAGTCTTTCTGACAGCAGCGGATAGAAGTACAGGCCGAGTTCAAAATCATGCCGCGCCGCGCGCTCAAGCACCTTGTGCAGGGTGCGCGCCGTGCCGCTCTCCGCCGGGATGGGGTCGCGCGAGGAGCCGTAGAATGCGCCGGTGAAGCCGCGCCGCATCCACCATTCCGGCTCGGAACCGCCGCCGCCCCAGCGCCACACCGGCAGCCGCTCGTCGTCGTGCGGGGGCGCGATGGTAATCGGAAAGCGCGCCGTTTCCGTTGTGCCGCCCGGGCATTGCGCCGCCGCGTGGACCACATAGTCGCCCGAGGCAAGCAGTGCGGTGTCCAAGGGGTATTCCGCTGTGCCGTCCATCACTGTCGCGGACACCGGCAACCAGCCGGACACATTGAAATCGACGGTCTGGGCCTCGGCCGCGGAAAAGCGCAGCACGCAGGGCACACCGCGTTCATAGACGTGCCGCGTGTTCTCGAAACCGTTGTCCGCACCGTATGCGCAGGAAGCACACAACAATGCCAGGGGCAAGGAAATCAACCGGGAAACTGCGCGGAATCTGAGCGCCATACCGAAAACCTCCGGAGTTACTTCTGATTTCCGATTCTACCGGGCGTGTCAGGGAATTGCCATGGACGGTGTCTGGCGCGTGCCCGGGTCCATCTGCTACGGTTGACGTCCGGATACTGCGGCAACCTGAACCGGGAGAAGCGCGATGCTCGCTGCGCTGGCATGTGTATTTGTCATGACGGTTCCGCCGGGCCCGATGGACGTGCTGGGGCCGGACCAGGCGCTGGTTATCGACCGCACGGGATGGATATTCAACTGGGCGGCCTTCGACCAGGACAAACTCGTCAGTTTCAATGGCTACCAGTACACGCCGTACTGGGACGCCGACGAGGTGCTCGTGGTGGTGCGGCGCAACCTGGCGGACAACACGGTGCAGGCCCTGCGGCTGCCGCAATACACGCTCACGATCAATCCGAAGGACGGCCATCGCAACACGGTGGCGGGCATCAGTCCCGAGGACGGGCGCCTGCACCTGTCCTGGGACCACCACAACAACGACCTGCGCTACACGAAGAGCCGCGCCGGGTTCCTCCACTCGCCCCCGGAACAGGTCACGCCCGAGGATTTTGAGCCGGCCCAGCCGCTGCTTCCGGGGGCGCCGCAGCGCGTTACTTACCCTCGTTTCTTCAACGACCCGGAGGAGAACCTGTTCTTTCTGTATCGCACCGGCGGCAGCGGCGCGGGCGACACGGTGCTGACGCGGTACGACGCGGCCACCGCCACTTGGGGCATGGTCAGCGTGCGCCTCTTCGGGAAGGCGGGCGTGTACCCGCCCTGGGACAACAGCCCCTCTCGCAACGCGTACCCCCACGACATCCTCTTCGACCATGCGGGCCGCCTGCACGCCACGTGGGTGTTTCGGGAGGAATCGAAGACCTGGGCGAGCAACCATGACCTCCATTATGTCTACAGTGACGACCACGGTGTGACCTGGCGCAACAACGGGGGAACACGGGTCGCCGACCTGCCGGCGGATGACCCCGTGCTCATCGACGACCCCGGCATCGTGGTGTGGGACATCCCCGTGTACTCGTGGGTTATCAACACGGGCGCAATGGCCGTCGATGCGCAGAACCGGCTGCACGTGGCCACATTCCATCTGCTCGAGCCGGCCGTGCCGGAGAAACTGGAGCACAGCCCGCCGCCCGAGATTCATCAGCGGCTCGGTTTCTTCCACTACTGGCGCGGTGGGGATGGTACCTGGCATCGGGGCGGCCCCCTGGAAGTGCCGCGCCGCGCCGAGGAGCGCATCCGTCGGCCAAATGTCGTCGCCGCGCCCGGTGGGGCGGTGGTGGTCTACTGGGCCACAAGCCGGGGGTTCCGCTGTCATGTGGCTTTCGCTGAAGACCGGTGGGAACGCTGGGCGACCTTCCTGATGACGGGTCCGGAGTTCACCGCGCCCGACGCCTGCAAGCACGACCGGCGGTTGCTGCGTGAAAGGGGGGTGCTTTCCTTTGCCTGCGACCCGAACGGCGGACAGGACGGCCGCGGTTTCGCCGTTCTCGACTTCAGTGTTGAGCGTCTCGTCACCGCCGCGCGCGCGCAGCTCGGGCTGAAGTGAACGAAGCGCGGGAACAGGCAGGGCGCCACCGCGCCCTCACAAAGACGGCGGTTTCCAGGTTTCGTTGATGCGCCGCAGCCGTTCGCTCATGGTGACGATGATGTTGGACAGCAACTGCACCGCGACCTCGCGCGGCATCGCTTCATGAATGAGCCCGCGGCTCAGCGCCAGCAGGCTCGTCGGCGCGAGCGCCCGCGCCGTCGCGCTGCGCGGCGCCCGGCTCAAAAGCGCCATCTCACCGAACATGTCGCCGCGTGTCAATACCGCCAGCCGCTGCTCCCCGTCGCATATTTCGACGGTTCCGCTGAGGATGGCGAAGAGCTTGTCGCCCGAGTCGCCCTTTTCGAAAACAGTCTGCTGGGCCGCGCATTCCACCGTGACCCCCTCGGTGAACAGATGGGCCACCTGCTCCGGGCGGAGCCCCTGGAACAGGGATATGCGCCGCGCCAGCACCTCATAGGTGGCGCGCATGCTGTCGGCCATGGCGTTCGCCACCTGCGACAACACGACCTCGCCTCCCTCCGCCGTCTTCAACGGTTCCTCCGCACCCGGTGCGAAAATCTGCGCAATGACCCCCGTCTCCTGCTCCGACACGGGTTGCGCTTCAGGGATTGCCTCGCGCTTCGGGAGTTCCTGCGCCACCCGCTTGGGCTTCTGCTTTGCCGGGGCGGTGCTCAGCCCCAGGCTGGTGGCGCTCATTTCCGTGGCGCCGTTCTTTTTCCGGTCAACCAGCATGCGGGCAGCCACCGTCTCAAAATGGGCGTGCGTGCACAGGATGGGCTTGATGCGCAGTTCCGGGCAATGCGCCTGCACGGTTTCCAGCGCTCCCCGGTCGAGCGGATTCACCATGGCCACGGTAAGATTGCGGCCCATCTTGTCGATGGGCAGCAGGCGGTGGGTAAGGCAAATCTCCCTGGGGACAAGCGTGACGATATCCTGGTCAATCAGGTAGTCGAGCAGACTCAGGTGCGGCACCTTGCAGTGCTTGGCCAGAAAGGAGATGAGCGAGCGTTCTTCGAGGGCGCCGTCTTCCACAAGAATCTCGCCGAGGAACCGGCCTGTTTCCTGCTGCCTGGCGCAAGCGGCCTCGAGCGCCTCCGCGGACACCACGCCCTGGCTGAGCAGCAGTTGCGCGAGGGTCGGCGCCGTCGCCGCCGTGTCGTTGGGCGGCGTTTCCATCGGTTCCGGCCCCGGGCGCTCCGGCACACCAGAGACAGGCTTCTCCTGGTGTGCTTCCGATTCGCCTGCTTTGCCTTTACTCCAGCGGAGCATATCATTCCTTCTTGAATGCGCGCGTATGCGCTGCGTGAGGCATGGTAGCACCGGCGCCCAAAAACCGGCAAACGTACAAGCAGATGACAAACACGATAGACGGAGCGCCGCGTCGAAAGGCGCCGGTTCTGGACAAATCAATGCCACGAAGCCTACCATCAGCGGAGACCCATTGGGGGTACGATGCCATGAAACCCTGCTACATTTGGCTCCCGCCGCTTTGCTGGACGCCGTTTTCCGTGCCGGGCTGTCTCTATCCCGGCGATGAGTACGGGCTGTATGCCGTCGGTTCCTTGCCCGAAGTCCGGACCTATTGGCTTTTCCGCATGGGCCTTTTCAACAGCATCGTCTTCCCGCTGCAAACCGCCCTTGGGAGCGTGCTGAATCTGTCGCTCTACTCTGCGGCATCACCGCTGCCCGCGTGGAGCGTCGTGCGGTCCGGGCTCGTCTGGGGCACGCAGAAGCGGCGCGCGGCCACAACCGTGAATGAGGAGAATAAATGAACCGGCGTGACTTTCTCGCAGCCCTGGGTCTTGCGAGTGCGCTTTTCCCCGGCTGCGCGCACCGTGCGGAGGCCGCCCCGGCGCCGAAAACAAGTGTCCGCCGCGTCACCTCCGGACCGAAGCACCACTTCTTCGGCTACTATGGTGTCTGCCCTTGGAACGGCTCGGAGACGAAGCTGCTGGCCATCGAGACCCCCTTTCAGGACCGGCTGCCGGAACCGGGCGAGCCCGCCGTCATCGGTGTCGTGGACCCGGAGACCGGCGCATTCGCGCCGGTGACAGAGACGCGCGCATGGAACCTGCAACAGGGCGCCATGATGCACTGGAACCCGCTTGACCTCGAGAACGGCATCCTGTTCAACGACCTCGTGGAGGGTGAATTGCGCGCGGTCGCGCTTGACCTGTCGACGGGCGCGCGCCGCGTGCTGCCGCGGCCCATCAGCGCGGTGGCCCGCGAGCACGGCTTCGCGCTCTCGCTCAACTACGGGCGGTTGACGCGTCTGCGCAAAGTGGTCGGCTATTCCGGCGCCACCGACCCGCACGCGGACAAGCCCTACCCGGAAGAGGACGGCGTGTGGCGGATGGACCTTGAGACCGGCGAGACCGAGCTGCTCGTGTCGATTGCACAGACCCAAGACACGCTTGCAGCGCGCGGCGTGGACCTCAAGGGCAGCCATATGTGGTTCAATCACCCCGTCATCAACCGCACCGACACCCGTTTCGCGTTCCTGGGCCGTTCACGGCTGGAGTCCGGGCGGCTTGAAACGGGCATGTGGACCGCGGGCGTTGACGGCGCAGCACTGCGCGAAGTGGTGCCCTACGGCTGGCGTGTGTCGCACCTGGACTGGCGCAACGCCACGGATATCGTGGTCACATGCGAGTTGCACGACAAGCGCATGACCCATGTGCTGTTCACCGACGGCGAGCACAACTATCAGCCGCTGGCCGGGGGGGAACTCAGCTACGACGGGCATTGCACTTTCTCCCCGGACGGCAGCCTGCTCGCCACCGACCGCAAGTTTCCGCGCGGATTCAGCATGTTGCTTTTCCTGGTCGACCCGGCGACCGGCAGCGCGCATGAACTGGGCCGCTTTTCCATGGGCGAGATGAAATACTGGAGCGGCGACACCCGCTGCGACCTGCATCCCCGCTGGAACCGCGCCGGCAACGCCATCTGCTTTGACGCCATCGACCCCGCCGAAGGCCGGCAACTCTGGGTCGCGCGCCTGCACAACGCCTGAAACGCGCCGTAGCGCGCCGGATTTTTCGGGTACAATCTGGTAGACTGGGCGGGGTCGCAGAGGCAGGGCGGTTTCCCCCGCCTGGAAATCAAGCTGGAGTCTCAGGACCCGGCGCGGAGGTACTCTTGATGCTGCGAGTTCTCTTGGCCGCTTTTTGCACGGTCACCGTTGTCACCGCCGCTTCGGCGGACTATGCCGACTATCTCTACATCGCCCCGGCGCCAAGTGCGAAGGCCGAGGGCCCCGTGCCGGGCGCCTTACTGGCCGCCCTGCTTGAGGCGCCGCGCCCGCTCTATGTGCTCGACCGTTTCGCGGGCCTCAATGCCGCCCTCAAGGCCGCGTCCACCAATCCGGCATTGCAGGTCGCCGTGCACGAGCCGGTGGATGTGCCGGGTGCAACGCTGTTCGCGGAGCCCCAACCGGGTCTTGGCGGCTGGGTGTACACGGCCGACCTGATATCCGCCGGCGCGTACGCGCTCCGTCTCGAGGTGGACCTCAGCGGCCTGCCCGCCGGCGCCGAAGTGTATGCCGTTGACCTTTCCGGGCCGCGGGCGTTCGGCCCCTTCACCGCGGAAGACGGGACGCGCTGGTTGCCCACGCTTGCGGGCGAGGCGGGGGCCCTGCTGGCGGTGATGCCCGAGAAGCTGACTCCCGGCCTGCAAGTCGTGACGATGGCCCACTTCTACGAGGACCTCGCGAAAAAGGCGTTGCCCTGCCCCGCGGCCGCCGCATGCGGAACAGACCCAATGTTTCAGGAAGTGTCGACCGGCGTCGCCCGGCTGCTCATCCCGCTCCGCGGAGTGGGGGCGCTCTTGTGTACCGGCACGCTGTTGAACAATCCCGACACCACGGCGCGCGAGCCCCTCATGGTCACCGCCCACCATTGTTTTGATGGGGACGTGATTGTCTCGGGCATCGAGGTTTACTGGGATTACCGCGCCGCGAACTGCGACGGCACCAATGTGCCGACCCTGCCCAGTCTGCCCCGCAGCGCCGGTTCCCGGCTTATCGCCAGCAATGCCTGCCTCGACGCGGAGTTTATCGAAGTCCAGGCCATTGCGTCCGGCGAAGACGACGTGCCCAATGGAGCATACGGTCGGGCATGGGTCGGTTGGGACACGCGTCGCCTCGCGCTGAACCACGCCGTGACCGCGGCCCACCATCCCGGGGGCACGCCAATGAAAATGTGCGTTGGCCGGGTGACCGCCCTCGATACCACGACCTGTCTTGCCGGATTCGGCGGCACATGCACCGAAGAAGTCTACCGCCAGACCGAAGTGCATTGGGATGAAGGCATTACCGAGGGCGGCTCGAGCGGCTCGGCCCTGCTGCTGAACGACTACAACTACCGTGTCGTCGGCGTCTTGAGCAATGGACCGGTGCATGACTGCGCCAATCCGTCTCAGAATCTGGACAATTTCGCGTCGTTCAGTGAGTTCTATCCCCAGATTCAATGCTATTTGCGCTCGGGGCTGGTATGCGAAGAAGGCTACCCTTGCGGAGACACCGAAAACGGATTGTGTCCGTTCAAGGCGGTTTTTGGCAACGATTCCATTGTGACCGGGACGTTCAGGGCATTGCGTGACGAGGTGCTGCGCAAGTCACAGTGGACCAGGCCCCTGGTTGACAACTACTACAAGGCGGCCCCCGCCATGACCTGCGTGGTGGAAGCATGTCCGCTCGCCCGTGTGTTGTTCACTGCCGGTGCGGCGCGGGGTGTGCTGTGGGTTCGCGGACTGGGTTTGGTCGACTGAAACTGCATGGTATACCCCGTAGTCTTACGGTAAGCTCTATCGAATTGGCCGGCGTGAACGTGCGCACTCTTTCAACGGTCAACCCAATATCCAATGAGGAGTTTAGATGTGTTCTCCGAAGACAGTTTTGTGCGGCGGCATAAGATTCTGACGGCACTGCTCGTTCTTGTGGTTGTGTTCGTGGTGCTCCCGTTCCTTTGGCTCCAGGCCCGCGCCCGCGGACCGCATCACAGCTACGAACTGGACTTCACGCTGCCCGAACCGGGTTCCGCGCTGGCGCCCGGCGTGCTTGAAGTCGGCGTGGCGAACCGCGACATCACCCCGATGATGGACCAGTACGACCCGTGGGTCGACGTCAACGACAACAACAAATACGACCCGGATGTGGACACCTATACGGACCGGAACGGGAACGGCAAATTCGACGCCGTATGGCTCGCGGGGTTCGGCACGAACCGTCCGGCCAAGGGGGTGCATGACCCGCTGTGGGCGCGCGCCATCGCCTTTCGTAACAACGGCGTAACACTGGTTATGGTCACCATTGACAGTATCGGCATCTATCATAACGAGTTTGTGACGGTGCGCAAGATGCTCGACCCGTCGCTGGGCATTGACCATGTCATTTTCTCCTCGACCCACTGCCACGAAGTGCCGGACACCATGAAGCTGTGGAGTTTCGCTTTCCGGTTCAAGGGAATGGACATCCCCATTTTCGGTTTTGACCAGGCCTACATGGATTTCGTGGTGTGGAGCATGAAAGAGGCGGTGGAGGCCGCGGTGCGCGACCTGCAGCCCGCCGACATGTACTGCGCCCAGGTCGAACTCAATCCGCAGGGATTCGTGCGCGATTCGCGCAAACCCGAGGTGATGGACAACAACCTGTACATGATGCGGTTCACCGAGCCGGGCACCGACGAGACCATTGCCACCGTGGTCAACTGGGGCAACCACCCCGAGGCGCTGAGCAGCAGGAATCCCTTTGTCACTTCCGATTTCTGCCACTACCTGCGCGAGGGGGTGGAGGATGGCGTGCCCAGCCCGAACAGCGTCGAGGGGATGGGGGGCACGTGCCTCTATTTCCAGGGCATGGTTGGCGGACTGATGACCCAGCTCGGGGTGACGGTGCCCGACCGGAACGGCAAAGACAGCTACAAGGACGCTTCTTTCGACAAGGCGCAGGCATTGGGCTACAACACGGCCATTGTGGTCTGCCGGGCGCTGCGCAGCGAAGCCGTCTGGAAATGCGAAAACCCGCGCGTCGCCGTGACGGGCAAGACCTTCAAGGCCCCGATGACCGGCACCTTCAAGTGGGCCATCCGCCTTGGGCTGATTCACGAGGGCTACTACGCGGGCGGCAAGGCCAAGACCGAAATCAACGTGGCGCGGCTGGGCGATGTTTTGATGCTCACGACGCCGGGCGAACTCTACCCGGAAATCGTCGAGGGCGGTGTGCTCGCCCTTCCGGGCCGCGACTATGAGGTTGCCCCAGTGGAATCCCCGCCGCTGCGCGACACCATGGGCCGGCACGCGCGCATGGCCTTTGTCATCGGCCTCGCGAACGACGAAATTGGCTACATCCTGCCGAAAACCCAGTGGGACGCCGAAGAACCGTATATCTATGGCGAGGACCAGTACGGCGAGGAAAACTCCGGCGGCCCCGATGTCGGCCCCGCGGTCTACGACGTTTCGAAGGAACTGCTTGAGCGCATGAACGCGGCCTGGGAAGCGGACGGGCAGGTGGCCGGCAAGCTGTAGCCGGCGGAAAATGCACCCACAGGTTACGCCGCCGGGTTGACGTCCGGCGGCGTGGCTGTGTACGTTGTCTGCGCGTTTGACGCCACCCTCAACAGGAGAGACGCCATGAACAGCCGCCGTCTTCGCATGTCTGCGCGCAGGCCCTTGCCGGCCTTTGCGCAGGCGCCCGCGCCCGCCGGGGATTCCCCCTATGCCCGCGTGGGGGCGCAGAGCTTCAGCTTCCGCACCTTCGACCTCACCGGCGCCATTGCGTGCCTAAGCGGGTTGGGCTCGAACAGGATGGAGTGCTGCGCGGTGCATTTTCCGCTCGACGCCGGCGCGCCGGAGTTCCAGGAGGCGAAGCGGCAGCTGGACGCCGCGGGCGTGAAGGTGGTGGCCTTTGGCGTGGAACACTACACCGCGGACGAAGACGCGAGCCGCACCCGCTTCGAGGCCGCCGCCGGGCTGGGGGTGGAGGTCTTGACCGCCGACCTCGCCCCGGAGTCGTTCGACCATGTCGAGGCACTGTGTGAACAGCACAAACTCGCCGTCGCCATCCACAACCACGGCCCAGGAGCGCGCTATGACAAGGTGGCGGACACGCTGGCCGCGGTCGAGGGCCGCTCCCCGCTGGTCGGCGCCTGTGTCGACACGGGCCACTGTATTCGGTCCGGGGAAGCGCCGCACGAAGTGCTCGAGCAACTCGGCAGCCGCGTGCTGTCACTTCACCTCAAGGACTGGAAAGCGGGCGGCGACGAGACCATCCTGGGCGACGGCGACCTCGACCTGGACGCCGTGGCGCGGGCGCTGGGCAAGATTGCCTTCTCGGGACCCATCGTAATGGAATACGAACTCGACCCCGAGAATCCCGTGCCGGGCATGGTCACAGGGTGGAACCGCTGGCGCACCGCGGTCGAGCGCGTTCAGGCCCGGTAGTCACTCCGCTTTCAGCACCTGGTCAAAGTAGGCGATGGTCTCTTTCAGTCCGTCGCGCAGATGCACCACCGGCTCCCAGCCCAGTTTCTCCCTCGCCAGCGCAATGTCGGGCCGGCGGCGGGTCGGGTCATTCTCGGGCAGCGCGCGGTACACCAGTTTCGAGCGCGAGCCCGTCAACTCGATAACCGCCTCGGCCAGTTCCTTGATGGTGAACTCGCCGGGATTGCCGAGATTGACGGGGCCGGTGAAGCCCTCGCACGCCATCATGCGGATGATGCCTTCCACCAGGTCGCTGATGTAGCAGAACGCTCGCGTCTGACTGCCGTCGCCGTAGATGGTGATGTCTTCGCCGCGCAGCGCCTGCACCACGAAATTGCTGACCACGCGCCCGTCATTCACGAGCATGCGCGGGCCATACGTATTGAAAATGCGGATGACGCGGATATCGACGTTGTTCTGGCGGTGGTAGTCGAAGAACAAAGCCTCCGCCACGCGCTTGCCCTCGTCGTAGCAACTGCGGATGCCGATGGGATTGACGTTGCCCCAGTACGATTCGACCTGCGGGTGGATGGTCGGGTCGCCGTAGACCTCCGATGTCGACGCCTGCAGGACGCGCGCCTTGATGCGCTTGGCAAGCCCGAGCATGTTGAGCGCGCCCATCACATTCGTCTTGATGGTCTTCACCGGGTTGTATTGATAATGCACCGGCGACGCGGGACACGCAAAGTTGTAGATGCGGTCGACCTCGAGCATCACCGGGTTGATTACATCGTGCCGCACCAGTTCAAACCGGTGGTGGTCGAGCAGGTGCTCGATGTTGTCCTTGCGGCCCGTGAAGAAATTGTCGAGGCACAACACCTCTTCGCCCCGGTTCAGCAGCGCCTCACACAGGTGGGACCCGATAAAGCCGGCTCCGCCGGTCACCAAATTCACCATAGACATTACACAGCTTCCTTTCTAAGTGGTTCCGCGAAGGATACCACCCGGCCCCCGATGGCCGCCACATGCGGCTTGCTGTTTCCCGTGCCGGCGTGAGAGACTGACGGGGCCTGGCCGAAGCCCAACGGAGAACCTGTGATGCCGACCCACATCAGCCATCCCGCCACAATCGAAGCGGCCGGGAACAAGCCCAAGCGCATCGACGAGTACGTCGGGCGGGTCAATTCCGGCACTTCGGCGCTGAGCATTGCGCACATGCGCAGCCCGCAGGGCTGGGTCGAGCCGGGCCAGCGCCCCCAGTTCGACGNNGGTGGTCCGCGCCGGGGATGGCAGCGAACTGCGCGTCGAAGCCGGGCAGGCCGTCATCGCCCACGCCGGTGAATGGGTGCAATACAGCACGCCCGGCGAAGACGGCGCGGAATACATCGCCGTGTGCTGCCCCGCCTTCTCCCCGGAAACCGTGCACCGGGACGCGTGACTGCGCAACAGATAGGGCGCCTCGGCTGATACAAGCGCGCCCGGGCTGCACAAAAATCCAGCAATTTCACCCCCGTGGCAAGTCAGGGTCGAGGACACGCAAAGGAAAGATAGGCATTCCCACGCAGAGCGCGGGAACGAAGGAGCGGCTTGACACCGTCACCCCGGCGCGAAACCGGGGCCCAGAACGCGCAATGGGAAGACAGGTAATCCCACGCAGAGCGCGAGAACGAGGGAGAGGACCACAGACTCTCCCCTGAGGCCGGAAGACCACGATCGCGCCGGTATCTCCGAAGCATTGTGCCTAAGCAGATATTCGCTTGAGTGCGGCGAGAAAATCCTCTTCATGGACAATGCGTGCTTTTGCGCCTTGTTTTCTGTTTGCAAGTACCAGTTCGATCTTCCTGCCGTAGGTGGCATATACCCATGCGGGCTGGCTCAAAGCACCAACGACAAGGTAATCAGTTGCAAATGAGACGTTATTCTTCACTGTAGCCCCTGCGGCTTCTGTGACATCGCGCAGTTGTCTTCTCGTTCCGTATGTGGCATTACCGGTGAAGCAGAATGTCTTCCCTATGAACTCGATCTCAGGCGCCCGATCACACACGCCCTCCAAAGTGAACAAGACTGGCCCATCGGAAGCAACCATATGCATTTCGCAATCAGGGGTATGGAGGTCCCGTTGGCTTTCTTTCTCCAGTGCATAGATTTCCAAGAAGCGCTTGCAGTACTCCTCGAGAGAACACCTCTCCTGTTCAGTAATCACGCCATCTTCCAGCACATCATCTACGCGTTTCCATACGTCGTCGAAGGGCCAATGTTCTCTAAGCCAGCGATAGTCTTCCAGCCAGTCCTTCAGGTCAAGAATCTCCTGTTTGGAAAGTCTGCCATCTATGACCAATCCTTCGAGGACTCCATGAAGCCTGCGAACTCCCTCCGTTTCGTTGGTCACTGGGCACTCCAAGGGGTCAGAGAATCTTTGGCACCAATCGAGGATTTCTTCGCGTTCCCCCTCATCTATGACGTTGTCTTCCAGTACCCTGTTCAAGATCAGTGACAGTTCCCGAAACGGTTCGCGCTTACAGAGATTCTCATGTAACACCAACCATTGCTGAAGCCCCCTAACCTCCTCGTCTGTGACTATGTAGTCTGCGGCAATCCCGGCTACTATCCCCCTCAGCGTGTCAACTGCTCTGGATACTTCTTGATGCACAAACGGTTTTTTGCTCATACCCGTCCCCTTTCTCATGGCTCTGCGCCTATCGTTTTCATAATATAGCATGTAAATACCGCGAATAAAGCGCAGGTGTCATTTTTCGAGTAAACCCCTTGCCCCAGCTATCCCTCGGTCCTCCTCGTCACCGGCCAGGGGAGGACGCCGCAGCGTTCGGCCCAGGCCGCGTATTCTTCGGCGAGGTCGCGCGCCAGTTCGGGCTCGGCCTTGACAAGGTCGTTGAGCTCGCTGCGGTCTTCGTCGAGGTCGTAGAGGCGCCACTGCTTGTCGCCGCGCGCGTGTGCGGACACGAGTTTCCACTTACCCCGGCGCACAGCGCGGTTGCCTTCGTGTTCCCAGAACAGCGTGCGCGGTTTCGCCGTGTTGCCGCGCAACAGCGGCAGCAAGGATTGTCCCTCCATCGGCGGAATCGTGTTGCCGCCGTACTTGCGCGGGTATTCCGCGCGCGCCGCTTCCGCAAAGGTCGGCATGAAATCGATGAGATGCACCGCCTCCCGGCACACCTGCCCGTGCAACTCCGGCGCCGCGCCTCCGGGCCAGTGCGCAATCATGGGCGACGCGATGCCGCCCTCGTGCACCCAGTGCTTGTAGCGCTGGAACGGCGTGTTCGAGGCGTTCGCCCAGCCGCGCCCGTAGGTCAGGAAGTAGCCTTCCTTCGTGCCCAGTTGTTCCGCGGGACCGCCCCCGAAATTGTTGCCCTCGGCGCAAGCGCCGTTATCCGACAGGAACAGGACAAGCGTATTGTCGAGCTTGCCCGATGCAGCCAGTGTGTCCAGGACCCTGCCGATGTTCTGGTCCATGCGGTCAACCTGCGCCGCATAGAGCGCCATGCGGTGCGCCATCTCCTCCCGCCGCTTCGCGGGCACGTCGTCCCACGCAGGCACGTCCTCATCGCGCGGACTCAGCCGCCAGGAACCCAAAGCCAGGCCCGTCTCGCGTTGCCGCGCCAAGCGTTCGGCGCGCAGCGCGTCCCAGCCGGCCGCGTAACGGTCGCGATATTTCTCCACGTCTTCGGGCAGCGCGTTCAGCGGCCAGTGCGGCGCGTTGTGGGCGAGATAGAGGAAGAAGGGGTCTTCATCCTGCTGCGCGTCGATGAAACGGATGGCGTGGTCCGTGAATGCGTTCGTGGTGTAGAAATCGCCGGGCACGCTCTCGACCGGCGTGTCCTCGAGGGTCAGCAGTTTGTCCGGCGCCGGTTTGAAGTAGTTGCACGCGCCGCGGATGATGCCGAAGTAGCGGTCGAAGCCCCGGTCGCGCGGCCACATGCCGCGCGGCGTGCCCACGTGCCACTTGCCCGCCATATAGGTGTGATACCCGGCCGACCCGAGCATTTCCGCGAGGGTTACGCTGTTCCGCGTGAGGTCGCCCGTGTACCCGCGGTAACCGTAATCGAAGCGCCGGTTCTCCTCGTTCGTCATGTGGCCGATGCCCGCCTGGTGCGGGTAGAGGCCGGTCAGCAGGCTCGCGCGCGTGGGGCAGCACCGCGCGCATGAATACGCCTGCGTGAAACGCAGACCGCCTGCGGCGAGCCGGTCGAGATTCGGCGTGTCGATTTCACCGCCGAAGCAGCCGATGTCGGAGAAACCCATGTCATCCGCCAGTATGACAACGATATTGGGCCGCTCCCCCTGGGCCGTTCCGGCGGCTCTTGCGCCCAAAGCGGACAGCCCCATTGCGCCCATTGTTCCCAGGAAACCGCGCCGCGTCATCATGCTGCTGACCTCCCTCAAGGCTGCGTATCCGAAACCGCTTGAGACGCCGGTCAAGCGTCCGCCGGGAAAGCGCCCCGTTCCGTCATCGCGCGGAAGCGCGAGGGCCCTCGCCGGTGGGTAGGAGTGTAGAGGCCGTCCGGCACGTCTTCAAGAGGGAAGCAGCGGGTTGTCAGAGCGCGCCCGGCGAAAATCCATCCTCGCCGTCGGCGTTGGGGAAGTAGCTTTCACTGTTGAAGAACTGAATGATGCGCAACAATTCACTCAGTGAGATTGCCCAGTCCTGGATGTTGTAATCACTGGCGTGCAGCGCGCACGTCGTGTCGCCGGGCCCGGGCGCGTAGCCGTCCTCCGTGGCGGCGTCGCAGTGGAAACCGTCGGAGTTGTAGAACTGAATCATGCGGAGCAGTTCGGAAAGGTTGATGTCCCAGCTTGCGTCGTGGTCGGCCGTGTGCGCGCCCGCCTCTTCTCCCAACACCCCGGGTTGCGCCACGTACAGGGTCTGCAGGGGCTGCTCGGGGTCATTTGACGTCAGCGTGATGATTCCGACCCGTTGCAGGTCCCCGGTGTAGGGTTCTGCCGTCACGGTGAATCCGTCTTCAGCTTTGGCGTCCTCGTCGATGGAGAGCCAGTCCTGTCCGGACGTGACGCCGGCGCCCCAGGTGAGGTCACCGGCGCCGGTGTTGCTGACCGAGATGAAACCGGCCCCGCCGCTCAACTCGACGCGTGTGGTGTGCGGCCACGCGAACGCCGTTGCGCCAAACAGGGGCGCTGCCGCCCAGGGCTCGAACAGGACGCCGTCACTGACCCTGTTCCCCAGCCCCGCCGTGTTCAGCGTTGCGTGGTAGGGTCCGGACGGGTCGCCCCACCAATGGTTGCGCATATCCACCACGGAGCCGGGCGTCCAACTCAAGAATCCGTAATGATTGAAGCCTTCCACATGGTTGTTGGCAAACGTCGGTTGTGCGTCGTTGCGCACCCATACGCCGAAATCGCGGCCGACCCGGAGTATGCTGTTGCTCACCTCCACATTCGAGCTTTGAATGTCCAGCGCGGTGATGGGGTACTCGATGGTGCAGTAGTCGAACTGCGCCGTGCTCCCATCCTCGAGAATCAGCGAGACCCAGTCTGCCGCATTCTGTGGTGTCTTGTCGGAAGTGAAGACAATGCGCCGGTCGCTCCTGCCCGTCGCGTACATGGCGCAACCGGATTTCATCTGGATGTAGGTCTGCGTGGCCGCGGGGGCGGTGGTGAATTGCAGCACCACACCGGGGTTGATGTAGAGTTCGGTGCCCGGCACGAACTGGAACCAGCCGCTGAGCGCGTACGGCGCGCCCGCGAAGCCCCATATCTGGTCTTGGGTCACCGTGTTGTCCGCGGTGGGGGCGCTGATGAGAATGGCATCGCCCGCCGTATTGCCCGCCAGGCTGATGTTGCGGTAGAGCGGCGCCATGTTCACCGTCTGCTGCCAGATACCCCAGCCCGTGCAACCGGACACGGCGATATCCCGCAAAGTGGGGGTAATGCCCGCATTCTCGAGGCGGATGCCGTTCCCCTGCCCCTGCCTGATGACGGTGCGCGACACGGAAACATCGCTCGAACCAATAATGACGCTGGAACTGTTCCAGGCGCCGGCATGCCAGACCCGGCAATGCGCGAAGTTACCGGACGCCCCCTGCTGTACCCGGATAAAGGCCCAGTCGCCCGCGGCGGGTTCCGCTTCCCAGGAGTTGAATACGATGGGATTCTGGGGCAGGCCGGCGGCAATCATGGCTCCGCCGGGTTGCACATCGATATTCGATTGCAGCGCCGCGGAGGGATTGGGCGCCATCCGAACTTCCACGCCGGGAAGAATGGTGAACGTCGTGCCGTCCCCGACCCAGTACCAGCCGATGATGACGTACGGCGTGCCATTGACGGTCCACGTCACATCGACCGTGTTGACGGAACTGGTGTCCGACGACACTGCGATGGCGTCGCCCGCCGGGTTGTTGGTGAACACAAGATTGTCCCCGATGGCGGGGTTCATGTTCTGTGTCTGCATGACCAGCGCCCAGCCCGTTGTGTCGTGTATCTCGAGGTTGTCCAGGGTGGGCGTGATTTCCGGTTCGTCCAGCACGATGCCGTTGCCCACACCGTCGCGCACTTCCACGTGGTCCAGCGTCACGTCGCTCGCGGCCACACGGATGCTCTGGGGAGACCACTGGCCGGCGTACTCGACCACGCAGTGCTGCAAGGCGCCGGAACTTCCCTCATTGAACGCGAGTTCCGCCCAATCGCCCGGCGCGGGCGCCGCTTGATGGGAAGTGAACGTGACCGGCGCTTCCGCCGTGCCCAGCACGTTCAACTCGCCCAGGTCCATCGCGGCGAGGGTGGACTGCTTCGCACTGGGGGACGGCGCAAACTCAACGCGCACGCCCGGACCGATGTTGAGCACACCATTCTCCCCGAGCCGGTACCATCCCCCAATGATGTAAGGAGCGCCTGTCATTGTCCACTCAACGGCGCGGAAAACATTGGCGAAGCCGGAGGTGTCCGCCACGACATGTACGCCGTTCGTCCCGTTTCCCGTAAAGGTCACGCCGCTGAAGAACGGGTTCATGTCCGCGCCGCCCATGCGCACCGCGGCGCCGGTGCAGCCCGTGACCGTGACCGTCTCAAAGCGCGCCGTATTGCCCGCCCCGGCGATATCGATCCCCGTGCCGGTGCCGGCGCCACCCGCCACCGTGAGGTGCCGCGCGACGAACGATGAAACCGCCACGTGCAGGCCGCTGCTCTGTGACCTGCCGGGCGCGTTCAGGGTGCAGTGCTCCAGAAGCGCCGCGCCACCCGTCTGCACGCTGATGCCGCTCCAGCCGGCGCTGTGGGTGGAACTGAAGGAGACCGGCTGCTCCGCGGTGCCGTCCACATTCAGCGTGCCGCCATTCTGCNNGTAATCGCCCCTATCTCCGCATCCGGGGTCTCCACCCAGACCACGTCTACCCCGGCCTCGATGGTCAACACGCCGCCGTCTTGTATCACGATGGCCTCGTCGAGCGGGAAGCTGGGCGTCAGGTCCTGCCACGTCACCGAGGTGCTGACTTCAATCGTCGCGGCCACCGGAGTCATCAGCCAGACCGCGAGGATGAAACAAAGACACACGCCACGAAAGATGAAGATTGTCGCGCGATTGCCAGACATTTGCCTACCCCCGTGTTTGGCCCCGCCGCAGCCGGGCCGGAAGCGTTTCAGCGTGCGCGCCCACTTGCGGAGTCTAGCAGAAGCTGCCGTGGCGGGCAAGACATTTTCGCCCTATTCGTAATTCACAATGTGACCGTGGCGGCGCGCCGGTGCTTTGCGCTTCAGCCGCTTGCTCCGCAATGCGCGTCTCATGANNCAGCGCAGTCGTTCTTTGCTGTATGTCTTGCCGGTTTAGACGCGAGAGTATACAATAGAGATGAGAGGCGATACGGTGTAACGGTTTTACAGGTACGCATAGTTGCGCTTCCGGGGGAAGGGCAGAGCCATGCGAAAAGAACGGTATCGAGTGTGGCGTGTGTGCGCGGCCATTGGCGCAATACTGGCTGTGGGCGTGTGGCCCGCCGCCGCCGCGGTTGCGCCTGCCGCGGAAGGCGAGGGGGAGGGCGAAACCTGTCCGCGGGACTATCACACGGCGGACCAGAACCAGGACTACGCGTTGACGCTCAATGAGTTGCTGCGCGTGATCCAATTCTACAA
>NPIG01000513.1_pt2 | contig 29615 bp, 27 predicted proteins | sample 8637441 | NCBI WGS metagenome assembly NPIG01 (sample SAMN07420675, study PRJNA396082) | bioreactor metagenome | isolation source: sample BR6 brine-fed electro-methanogenic bioreactor BR | place: Japan: Kochi | collected 2016-06-14
GTTTGAGAGTTATGTTCTTTCAGTAATAACTTTGGATAGGTTAAACTAAAATAGACAAAAAACATAAGGACTTGTGAATAGTATTAATGATATAAAAATTAATATAAGATATTTTGTTTTTCTCATTATTCCTTCTTTATATTATTCTTGATAGTTAAATGTGATTGTGACTCTATCTCCCACTTGATTTAGATAAGAAATAGAATTATTTGTAAGTGTAACATCAATAATATTTTGATTTGTTTGCATAAAAATCGGATTAAGTTTTTTTCCAATATTTCTAATATACCCATAAGCAGGATTTTCAGTGTTTTCAAGATCGTATACGTATAATGCTGTTCCGTAAGGTTTATATGATATATTACTATTTTCAATTAATATATATAATTTTGTTTGATCTGGGCTTACTTCAATAGATTTTAGCATTTCTTTTCTATCTAGTTTTGAGAGATTCACAAGGAAATAAGTTTCTTGATTTTGAGTAGTGAGATAAAAATTAGTATCAGAGAAATCTTCTAATTTGCTAACTATCCCAAATGGTGTGTTATATAAATCAGTATAAATTTTAGAGTTAGTATTACAGCTTATAAAAAATAAAGATATCATTGTAATAGTTAAAAAATATTTCATTGTTTTCATGGTATTTCCCTAATCCTTTTATTCAAAAGTTATTTTATTTTTTTCTCCTGAGCTTTCAGTTAGAATAGCGTATGTGTTTGTAATTAACACATCAACAACATCTTTATTTGTTATTTCAATTAATGGATTTACTCTTAAATTAACTAAATTATTACTAGAGTAAGTATTATTTTTAACATTTTCTAAATCAAAAATATAAAAGCAAGAACCATATGGTTCATAACGAACATTACTATTTGCAATTATTATATATAATTTAGAACCATCATCACTGATATCAATAAAATCTAAGGTTTCTTGCAAATCAACTTTAGATACATTGGTAAAATAATATATTTCATTATTAGGAGTAGCAAATAGGATTGTAGTATCAAATTTATTATCTCTCATGCAAACAGTACCATATGGGGTATCAAATAAATTCATGTTTGGATAATAAGAATGTTCACAACAAATAAAACATAATAACAAGATAGGGATTGATATAATATGTATATATATTTTTCTCATTTTTGCTCCTTAAATCTTATAAGTTAAAAGCGCATACCCATTCATAGCTAAGCTCATATAGCTATTAGCAAAGTATAATTTATAATCAGAATAGTTAGTTTTGTACGCCCATTGAATAAAATCAATTGTTACATTGCAACCTGTATCAATATGATATTTAGGACTAGTCTGAATCCTAAAACCTGCACCGCACTCTAACCCACCATCTAATGTGATTTTGCTAAAGGAATCAGTATTTAGATAAATAGAATTAATATGAACACCCCAGCTAGAATATAATTCAAATTTTTCACCAAATGGGATATTTATTCCCAGTCCAATAATTAGACTATCAGTTAGTGAAATATTTAGATCTGGATAGTTTTTTTCTGTAAAAAATCCTTTTTTCGGAAGCATTAAGGAATTTAAAGAGAATAAAGTTAATCCATATTTCTTTGATAATACTTCTTCAGCCTTTATGGAGATGGAAGGTCCTGAATAATCTATATCTTCAAAATTAGTATCCATTGATTTTAATAAATTTATTCCATAACTAGGACCAATACTAAGATATAGTTCTTTTTTATTATTATTGTTGTCTGATGGAAATAAAGAGGTTAGCATTGTTAGACTTAATAATATAAGAGAAAATTTTTTCATTTTGAATTCCAATTTAGTTTTTTCTTAACAATTTTTTTGTTATATAACTATTATATTGCAAATGAAATTGTAAAGCAACAATAAAGTATGAAGTATGAGATGTCTGTTCTTTCGTAGTAATTTAAAGAAGCTTATAGATTACTACATTGTTTTGAGAATTTCTTTTACATTCATATATTCAATCTTACTAATATTTTTTTCATCAACATCAAAGTTTATACCAACAAGATATAAAGCTCTCTTTGTATCTCCAAGATATTTCTCATAATATTTTTTATCTAATATTTGTTGTAAAGCATTTGCTTTACCGATTTTAAACTCAAATACATATTGATTATCAACTGTTCTCACATATAAATCTAATCTACCTTTATTTGTAGAGCTTTCTCCTTCTATATATGCAGAAGTAGCCTTTAGATGAGAGAAAAGTATTGAACTATAAAATCCTTCATAGTCACTAATTCTACTACTATCACCCATTACTGGGTTATATTGATGAGGAATACTAGCAAATAATGTTCTAATTGTTTTTTCCATTAAATCAAAATCTGCTAATTCTAAAGCTTGATAAAGCGTTATGTTAGTGTTTGTAATATCACCTTCAAAAATGAATTTACATAATATATTATAAAAAGAAGATCTAACGGATATATTTGGAAAATCTAATTTATAATATGTTGAAGATCCTATTTCTTGTTCATCAGAAATAGTAAGATATCCACTTTGATAAAGTAATATAGGTAAATCTAAGTTTTCAACATCATAAGGGGAAGTTAATTGATCATCTGTTTTTCGAATATTTCCTGAATTAAAATCTTTAATATTAAAATTATTTGTTTCTAAGAGTTTTACTAAATAAGATGGAGTACCTGAATTGAACCAATAATTTTTATATTTTAAATCATTTCTAAAGAATTGAAGAATATCTTGAGGTGCATATAATTTAGAACCAGCAAAATCATAACCATCATAATATTCTTTAAGTTTATTCATATCAACATTATCAAGTCTTTCTTTAAAGACTGTATTTAAATCATTAGTAGTATATCCACAAATATCCCCAAATTCTGGAGTTAGTGAAATATCTTCTAAATTATTTAAACCTGAAAAAATAGAGACTTGACTAAATTTTGTAACTCCTGTTAAGAAAGCAAATTTAATATATTGATCCTTATCTTTGATACTAGTATATAATGATTTTAGCTCAGACATAGCCCATTCTCTTTCTTCATCATTATCAATTCTTTCTAAAATAGGTTTGTCATATTCATCAATAAGGATAACAACTTTTTTATTATATTTTATAGAAACCTCTTTAATTAAATTATTAAAATTTATTTCTGGTGTTGTATTGTAGTTGTACTCTAAACCAAAATTATTATAATTATTTTCAATTGAATTAATTTCTTCTTTTATAAAGCTATTTTTATCAGATTTTGCAGAAAAGAAACTCATGTGAATTACAGGATATTTTTCATCCCAATTCCATTTATCAAAAATATATAAATCTTTAAATAATTCTTTATTACCTTCAAATAATTCTTTAAGAGTATCAACAAAAAGACTTTTACCAAATCTTCTAGGACGTGACAAAAATGTATATTTATAATTAGTAACTAAATTATAGGCAAATTTAGTTTTATCAACATAATAATAGTTATTATTTTGATCTATTATTTCACTAAAAGTTTGTATTCCAATGGGTAAATTCTTCATATATAAATAATAGCATTAAATAAGTAATAATTAAAGTAATAAGATTTTATTGAAAAGAATTTTGCGGCCAACTGGACTTGAACCAGCACAGGCTTTCGCCCACAAGCACCTCAAGCTTGCGTGTCTACCAAATTCCACCATGACCGCAATTTGTGATTAACGTTTTGAAAGATACACTAAGAAATAATTCTCGTCAAGTAATTGGATATAGTTGAAAACTAAAAGAATGAAAAGTACAATGGTAATATATGAAAACTTATCAAGAAAATAATTCTATTGCTTGGGATTTTGAAGTAGATAGAAATAATATCTGGACTATTCCTATAACTGATAAAGAAGTTGAGGATGCTAAGAATGGTATCTTTAATATTATTTTAACTCCAGCGACTAATGTTAAATCTAGTTGGGTAGAAGGTTATAAAAATAAAAAAATCTTGGCTTTGGCATGTGGAGGAGGTCAGCAAGCAATTCTTTTTGCTGCTGCTGGCAATGATGTAACTGTCCTCGATATTAGTGAAAAACAATTAGAACATGATAAAGAATTTGCTAAGAAATATAATTTAGAGTTAAAAACTGTAAAAGGCGATATGCAAGATTTATCTATGTTTGAGGATAATTCTTTTGATTATATATATAACCCAACTTCTACTTGTTTCATAGAAGATGTTGAGAAAGTATATAAAGAATGCTTTAGAGTCTTAAAACCTAATGGTGAATTTGTTACAAGTGCTACAAATCCAGTGCTGTATTTATTTCGAGAAAAGGATGTTTTTAATAATAAACTTAAAGTAAAATATACTATTCCCTATAGTGATATAAAAAGTTTATCTAAAAAAGATATTGATAAAATGATAAAGCAACATGATACTTTTGAATTCAGTCATACTGTTGATAATTTGATTGGTGGTTTAACTCGATGTGGTTTTTCAATTATAGATTTCTATAGCGATTCAAGTAATAATGAATTGCTAGATAGTTTTATTCATGATTGCTATTTTGCAATTCGTTGTAAAAAATAGTTTCTATTCACATAAAAATAAGATAAAATAGATATATATAAGATAAAACAGAGGAGAAATTATGAAAATAGGTATTTTAACTAGTGGTGGGGATTGTCCAGGATTAAACGCAGTTATCAGAGGGTTTAGTAAATATATATTTAACCAAATTAAAAATGTAACTGTTTATGGCTTTACTGATGGTTATTACGGTTTAATACACAACGAGCATAGAATACTAAAAAAAGAAGATTTCTCTGGTATTTTAAATCTAGGAGGAACCATTTTAGGCACAAGTCGTCAGCCATATAAATTAATGACAATTGAAGATAGAAATGGGGATTCAAAGATTGATAAAATGTGTAATACATATAAAGAACTTGGTCTTGATTTATTAGTTACATTAGGAGGCGCTGGTACACATAAAACTGCAGCTTTATTAGATAAAGAGGGTTTAAATGTAATAGGTCTTCCAAAAACTATAGATAATGATATTTATGGTACAGATTTAACTTTTGGATTTAGTACGGCTGTTGATATAGCAACTGAATGTATTGATAGAATTCATACAACAGCTGCAAGTCATGGTAGAACAATGTTTATAGAGCTTATGGGTAATAAAGTTGGTTGGTTAACTCTATATGCTGGTATTGCAGGTGGAGCTGATGCTATTCTTTTACCAGAGTTCCCATATGATCCTGAAGAAGTTGCAGAATTAATAGAAGAAAGAAATAGAGAAGGGCATGCTTTCTCGATTATAGCTATTGCAGAGGGTGCAATGACAAAGGCTGAAAGCAAACTAAAGAAAGACGAAAGATTAGCTTATAGAGGTAATGAAGCAACATCAACTAAAGCTTTAGCAGCATATATTGAAAAAAAATGTAATGTTGAAACACGTATTGTTGTTCCAGGGCATCTTCAAAGAGGAGGAAATCCTAGTGCATATGATAGACTTTTATCATCAGAGATGGGTAGTTTTGCAGGAAGATTAGCACTTGAAGGTAAATATGGTACTTCTGTTGCAATTAAAGATAATAAAATTACATATAATAAATTATCAGATATTGCAGGTAAAACAAAATATATTTCAACAGACCATCAAATGATTAATATTGCAAGAGCTATGGGAATTAGTTTAGGGGATGGTAAAAAATATAAATTAGAAGAAATCTAATTCATCTTTTTAATATAATAATAGGCTATTTAAGCAGTGCTTAAATAGCCTTAGTTTTTTTTGAATTTTTTATCCTTTTACAGCTCCTGCTGTAACCCCTTCAATAAATTGTCTAGACATTGTTAAATACAACAGAAGAACAGGAATAGCAGAAAGGGTTAATACTGCTAATACTTTTGACCAGTCAGTTTGGTATTGTCCAAATAATCTAGTAACTCCAAGTAATAATGTTTTACTTTTTTCATCAGAAATAAATATTAATGGGAACCATAAATCATTCCAGAAAGGTACTAAATTATAAATAGCAACAGTTGAAAGTGCCGGTTTTATTAAAGGTACAATAACCATTCTAAAAATAGAAAATCTCCCTGCTCCATCAATTACGGCTGCTTGTGTTAATTCAAGTGGAATTTCTCGAATAAACTCTGTTAATATAAATATTCCAATAGGAATACCCATTGCTACATAAATAGGAATTAAAGACCAAATAGTATTTAACAAATTTAAAAATTTAACTATTTCTAATATTCTTATTGAAGCAATTTTTATTGGAAGCATCATGCCAGCAATCATAAAAAAGAACAAAATTCTAGCTTTCTTTTTTCTCCAAAAAGCAAAAGCATATGCTGCAAGGGATGAAAATATTAGCATTATTAATAATGATAATATTACTACAATAAAGCTATTTTTAAAATAAACTAAAAAATCACTATCTCTAAATACTGCTGAATAATTCTTAAAGTTAAACTTTGAAGGTATTCCAAATGGATTTATATAAATCGATAATCTAGTTTTAAAACTGTTGATAACTAGTACATAAATAGGGAACATTACTATCAAACACCAAATAGCCATAATAACATGATAAAGAACATGTCTGTTTTGTTTTTTTAAACTTTGAGTTTTTGACATATTAATTATCTCCTCTAGTATAATTTAATACAGGGATTACACCGATTAATAATACTATAAAGGTTATTGTAGCAATAGCAGCACCCATTCCAGGATCAGCTATAGCAATAGGATGTTCTCCAGCAATACCAACTCTATAAAATAATGTTCCAAGTAAGTCTGTAGCATAGTTTGGAGCACCATTTACTGTTTCTGTTGCAAAAATAATATCAAATGCATTGAAGTTATTAACGAAAGTTAAAATAGTAACCATACCAATAACAGGTTTGATAAGAGGTACTTTTATCTTAACAAAAGTTTGCCAAGCAGAGGCACCTTCTATTGCTGCAACTTCTAAACAATCTTGAGGAATGTTTTTCAACGCAGCAACAAACATCATGGTAGGAATTCCCATCCATTGCCAACAAGAAATTAAAGATACTGTGATTAATGCTGTATCACTGTTTCCAAGCCAGGGTTGAGCGAAAAATCCTAATCCAAGACTTGTTAATGCGTCTCCTGCCCAAACAGGATTTAATAAGAGTTTCCATAAATAACCTGTAACTAGAACCGCAAAAGTTGTAGGTATAAATATTATAGTTTGATAGAAATTCCTTAGTTTCATTGTTCTTGTAGTTATTATTACAGCAAATAATATACCAAGCCCATTTTGAAATATCATATTAATAAAAAAGAATATAATAGTATGTAAGAAAGCTCCACGGTATCTAACAGATAAAAAATCATCTGTAAATAATTTTTTAAAATTACCAAGTCCAATAAATTCTCTATTTAAATTATTCGATCCTGTATATAGGCTTAATCTTAAAGAATCAAGAAGTGGATATGCCATAAATACTATATATATGAATAAAGCTGGCAATATGTATAATAACCAATACCAGCTACTAGGTTCTACTGAGAGATGTTTGTTTTTTCCCATAAGTGTTCCTACTTATAGCTGCTAAGAAACTTAGCAGCTATGTGATTTAATTTAAAAATTATAGATCTAATTTATCATAAGCCATTTGAATTTCATTAGCAGCTTGTTTAGGTGTTAATTCATTCTTCATAACTTTGATAACCGCTTGGTCAATTGGTGAATATAGTTGTAATAGAACAGGCCATACAAATCTTGCATCAGTTTCTTTTCCTTCATTTAATGCTAAGAATTCATTTGCTTGAGCTAATTCAATGCTAATAGGAGCATTAATCATTGGGAAGAAACCAGCTGGTAAGTATTTAGAAGCTGTAGATGCACCTTCAACAGTACATAACCAACTTAAGAATGCTTTTGCTTCTTCAGGATAATCTGTTTTTGTATTCATTGTGATAGCCATATCTGGGTGGAAACAAATTGCCGTATCATTTCCTTTAGGTGCTGGTATTGCGAAAATACCCCAATCAAAATTAACTTCACCATAAGTTCCAACTGACCATGAACCATCAATGAACATAGCAGCTTTACCAGTTGCAAATAGAGCTTGTGAATCATTATATGTTACTGATTCAAATCCTTTAGGACAATATTTAGCAACGTCTTTCATTGCTTGGAATGCTGCAACAAATTTGTCATTATTTAATTTTTCAACGCCACTTTCATATTTAACTCTTTCATCAGCACCGCCGATATAGTTAGGTAGAGCACCTAAGAAGAATGTTTCAAAAATATCCCATTCGTCAGCTAAGCCATTAGCTAAAGGAGTTGTGCCATTAGATGAAAGTTTTTGACAAGCCATTAAGAATTCTTCCCAAGTTGAAGGAATAGCTACACCAGCTTTTTTGAATAAATCTTTATTATAATATACGCCGTGTGAAACTGCAGCGAAAGGTACAGCAAACATATTTCCATCAGGCGCCATCCAAGGAGCTTTATTTGAAGCTGTAAAGTTTGATAAACCCTCAATATCTGAACAATCAGCAAAGAATCCTGCTTCATATAATTCAATACCAGGTGCATAAGATCTTGCATACATTAAATCTGGACCTGTTCCTGAATCTAATTGTAATCTTAGAGTTGCATTGTAATCAGCTGGGTTAGTAGGTTTGAATTCTATTTCAACATTAGGTGCTACTTCTTTATATGCATCTAATAAAGTATTCATTGCATCAACATCATCAGCTCTCCATGATCCCATTGTTAAAACAACTTTTTCGCCTGCTACTTCATTACTTCCTGCAGCAAATACGTTAGGTGTTAACATCAATAATAAACATAATAATACAAAAGTCATCTTTTTTTTCATTTTGTATACTCTCCTTTTGTTATAAGACTATAGTCAGTATGTAATTGCTTTATTTATTCTGTCAATGAAAAAATATTTATTTTCATTAAATTTATGTGTTAGTTGATTTTATTATTTAATTAGAAACTAAATAATTTATTTTATTGTAAGAATTTATTTATTATATATAATTTTGTATTGTTTTTTTACTATACAAAAATAAACTATATTTTTGTTTATATTATAACAAATTTAATTTCTTTATTTTTTCATTGACAGAATAAATTATATATTTGATAATGAAATCAACTAAATTGAGGTATTAATTATGGCAAACAGTCAGTATCAAAAACTTTTGAATTCAACACAAATCCTAAGAGAGTTGCAAACTGGTCCAAAATCAAGGAACTATTTAGTTAAAACTTTAAACTTACAACCTTCAACTGTTACATATACTTTGAATAGATTGAAAGACTTTGATTTAGTAATAGATAGCAAAAATGTAAGTAGTGATAATCATAAAAAAGGAAGAAAAAGTACTGAAGTTCTTTTAAATAAATTATCAGGAGTTGTTTTTGGTGTTGATTTATTAGTTGATAGATTTAAAGTTGTAATTTTATATTTAGATCAATCTATTTATACTATCATTGAAGAAGATTTCCAGGATGTAATAATAAATGCGAAAAAGGGGAGTCCTGAAAGATTTAAGCAGTGTATTAAATATGTTTTATCTATTGTTGAAGCAAAATGTATAAATATAAAGATATTGGGTGGCTGTATTTCTGTAGCAGGTATTATTGATTTTGATGGATTAACTCTAATAAAAAGTTTAACTTTTGATGTTACGAATGTAAATATTAGAGATTGTATAAGTGATAAACCTTATCCAATTTATATGGAAAATGATGCAAATTGTGCTGCGAATAATTATAAAAAATATGAAAATGATAGCTATATATATTCTCTAGTTAGGACATATTATGATAAAAATCTACCACCTGATATACCTGAATTAGGTGTTGGAATGGGGATAGTTATTAATGGAAATATTTATAGAGGTTTTGAATCGAAGACTGGTGAATTTGTTAACTTTGTATACCAAGAAGGTAAACAAAATAGACAATTAGATATAGCAAATGAAATATTAATGGAATTAAATAATAATAAAGCAAGTTTAACAGTATTTATTGATAATTATGTTGATAAACTATTATTCATTAATGCACTACTTAATCCTAGAACTATTTATTTAGGTGGAGATTCTGAGATTTGGAATGATAATATTTTAAAGAATCTAAGTGAGAAATTCCCAGAAAAGAGTGAAGATGAAATTAGAAATACATTCTGTTTTACTTATTTAAATGAGAGTGAAAATGATATAGCATATGGAGCAAGTCGCCTGATGTTAGACTTTTTATTCCATATGCCATCTCTTCATTCAAATAAACAAACTTGGGAGCAACAAGATTCTCCACTAATTGTTGGTATTTAAACTAATTTTTCAAATTCTTCTACTAATTGTTTAAAATGATTTACAGCTTCTATAATAGGTTCTTTTTTGCTCATATCAACACCTGCAAGTTTTAGAGTGTCGATAGGGAATAATGAACCTCCTGATTTTAAGAAGCTCATATAATTATCTAAATCATTTTCATCTCCATTAAGTACTTTTTTACTTAAAGCAATTGCAGCAGAAATTCCTGTAGCATATTTATATACATAGTAAGAAGAATAGAAATGAGGAATTCTAAGACCTTCCATATCACTAACATCTAGTAATTCAACATTATCACCAAAGTATAGTTCTAATAATTTTCTATATTCTCCTCTCATTACATCAACAGTAATTGGTTGTCCATTTTCTGCTAATTTATGCATTATATGTTCATATTCTGCAAACATCGTTTGTCTATAAAGAGTTGCTAGAATATCATCAATTTGTTTACCAATGATATATGCTTTTTCATTATCGTCTTTTGCATTTTCAATTAAGTATTTTGCAAGTAATTGTTCATTGAAAGTAGATGCAACTTCAGCTTCAAAAATAGTATAATTATGATTGAAGTAATTATTATATTTTGCACTGTAGTAGGAGTGCATTGAATGCCCACCTTCATGTGCCATTGTAAATATATCTCGAAGGTCATCTTCCTTATAATTTAATAATATATAAGGGAAAGATGTGTAAGTTCCACTTGAGAAAGCACCGCTTCTTTTACCTTCATTCTCATATTTATCAACCCATCTATCAGTTGTTAAACCTTTTTTAAGAGTAGAAGTATATTCATCTCCTAAAGGAGCTAAAGCTTTAATTACCATATCGACTGCTTCATCATATGAGTGATGAGTTTCAACACCTTTTACTAGAGATGTATAAACATCATAGTGTTTGATTTTATCTTTTCCCAATATTTTAGCTCTAAGAGCATAATATTTATGAAGAACATCTAAACCTTGGTGAACTTGTTCAATTAAATTATCGTATACTTCTTCACTTACATTATCAGAGAATAATTTTTTCCCTCTAGTGGATGGATAATCTCTAACAGTGGATGAGAAAATATCTTGTCTTATAGATGTTTCATATACATTTGCTAAAGTATATTGATGATCTTCATATACTTTATAAAGTTGTTTGTAAGCTTGTTTTCTAATTTCTTCATCTTCATCTTTTAAGAAAAGAGAGAAAGTAGATTGCGTTAAAGGTTTACCATCAATTTCACCAAATTTAAAATCGACATTAGTTAAATCGCTAAAGATTTTACTAGCTTTTCCACCAACTTCCATTTGAGCTGCTAAAATCTTTTCTGATTTTTCATCTAAAACATGATTTTTTTGCCTTCTTAATCTAAATAGAGATACTTTAATATCTTCAAAGTCTTTATCATTTAAATATTTATCAAAAGTATTATCATCAAGAGATAATATTTCACTATCCCAGAAAGCAAGAGCTGAAACATATTTAGTATAAACATTAGTTACAGCACTCATCATTTTTAAATTATTTACATCTGATGAATCTCCTGATGCTTTCAACTGTGCATATTGAAAAAGATTTTCTAATTCGATATCACTATCTTTCATCCAATTATATGCTTTTAATAAGCTTTCTTTAGAAGTTGTTAAAGTACCTTTAAGAGCTGAACCTTCAGCAATTCTTTTTTCTTCAAATTCACCTAAAGATTTATAAAAAGCTTCATCACTGATAAAAAGAGGTGATAAATCCCAAGTGTCATTTGTGTTAATTTCATTTCTTTTCATATTAATATATATCCTTATTCAATATTTTCTAAAATCTGATTTAAAGCTCTAGCAGCTCTACCTCTGTGACTGATATTACCTTTAGTCTGAGAATCTACCTCTGCCATAGTTTTATTAAGTTCTCGGATAAAGAATACAGGATCATATCCAAAACCATCAGTTCCAAATTGTTTAAGAGTTATTTCCCCTTTTACCTCTTCTGTAACCGTATAAATTCTATTTGGTGAAATATAAGCAACAAGAGTACAAACAAAACTAGCATTTCTGTTAGATTCTCCTTCTAAGTTACTAAGTAAATATTCATTTCTTTCACCACTTTCAAGAATTCTATTAAAAACATCACTGCCATATCTTGCGGTTTTTACACCAGGTTGACCTTCAAGAGCTTCAACACAAAGACCTGAATCATCTGCAATAATTGGTTTTTTTATAATGTTATATAGAGCTTCTGCTTTAATTAATGCATTACCTAAAAAGGTTGGAGCATTTTCATCTACATCTATCATGTTTTCTGCCTTTGATAAGTTAATATTAGGCATTAAATCTTTTAATTCATGATATTTATGATCATTTGTTGTTGCTAAAATAAATTCCATATATAAAAGATACAATTAGAATAAAATCAAGACAAGTAAATTAACTCTAAATTAAAATTATTTTCTTGCATTTTGAAATATTCAATGTTTTACTATTTATAGTAGAGTTTAATAAATTGAACAAAAAGGTAAATATATCAAAATTTGTTTGTTTATTATTTAGGAGGTCTCTATGGAAAAGAAAACGCCGCTTTATCAAGAGCATATAGACTTAAAAGGTAAAATGGTAGAATTTGCATCTTATATGCTTCCAATACAATATACATCAATAGTTGAAGAACATTTGGCTGTAAGAGAGAGAGTTGGAATATTCGATGTATCTCATATGGGAGAAATTATTGTTGAGGGCGTAAATGCTATTCCTTTTTTAAATAGTTTAATATGTAACAATATAGCTAAAATACAATCATCAAGAATTCGCTATTCATTATTTATTAATGAAAATGGGAATATAATTGATGATTTTTTAATTTATTGCATAAGTAATACTAAATTATTTTTAGTAGTTAATGCTGCAAATAAAGAAAAAGATTATAAATGGCTTTTAAGAAATAAGATAGAAGGTGTTACAATAACAGATGTAAGTAATGACTATGGTCAAATAGCTATACAAGGTCCTCTTTCTAAAGAAACAATGTTTAAAATTACATCAGAGGATAATTTACCAGAAAAATATTATTCATTTATTGAAAAAGCAGATATTTTAAATCATCAAGTCCTTATTTCACGAACAGGATATACTGGTGAAGATGGGTATGAAATATATGCAGATGCAAAAGCTACAAAAGAAATCTTTTTAAAATTAATTGAACTTGGAGTTACCCCTTGTGGTCTTGGATGTAGAGATACTCTTAGATTAGAAGCTTCAATGCCATTATATGGGCATGAGATGAATGATGAAATATCTCCTTTAGATACAGCTTTAGATAGTTTTTACAAAATTAATAAGCCTAATTATATTGGAAAAGATAAAATAAAAGATAAAGGATTAACTAGAGTTGGTTTGTTAAATACAGAAAGAGGTATTATTAGAGATCATATGCAAGTATATATAGATGGAAAGCTTATTGGAAATACAACAAGCGGTACTTATTTACCATATCTAAAAGACTCTTATGCTATGGCAATAATAAAAAAAGAGTATTCCAAAGTAGATACAATAGTTGATGTTAAAATAAGAAATAGATTTGTTAAAGCAAAAATAGTTTCTCTCCCTTTTTATAAAAGAGAGAAATAGGAGGTTATAATATGATAGAAACAATTATGTATAGTGATTCTCATGAATGGGTAAAAATGATTAATGAAAATGAAGCTTATGTTGGATTAAGTAGTTATGCTACAAAACAACTAGGAGATATAGTTTATATAAATATTGATGCTGAAGATGTTGATATAAAAGATGTTTTAGGTGATATCGAAAGTGTAAAAGCTGTCTCAGATTTTTATTCTCCACTAAAAGGAACAGTTTTAGAAGTTAATGAAGAAATTTTAGATAATCCTGCTTTACTTAATGAAGATCCAGAAAATACTTGGATTTGTAAAATTGGTAATATCGAAAATAAAGTTAAACTATATACATTAGAAGAATATAATAAACTAATAGAGGCATAATAATGGGTTATACAGCTAGTAGTGTTGCTGAAATTAAAATGATGCTTGAAGAAATAGGTGTTAATTCTATAGATGAGTTATTTCAAGATATTCCAAGAAAAGTATTTCTTAAAAATAAATTAGATATAGATGAGAGTAAGAGTGAATTTGAAGTTTTAGCTGAAATGAAGGAAATAGCTAAAAAGAATACAATTTATGATTCATCTTTTCGAGGTGCTGGAAGTTATAAACATCTAATTCCTGAAGTAGTAAAACATTTAAGTAGCCAAAGTGGCTTTGTAACATCATATACTCCTTACCAAGCTGAATTATCACAAGGTTATCTACAAGCAATATTTGAATATCAAAGTGAAATATGTTCTTTATTTGATATGGATGTTACTAATTCTTCAATATATGATGGCGGAAGTAGTGTAGCTGAGGCAATGGTTTTATCTCTTCTAAGAGGAAAAAATAAAGTATTAATTTCCCAAGCTTTAAATCCAAGATATAAAGAAGTAGTTAAAACTTATGCCTTTGCAAGAAATATTAGTATAGAAGAGATAAGTCTTGAAGATGGTGTTACAAATCTTTCAATATTAAAAGATAAATGTTTGGATGGAGTTAGTTCTTTTATTTTTCAAAGTCCAAATTATTTTGGAAGAATTGAAGATGCTTCTAAGATAAATGAAATTGCAAGAGATAATAAGATAGAACCAATAATGGTATGCAATCCAATATCAATGGGATTGTTAAAAAGTCCAAGAGAATGTGGAATAGAAATTGTATGTGGTGAAGCACAGCCTTTAGGATTAGATCAAGGATTTGGTGGCCCTTATCTAGGTTTTATCGCAACAAGTAATAAATTTTTAAGAAAACTCCCAGGTAGAATAGTTGGTCAAACAGTTGATAGAAACAATAATGTTTCATATGTATTAACACTACAAGCAAGAGAACAACATATAAGACGGGAAAAAGCTACTTCAAGTATTTGTTCTAACCAAGCTCTTAGTGCACTTAGATGTGCAATCTATATGGGAGCTATGGGAAAAATTGGAATAAAAGAAATAGCAAAAAGATGCTTCAATAATGCCCATTATACTTTAGAACAAATAGAGAAAATCAAAGGCTTTAAGAGAAAATATCAAGGTGAATTCTTTAATGAATTTGTTATTGAAACAGATTGTGATGTTGATTATATAAATTACATTTTAAGAAAAAGTGGTATTGAAGGCCCTTTAAAATTATCAAATAGTGAAATGCTAGTTTGTACTACGGAAGCCAATAGTAAAGAAGATATTGATAAATTTGTTAATATCTTAAAGGAGGTATCAATATTATGTTAATTTTTGAGAAATCCACAAAAGGTCATACTTGTACAGAATTACCAAAGACTGAAATTCAAGATTACAAACTAGATGATAAATATAAAAGAGAGTCTAAATTAAATTTAGTTGAAATCTCTGAAATAGATTTAGTTAGACATTATACTGAACTTTCAAAGAAAACTTTTGGTGTTGATGATGGTTTTTATCCTCTTGGTTCTTGTACTATGAAATATAATCCTAAGTTAAATGAAACAATTGCATCATTACCTAATTTTACCGATGTGTCTCCTAATGCTGATATTGAAGATATCCAAGGTTCTTTAGAAGTAATTTATGAAAGCGATATAGCTTTAAGAGAAGTTACAGCAATGGATAAAATGATATTTCAACCAGGTGCTGGTGCTCATGGAGAATTTACAGGCTTATTAATGATAAAAAAATATCATCTTGATAGAGGTGATACTAAAAGAACTAAAATAATTGTTCCTGATAGTGCTCATGGTACTAATCCAGCTAGTGCTTCGATGAATGGTTTTAAAGTTGTATCAATTGATAGCAAAGATGGAATAGTTGATTTAGATGAACTAGATAAAGTTTTAGATGATGAAGTTGCAGGCCTTATGTTAACAAATCCTAATACTTTAGGTTTATATGATCCAGGTATTTTAGAAATTACAAAGAGAGTTCATGATTGTGGAGCACTTTGCTATTATGATGGTGCAAATCTAAATGCTATTATGGGAATATGTAGACCTGGAGATATGGGATTTGATTGTGTGCACTTAAATCTGCATAAAACGTTTTCAACTCCTCATGGAGGAGGTGGACCAGGGGTTGGAGCTTTTGGCTGTAAAGAATTTTTAATTGATTATCTACCTAATCCATTAGTTGTAAAAGAATGTAATAAATATACTTATAAAACTACAGATAATAGCGTTGGAAGAGTTACTGCCTTTAATGGTAATTTCTTAGTACTAGTGAGAGCATTAACTTATATTAAACACTTAGGAGCTGATGGACTTAGACAAGCAAGTGAAATTGCAGTTCTCAATGCCAATTATTTAAGAATTAAATTAAAAGATTATTATAATGTTGCTTTTGATAAAATGTGTATGCATGAATTTGTCTTAGATTTAAGTAATTTTAAAGATAAATATGGTGTTAATGCTCTATCCATTTGTAAGAGAATGATTGATTACAAAATGCATCCACCTACAATGTATTTCCCTTTAATAGTTCATGAAGCAGTAATGATTGAACCAACAGAAACAGAATCAAAGAGAACTCTAGATGATGTTGTTGATGTATTAATAAAAATAGCAAAAGAGGTGGAAGAAGGTAAAATTGATTTTACAAAAACGCCACTGACAACTCAAATAAGTCGTCTTGATGAAGTAACTGCAGCAAGGAACCCTATAGTTAAATATGAATTTGAATAAAATAGTATATTATGAAAGTAAAGTTTATGATCCATATATAAATCTGTCCTTTGAAGAACATTTAATGGACAGAGAGGATGAAAATATATTGTATTTTTACCTTTGGCAGAATCAAAATACAGTTGTAATTGGTAAAAATCAAAGTTCCAAAGATCAGTGTAACTTAGAGTTAATGAAAGCTGATAATGTAAAACTTGCTAGAAGATCTTCTGGAGGAGGAGCTGTCTTTCATGATTTAGGGAATTTAAATTTTACTTTTGTATCACCTAAAGAATTTTTTGATATTAAAAGAAATTTGAATGTTATAAAGAGATGTTTAAAATCTTTTAATATCGAGGCTGAATTCAGTGGTAGAAATGATTTGCTTGTCAATGGATTTAAAATAAGTGGTCAAGCATATTTAAATAGAAATAAAGTAAGTCTTCATCATGGGACTCTCCTAATCGATACAGATTTAGTTAATTTAGGTAAATATCTTAAAAAAGATAAAGAAAAATTAAATTCCTATGGTGTTAAATCTCATCGCCAAAGGGTGAATAATATAATTAATTTCAATAATACTATAACAATAGATAAAATTAAGGATAGTTTAAAAAAAAGTGTAATTGAAGAATTTAATTTATCTCTAGAAGAAAAAGAAATTGAGAATAACACATTAATAGAAAAATATAAAAGTGATTCTTGGCTTTATCGATTGAACACAAAAGGTAAAAGAATTAAGAAACGTTTTGATTTTGGATTAATAGATATATATCTTAATATTTTGGACAATAAAATTGTTTCTTTAGATATAAACTCAGATATTATGGATGTTAATATCATTGATTCTTTAAAAGTTCAACTTATTAATAAAAATATAAAACATTCCTTTATAGGAATAATAAATTTAGAAGATAAAAATATAGAAACTAAAATAGTTAAATTGTTAGAGGATAATTTATGTACGACTTAATAGTAATAGGTGCAGGCCCTGCGGGGTATGAAGCAGCTTTGAAAGCTAGTGAATTAGGCAAAAAGGTTTTATTAGTTGAAAAAGATAGAGTAGGTGGTACATGCCTCAACTATGGTTGTATCCCAACTAAATCACTTCTTCATCAAACTCATAAAGTTTCTGAATTAAGTGATTTAAAGAGACTAGGAATAACAATTGATAATATTTCTTATGATTATTCAAAGTTTTTATCTAATAAAGATAATACTGTTGGTAGATTAGTAAAAGGAATTGAATTTCTATTAAAGAAAAATAATGTTGAATTAATAAAAGGTGAAGCTACTCTAGAAAGTAATATTACTATAAAAGTAAATGATAATCTTTTTGAAGGTGCTAATATATTAATAGCTACAGGGGCTAAAGAAAATACATTAAATATTGAAGGTTTTGAAAATTGCATTACTAGTAAAGCTTTTTTAGATAGAGATCTTAGTAATACTAAAAAAGTTATTATAATCGGTGGTGGTGTTATTGGAATAGAAATAGCTACTATTTTAACTCACCTAAAAATTGAAACTGTCATAGTTGAAGCATTGGATGAAATATTAAATGGAATCGATGAGGATGCTATCGCTCTTGTAAAGAAAGATTTAAAAAGAAGTAAAGTAAAAGTTTTAACAAGTGCTAAAATTGATAAAATACAAGAGACTAAAGTATATTTAGATGATAATGAAATAGATTGTGATTTTGTAATTGCTTGTGTAGGAAGAAAACCAGATTTATCTTCGTTTGACAAGAATAATGTTCTAGTAAAAGACGGTCCTTTTATCAAAGTAGATAAATATTTTAAGACTAATATTAATAATATTTATGCAGTAGGTGATTGTGTTAAAGGAATACAATTAGCTCATTATGCAAGTTCTTGTGCTATTAATATAGTAGAAACTTTATTCAATAAAGAATGTACTTTTAAATTAGATAATGTCCCAAGATGTATTTACTGTGATAAAGAAATTTCAACAGTAGGGGAAATAGCTGTAGAGTCTGATATAGTTGTAAAGTATGATTTAGTAGCAAATCCTAAAGCAGTAATAGAAAATAATAATAGAGGTTTTTATAAACTAATATTTACAAAAAATGGTCTTTTTAAAGGGGCTACTTTAGTTTGCTCTAAATCAAGTGATATGATAAATCTATTTGTATCTGCTTTAAATCAAGGATTAACCATATCTGATATGCAAAATGATATTTATCCTCATCCTTCTTTTGCTGAAGGTATTAAAGAGGCCTTGAGTTTTATTAAAAATTAATTTGCTTTCAAAATTAGTTATTTATATTATTTCTAAATATATCAGTTTTATCTTTTAAGCTACCTATGAGGCATATTAATATCAATATGTTTTTTCACATTTCTTGGAAAATGTTTATGTATAACCTAAAACAGAAAAAGTTGATTAAGATATAATCATTTAGTCTTCAAATACTTCTACATCTTTTAGACGGTATGAATATAAATTAATTGGAATAATATGAGAATGGTGCAACAAACGATTTAGAAGGGCATTTGACTGCACAACATCTTTAAAGACTTTATTCCACTTATTAAAATTAATATTAGTTGTTACTATAGTTCTTTTTTTCTCATACCTTTTATCAATTAATTAGAATAATAGCTTTTTCTAATTATTTAATAGATATCAATTAATTCAAATAGAGCTATATTCTTATAAATTACCTCTTTCCCAATTTTCTCTTCAATTAAGAAACCTTCTTGAACAAGTAATTTAAGATATTTGGTTGCTGTAGTTCTTGATAGTTTTAATTGTTGTTGAAAATATATATTCTTGGTATAGAATTCATAATAAATTAAATCTACCAATTCTTTACTATATATTTTGGGAAGTTTTTCTTTCATTTTAGTACAAGTTGATTCAATGTTTTTATTTATTTTCTTGATAAAATTAATTGTAAATTCTGAAGTTTCTTCAATTCCTTTTAGCATATAAATAATAAAATCTTCAATGTTATGTATGTCTTTATTGCATTTATGGAGTAAATCATAATATTCATTTTTATTTCTTATAATATATTTACTTAAATATAATATGGGTAAATCTAGTTTTTTTGTCATTACAAGGTAGAGTGTATTGATCAAACGCCCTATACGACCATTTCCATCATAAAATGGATGTATTGTCTCAAATTGATAATGGATTATTGCCATTTTAATAAGGGAATCATAAGGCTCCTCATTAGAATTTATATATTTTTCAAGATTAGAAAGATACGTCATTATTTCATCATATGATTGGGGTGGAGTATGAACAATTTCTCCAGTTTTAGAATTAATAATATTTGTACCTGGAAGTTTTCTAATATCTCCAACATTAGGTTCGATAATTTTGTGAATATTGATGATAGTATTAATACTAATAAATCCGTTTGATTGGAGAATTTCATAACCTTTGTTTATAGAACCTCTATATCTTATCACTTCTTTTGCCGATGGGTTAATACTATATTTTGTAATTTCTTTATATAATTCATCATAAGTAGTGACAATGTTTTCAATTTCAGAAGAATCTTTTGCTTCACCAAGAGTAACAACATTTAATAGAATTTTTGGATTTGCTAATGTTGAAGTTATTCCTTTTAACTCTCCAATTTTGGAGTTTGCTTTATTTAATTGAATTAAAATTTTTTTTGTTTCAATATCAAAATCTAAAGGTAATTTATTCATTTTTGTTATTCCTATTAGGACTCTATATTTTTTGAGTTATAAATTTTAAGTTATTTCAATTATTATAAATATTTTAAATTAAAAAACCTTTTTTCGTAAATTAAACTAAGATATAAAAGATAATAGTCATGTATTAAAGATATGATTAAAATATTAAATATATTAGCTATGTTATTATTTTATGACTAATTTATTGAAAAATCTAGGCATATTATTGGCATATGAATAAAAAATAGGTAAATTTAGTCATGTTTAAATAAATTGTCTAAAATATCGCAAATATTAGCTACGTTATTAGGTTATGGCTAATTAATTGAAAATTTTTATGATTAAAATGTTTTAAATTTGCCAATTGAATAACAAATGGTCTGCACCCAATTTAGTTGACACTTTAGGAGCCACTGCTTCCTAAATAGTAAAATACTGTTTTTAACATTTTAGCACTATTTCTTAGAGTGTCAAATTTGCATCTTCCATACATTATTCTCTTTATAAACTTAATTTTATTAACAGTTCCTTCTGCTAATCCATTGCTATATTTTACATTAATTGCATTTATTATAGCTGGTAAATCTCTTTCAAGTCCAATAACAAAACTATCCAATTCTGATATATGTAAATCTTTAACTTTTGTTAGCCATTCTATAAAATGAGATGGTGTTTTTGTTATAAATAAATCAGATTTAAATTCTTTAATAACTGTATATATTGTTTCTATAATGGGACATTCTTTAAATAATATTATCAAATATTTCTAGTGATATTTCTTTTATCTCTTCAATGTGATGATATAGAAGTTTTATTACATTTTTCATTTCCATCTTTCATTTTCTTTTTGGTCACTATTTTAACTGAATTATAATTATTGTCTTAAAATCTTCTGCAATATGATTTTAAATTTGCATATGATCCAGTATAACCTTCTTTAATTAATATATCATAAACTAAGAATAAAAATGTCGGTTTGAATAAAACAAAAAAGAAAGTGATAAGTTATTTATTAGATAATGAGAGCTATTCTGCAAAAGATATAGCTAAAAAGGTAGATGTTACAAAGAGAACTATTGAAAGAGCTTTTAGTTCTTTACAAAATAAAGGATTAATTGTGTAAATAGTGAATTTATAAATTAATAAGGTGACTTATTTTAATAAAACCTTCAAAATTAATATTTCCGAATATAGTTATATTCTACTCGTATAATTCAAATTGCTTTAGGATATCTGAATCATAGGTTCTTACTACATATGTTTCTCTATCAAATTCTATATCCCCTGAATATACCACTGCACCTTTACCTGCGGATTCATTTGCTGATTGGAACCATTTTATTCCTTTTGAAAATTGATCATTCCAAGTCATTGAGGACTTAATTTCAATAGGATAGGGTATTCGTTGTTGATCAAAAATTAGATCGACTTCATGTCCTTTTGCATCTCGGTAGAAAAATAATCTAGGGTCATATCCTTTGTTTAGGCGCTGTTTTATTATATCCATAACAACCATATTTTCAAATATATTTCCAAATAAAGGATCTCGGATACATTGTTTAGGAGTCTCTATGCCAAGTAACCAAGTAGCCAGTCCAGTTTCTACAAAATATAATTTTGGGGATTTTGTAATTCTTTTTCTCATATTGGATTGATAAGGAGGTAAACGGTAGATTATATATGATGCTTCTAGAATTGATAGCCAGTTTGCTAATGTAGTAGAAGAAACTCCAACGTCATTAGAAAGGGATGAAAGGTTAACGATTTGTCCTATTCTTCCTGCAAGAAGTTTGATGAAATTCTCAAATTGAGTAAGGTTTTTTATGTTAGTAAGTAATCGTACATCTCGTTCAATATATGTTCTGAAGTAGTTGGAATATATTAAATTGGACGGAATCTTATCATTATAGAGTCTTGGAAGAAATCCGTTGACAATCATTGTTTCTTTATCTAGTTTTTCTGAATAATGTTCCTGTATTTCAGCTATAGATAATGGAAGCAGATTAAATATCGCTGTTCTTCCCGCCAATGATTGGGAGATTGCTTGATTGAGTTGTAATTGGTTGCTTCCAGTTAGTATATATTGTCCATGTTTTGGATTTTCATCTGAGAGGACTTGTATCCATGATAGCAATTCAGGGACTCGTTGAACTTCATCAATAATTATAGGAGTTTTATATATATGAAAAAATGTCTTAGGATCATTATTAGCCAAAGTTCTTATTTCTGGATTTTCAAGATTGCAATACGTGTAATCTGGGAAACAAGCTTTTACCAAAGTTGTCTTCCCAGATTGGCGTGGTCCTGTTAATGTGACTACTGGGAATAGTTTGCTTGAAGAAATTAGTTTAGAAGATAGTTTTCTTTGTATTATCATAATTAATAGTACTTTAATTTGGTGAAAATTTCAAGTACAAATTGAAATATGCACTAGTATTTTTTTTAAAGGTAAGGTATTAATAAAAAATAGCTGTTTTTTTGTATACGATAAATATTTATTAATATTTTAAGGTGTAGTTTTGATGAATACTGATGGTAGGGTATTTAGAGAATATTTAATATAGACTCATCTAAATATAAACAAAGGTTTTGGATTGAAAAAACTAAGAAATAGTTAATTGTAATACTAATTCGTTAAACTCTTTTAGATTTGTTATTACAATAGATTTACTATTAACTAATTTACAATAATTGAATGAAGCATTCTTTTAAATGCTTTACAATACACAATTCTCATAATAGCTATAACATATAGTTGTTCACCTAAATAAGGAAAGCATTCATTTAACCTCTCTAATATTGATTGGGAGTTAGATATGAAATAACGAGATTCACCATATTCTTTAACCTCAACTTCTCTAAAAGTTGTAGCTTTAATACTCTTAGGAACAAATCCGTTTTTAGTAATTTTACCTAACATATTACCTGATGCTGTAATTGATTTTTTAGTCTCTAAATTATATTTAGTTTTTCTTTTATAGAGGTTTCAACTCCCATTTATATGTTTAATTTTAGCCATATTAACACCACCTTAACTTAGGGAACTTATGTATTAATACATCTTTATATACTTATCAACTTAATTTATTACTATATAGCTAATTAAAAAGAAAAAATAGAAAGGTTCCTTGAAAAAGGAACCCTAAATGTTAAAAGTTACAGTTTAAATTACATTTAAATTGTTTTTAATAACCTTTTTGCTGCACTGATTGAAGAGGCAACAGTACCTTTATTAATATTTAATTCTCTTGATAAAGTTCTCTGCGATACATGCATGTTTAGAGTTTTTCTAATTTTATTAGCATTTTTGTCCATTGCATTTTTATCCCAACAAATAGATGCCTCTAATTGGCTATTATTAAATAAATTAGATGATAATTTATAATTATTAATTAAATAATTCTTATAATGTTTATTATTTAAATTACAAAATTTTTCGTATTGTTTCTTCTTATCTAACAACAAATTGCTAGCATATGTAAATAATTGTACTATATTGATTTTCTCGATAGTAAAAAGGTAAGAAACTTCATCAATATAATTATCTAAAATAGAATCAGGCATTGTTAAAAATAAAAGAAGAAGATTCTTTCGAGTTGATTTTTTTGATAAATAATTTTTTAAATCATTTAAATAATTGAATGGTGAATCAATAGTAATTATATTTTTTTGATTTATCAATTTATTATATAATTCTTTAAACGATAAATTATCTTTGAAATCTTCAAGATTAATTCTTCCATAATAATTTTGCTCTGATTCTTCAACTGTTTTATATTTAAATGTAGCTATTGTAAGAGGTTTGTTTTCATCTTCTTCAAAACTGGTTTCTTTTTGAAATGAATCAGTGTTCTTTACTAATACTTCAAGTATCATATTATTATAGACAGTATCATGATTTAATTTAAGCTTATAATATTTTAAACATATTTTTACATAATTTAAAAAATATGTTTTGAAACTCATACTTTTGCTTTCGTAATTGCATATTGCATTCCTTATTTTGTTTTGATGAGTAATATAAAAGTCTGAAATTCCTTCTTCATTTATGGCTTTTATTTCTAGTGGGTAATAATATAAACATAATTTACATTTCTCAACTAAAGATTGGGTTGCACTTCCAATAAAATCTTCTTTTCTAGCTAATTCATATAACTTGTTTATTTCATTTGTTTTAAAAATTCTTTTGCTTTCCTTGATCATATTTTTTTTGAAAGAATAATCTTTCATCCTCCTTGCTAATATATAGGCAAATCTCATGCCAAAATAATGAAGGATATCTTTATTTATATTAATTATTAATTGAATATATGTTTTATGATTATTGGTTAGCGAAAAAAATGCATTACTCAATAATATTAAGTAATGCAAATTCTGATTATTTTAATTAAATCTCAATTCAATAGAAATTAAATCCTAAAATTTAAGATATAAATTGCTCTTCCATAGCTGAGATTACTGTTTTCTTAACATCTTCTATAGAGCCTTCTATTGTAGCTCCAGAAGCTTTTATATGGCCACCACCACCAAATGATCTAGCAAATTGACTCATATCAAAATTACAATTGTAATTGGCTCTTAGTCCTAATACTACTTTGTTGTTTTCTTCTTCTTTAAATAAGATGATTGCTTTTGTATTTTCAACACTTAGTAACTGTCCATAATATGAATCGCTTGGGCATTGAAGACCATCTTTTAAATAGAAAGTTGATATTGCAACTTGATTATTACAGATAAATTCTGTTCTATCAAAAAGTTTAGATAAACTTTTGATATCTTCGAAAGGTTTTCCACCACTCATTTGTGCAAATGTTAATCTTGGATCAGCTCCTAGATTAACTAATTCTCCAGCCATAATAACAGCTGTACCATTATACTTTGAAATGAATTTAAAAAATCCACTATCTGTTGCAAATCCAAAAAATAATGTTTGAGCAATTTCTTGTGCAATTTTAACTTCAAATAAATTAAAAAGATGTTGAATCAGTTGAGTAGTAGAGATGGCATTTGTAAATATATAACTATATTCCCAGCCTATTTCTAAAGATGTTTGGTGATGATCAATTACTATAGTGGTTAAGTCTTTGACTTTATCTTGTAAAGAACCGATTCTTTCTAGTTCACCACAGTCAACTAGAAAGAGTAATGGTTTGTTTATTAATATATCATCAGTAACTTCTTTTTTAAATAAGTGCTCTACAGCTTTACTTTCCGCTCTTTCAAAGGGACCATCATTAGCTATTACAACAGTTTCATAATTTAATTGCTCTAATAAATATTTAAGAGCAATTTGACTAGAGAAACAGTCTCCATCAGGTTTTTTATGACCAATAATTAAAGCATGCTTATTTGCTAATATTAATTGCTTTACCTTTTTATCTAGAAGAGGGAAAGTATAATCATTCATTTAAGCTGTTATCTCCTTAGTTTCTTCAAATTCAATCAATGTACCATTTTTAGAGAATACTTTTGGTTTTTCTCCATCTTGGACGCTTTCTTTTGTTAAAACAACTTTAGTTGCATCTTTATAAGATGGTATATCAAACATAATTGAAATCATAATGTTTTCTACAATGCTTCTTAGTCCTCTAGCACCTGTTTTTTGATCTACTGCTTTTTTTGCAATAGCCTTTACAGCTTCATCATCAAACTCAAGAGTAACATCCTCTAATTTGAATGATGTAATATATTGTTTAATGATTGAATTTTTAGGTTCAGATACAATTCTAACTAAATCATCTTGGCTAAGATTATTTAGTGAAACGTGAATTGGTAAACGTCCAATAAATTCAGGAATTAAACCGAACTTTACTAAATCATCAGGCAAAATTTGTTTATATAATTTTGTTAAATCTTTTTCATGTTCAGAAAGGATTGTTGCACCAAATCCCATTGGATGAGATGTAACTCTCTTTTCAATAACTTTATCAAGTCCTACAAAAGCACCGCCACAGATGAATAAAATATTACTAGTATCGATTTTAAGCATTTCTTGGTTAGGGTGTTTTCTGCCACCTTGAGGTGGAACAGAAGCAACTGTACCTTCAATTATTTTTAATAAAGCTTGTTGTACACCTTCACCACTTACATCTCGAGTAATTGATACATTTTCACCTTTCTTTGCAATCTTATCAATTTCATCAAGGAAGATGATACCATGTTCAGCTTCTGCAATATTGTTATTTGCATTTTGAATAAGTTTTAAAAGTATGTTTTCAACATCTTCACCTACATAACCGGCTTCTGTTAGAGTTGTAGCATCGGCAATAGCAAATGGCACATCTAATCTTTTTGCTAATGTTCTAGCTAATAAAGTTTTACCAGTACCTGTAGGACCAATCATTAAGATGTTTGATTTATCTAATTCAACACCTTCTTCTTTAATTTTACCTTGATATTTTACTCTTTTATAGTGATTATATACAGCAACAGATAATACTCTCTTTGCATCATCTTGTCCAATTACATAGTCATCTAAATATTCTTTTAGTTCTTTTGGTGTAGGAATTACATCTGGTAAGTGATGGTCATGTTGTTCAGTAACTGGATCTTCTTTTAAGATTTCATTACAAGTTGCAATACATTCATCACATATTGCTACTCCAGGACCATTAATTAATTTTTTACATTCTGAAGCTTTCTTCCCACAGAAAGAACAAGATTTGCTTCCTCTTGCCATTGTTATCTCCTCATTATATTGTCAACAAGTCCATAAGCTAAGGCTTCATTTGAGTCTAAGAAATAATCTCTCTCTACATCTAAAGCAATAGTTTCTTTATCCATATTTGTGCATTCAACTAATATATCAATTGAAAGTTTTTTTATTCTTAATAATTCTTTTGTATGAATAGCTATATCAGTAGCTTGTCCTTCAACACCACCCCAAGGTTGGTGAATCATCACTCTAGCGGAAGGAAGGATATGACGCTTGCCTTTTTCTCCTGCTGCTAATAATAAAGCTGCCATACTAGCTGCTTGTCCCATGCAAATAGTTTGTACATCTGGTTTGATATATTGCATTGTATCATATATTGCTAGTCCGGCTGTAACACTACCTCCTGGGCTATTTATGTAAATGCTAATATCTTTATTAGGGTTTTCACTTTCTAAGAAGATTAATTGTGCTACAACAAGATCAGCTGTTGCATCATTAATCTCACCGTCTAAAAATATAATTCTATCTTTGAGTAATCTGCTGAAGATGTCATATGAACGTTCACCTACACCGGATTGTTCAACTACCATTGGAACCATTGATTGCATTCTAGTTGTGCTCATAAATTACTCCTATTATTGTTAAAAAGGCGGAACCATACAGTCCCGCCCTGATATTATAGCTTATTTATCTGAATTATTCAGCCACTTGTGGGTTCATTAATTCATCATAGCTCATTTTTTTACCTTCGGTGAAAGTATTGTTTTCAAGTAAGAAATCATTTACTTTTTGAAGTTTTAATTCGTCAGTAATCATTTCTTTTAGGTAATTAATTTGTTCTTCTTGATATGAAGATGTATCACCCATTGCTTCAGTAATTTCTTCTTCAGAAATTTCAAAAGTTTCTACATCTTTAATTTTTTCTTTAATTAAACCAACGTTAATATCTTTGATAATTGAAGGTGTCCAAGTTTCTTTTAATTGATCTAAAGTTTGACCTTGCATTTCAAAAATCTTTGCGAAAGTTTCCATATCCATGTTATTAGATCTAGCAATGTTGTTGATTTGTTGATCAGCTTGAGCATCAATCATTGATTTAGGAGCAACAATAGGGCATTTTTCAATTAAAGCATCAGCAACTGCTTGATATTTAAGCTCTTTAAGTTGTGATTCTGCTCTTTCTTTTAATTGTTTTTTTGTTGCTTTAGTTAAATCTTCAACTGTTTGATATTCTTCATTTACATCTTGTGCAAAATCATCATCTAATTCAGGAACATCATTATATTTAACTTCTTTCATATCAATTTTAATTGACACTTTTTTACCTGCATAAGCTTCATTAGAGAAATCAGCTGGAAATTCTTTTTCTATTGTTTTGCTTTCTTCAGCTTTCATGCCAATAAATTCATTGTCTAATTCAAAGAAGTTATATGTTTTACCAATTGTAATAGCTGCATCTTTTTTATTGAAAGCACCTGTTTCATTGCCTTCTTCATCTAATTCTGTGAAATCAACAGTTACAATATCACCTTCTACTGCAGCATCATCTTTGCTTACAATAAATGCATTTTGTTGTCTTAGTTTTTCAATTTCTTTTTCTACATCAGCTTTACCAATTTTAACACCAGGTACTTCTAATTCTAAACCTTTGTATTGTGGTAGTTCGAATTGAGGAAGAACATCATAAGATACAGTATAAGTAATGTCTGTATTTGCTTTAAATGGTGTTAAGCTTTCTTCATTCATTAGTGTTGGTGTACTGTAAGCTAAAGGTTTGTATTTGTCTTCAACTTCTTCTAGAGCAACTTTTAAGTTTTCTTCTAATTCGTTGAATGTAGATTCTTCACGAATCATTTCACCATATTTTCTTTCAATTAAACTTAATGGAGCTTTACCTTTTCTAAAACCCTTCATTGTTATGTCTTTTGCATACTTCTTTAATAAAGCTGTGTAAGCATCTTCAACAGATTGAGCTGTTAATGTGATTGATAATTCTACAGAGGAATTTTCTGTTTCTTTGATTTGTTTATCAGCGATCATGCTATTTTCATCCTTCTCGGTCGCTTTGACCTAATTAAAATATATCAGATACAAGTCAAAGGACTTGTGATTTACTACATTTATATAACCTTTGAGATTATACACAAACAAAAAAGTTTGAACTACCCTAAAGTTAATAAAATATTTGATAAAGGCAAGAAAAACACAAAAAAAATACTAATTTTATTAATAATTAGCATAAAAATTACTTTCTTGTTTTATCAATGTGTTGCTAATATATCAAAATGATTAATT
>NPIG01000289.1_pt1 | contig 29538 bp, 44 predicted proteins | sample 8637441 | NCBI WGS metagenome assembly NPIG01 (sample SAMN07420675, study PRJNA396082) | bioreactor metagenome | isolation source: sample BR6 brine-fed electro-methanogenic bioreactor BR | place: Japan: Kochi | collected 2016-06-14
CGATCTTTTCCGCACTGGAACGCTTGAACTTCGATGACGCGGGCGGACTCTGCCCCCAGGCTGCCACCGCCAACAGTATGACGAATAAGCCGATTAGCCCCTTTTTCAATGTATATCCCCCTTAGAAGATCACTTTCATAATTATGCCAACGGCGACACCGACAACAGCGAACCCGCCAAGGATGTATGAGCGCCAGTTCTCTAATAGCCCGATACGTCGCTTACAATCCCCAACGCTGCCGTTCAATTTCTCAAGATGGTCAAGTATCGCCTTAACGCGCTCATCAATCCTTGCGAGTAATTCCGTGTCGCCCATTGTGCCCCCTAATACTGTTCATCGAGGTACTTCATCGTTTTTGTGATTTGGGTGGTGCCGGGTACACCAAGTCCCTTCCCGGCTGCTTTCATTACCGTTGACGGCCTAATATCGCCGCCGACTATCTTGAGTAATTCTTCGCTATACTGAACAAGCGGTCCCATCGGGCTTGATCCATACCGCGCCGCGCCGCCGATTATCGGCACCATTTCGCCCATCTCCCGAACTGCCGCGAACGCAGCCTTTGTCTTGTCGTCTGACTTCTCCATCTCCTTGCTGAACGCAGACAACGGAGCAGGGAAGGGCGACCTCATGTGAAGCACATCTTCAAACAGCGAGTTGGCCGCAGTCACGGCGGCTATGTACTGCACTGTCTTTACGAGCCGCTCCCTATTCATGCCACCAGCACCGATGCCAAGCATATCGCGGCGCAACCATCCCCATTGGTTGATGACAAAGGTGTTGAACATAGAAGCTGTTTTACCAACAATCTCACGTTGAATCGGAGCAAGGTCAGACCGTGCCGCCGATGCTTGTGTTTTGGTCACGATGTCGTCTGCATAGTTGACCGCCTCACGGTGCGACAACTTGAGTTTCTTTGTGGCTCTCTGATATGCACCGTACCACGTACCCTGTGCGGTGATCTGGTCAAGTATTTTTAGGGGTTGCATACCGATGTCGGCTACTTTACGCTTTGCCCCGGCGAATCTTCCCGTGAGTCCCTCAAGGGCATCCACTACCGTTGCATCGAACTGGCGGCCGAGGAGGACATTACTATTTTTGAGTGCGAACGCACGCTTGGCGGGATCCGCCATAGCCGCCGCTCCGCTCATGGCCCACTTCGGTCCAAGCTCCCCAAGCGATACAATCATGGCTGTTGGCTGAATCGCGGCGGAGCGCAAATTAAACGACAGCACCGAGTATGCGATATTCTTATTGAGGACGCTCATGGCACGGCTTACGGCTGGGGGGAGGGCGTCATAGCGATGTCCGGCAAGATCGTTTATCCAGCCATGCAGGAATTTGTACGCTTCGGGGTTGCTCTCTGACAACTTGAATCCATCAACGAACTGCCCGTCAATAAGCTGCCTCGTCTTCGCTAACGTAGGCGACATCTCGATATGGTAGAACGCAGATTCATTGTACTTTTTGAATACATTTATCGCGTCGAGATTAACGCCGCCTTTCGCATTCCCGCTACGAGATTTGGCGAACCTAAATGCCGTAGCCTTCAGGTGCGGAGCTATTTGGTCTTCCGCTATCGTGAGTACCGAATGTCCGTCATCCAATAACGATTTCCAGTTATTGAAGAATGTGAAGTAGTTCTCGACTCCGACAAACTCCGGCATACCAGATGCCTTGCGGGCGGCGTTCAGTTCCCCAAACCGCAACTGGAGTTGACCGCGCATCCATTCGTATGCCTTCATCTCCGTGGGAGATAGCGCGGGGACTTCCGTAATCCCCATTTGGTCAAGTATTTCCTTGCCGCCCTTCTGTTGGGCCGTCGCGTAGATCCCAATCCGCTTGCTCGACTTCCCGCTAATCTTACCGATAGCGTCGCGCATATCGTCGCGCAGGACGGAACTCGCCACGTTCGCCCGATGCTCCGCTTCCTTGACGGGGCGGTATATCAATTCCTTAACATCGTCGCCCATACGCTCAAACGTGCGTATCGGGTTCTCAAGCGACAGGTTGATGCTCTTGGAACTTGTGACGAGTCGCTCCTTGAGTACATTAGCGCCTTTCATCACATCGAGTTCTGCCGCAGTTACACCAGGCATTTTTACCGTGATTGGTCCGGTAACGACGTTCCGTTCACCAAGAAGATCCGTCTCTACGGTTTTGCCGGTTGTCTTATACTCAACCCGATTGACAATCTCATTTGGCCGTGGCCGATATGACTCTCGGCCAAACCCCGCAGTAGATTCCGGCGCTTCAATACGACCATCCTTGGCGGCAGCTTCGATTAACTTGTCGGCTTCCTTAAGCTTCCCGCGCTTGATGAGGGAGAGCGCCCGCTTCCCAACGCCACCAAGCCCATGCAACGCTACGTCAATAGTCGCATAGAACGCCGCCTCTTTGCCGACCTTTGACCAATCAGTCTCGCGCCCCTGCACCTGACGGCTGAACTCGCGCCCCGCCTCCACTATCGCACCAGTAGTGGCCCCGCGCGTCGCTATCCTTATGAGGTTCGGCATCTTAGACGCCATCTTCGCTATACGGGGGATCTTGCCAAGTGCTTTCGTTGCTTTTCCTGCGGCACCAAGCGGAGCGACAAAACCGAGGAACTCGCCGACATTCTTTGATGGCTGGTCGCGGTACTTCCACAGGGCTTGAGCTACGAGCGAACCAGATGGGTCGGGCTTGATGTCGAGCATACCCTGAAGGAACCCAGACCCGATAGACGCGAACGACTCCATAGCACCAAGATCGCGTTCGCCAACCTTCGGTTGTGCGCGGTCCATCGCCGCCATCATACCGCTTGCGTCATCACCAATCGCAGTGGATGAAGCGACGGGAGCGGGGGCGTCAAGGCGGACATCGGCAATGGATGGCGCGGCATATTTCTCTCGCAGTCTCGTCAATTCGTCCTGCGGCGATTCTGCCGGTTGTGCGCTACCGTATTTGGCCCGCAATGCCTCAAGTTCTTCGCGTGGTGTCGCCACTATTTACCCTGTTCCTCCATCTTGCGAAGTTCCTGTAACTCGGCCCATTCATCTGCGGTGAGGCCGGAACCATACGCCTGAAAGAGTTGATCGAATGGATTATCCTCGTCCCACTCTCTACCGCCAAATCCCAAGAAGCCCGTGTTGTGGGTGAGGGCCTTTTTCAATTCGGGAAACTTTTTCATGTTTCTTGCAATCGCCTGCAAGTCCTCGATACTGTTGACACCGAGGATACCAGCCTTGCCGCGCTGATCTGCGGTCGTGTGTTCGCGGTACAACCTGTCGGCCTTATTGAGCGTTGATGTACGGAAAGACTTCACCGCTTCGTCGTGTGCCTTCTCGGCATCGGACGCAGCCTTCTTGGCGTCTTTCTCGGCTTGTTTCTTGTCGGCTTCTCTCTGTTTCTTCTCGCCGACACCGAGGGCTTCGCCGGTTTGCTCGCGGGCGGCGTCGGCATACCCCTGTTCGGTGCCCTTACGAACGGCGGAGTTTAGCCCCTCACGCTCTTTCATACTGCGAACGGCATTGATGATCGACTCGTGGAAGCCGGATATGCCCTGAACGGCAGGGGGGTTGTTGCCGATCATAGCTGCGTATGGTGCCATCTTCTCGCCAGCCTCAAGCACCCCGCCCTTCGTTGCATCCCACGCTCCACCAAGACCCTCCTCAAGTGCGAACGGCGTGAAGTCGAACCCCGCCATGTCAGGCCCAAGAAAGTCCGCTTGCTTACCAAACAGCGTGGCGGTGATTTCCTCGTTTTCGCCTTCTTCGCGGGTGTTGCGACGCTCGATGAGTTCGTCCATCAGCTTGAGATCGGGCTTTGATCCAAGCGGCATCTGGGAGTAGAGGTCTGCGTGGTCTTTCATCCCGACGGATTCAAACATTTTGATGTACGCCTGCTGCTGTTCTCGCAGTTTCTTTTCTTCCTCTGCCGCCTTGCGTTTTTGTTCGGACTCGCGGGCGGTCATTCCCGCATACGTTTGTAATCCACGGGACACCCCCTTGAGCGCAGAACCTACTATGTCACTACCTGATGCCACATAGACCCCCTAAAAGCTGCGGACGGTTGCGCCGATCTGTCCAGTGATCGCGTTATTCTGCTGTGCCTTGAGTTGCGCCGCGAGTTGTGCGAGGCTTGCCCTGAACCCGTAATCCTGCATCGTGGCGAACCTTGCGATTTCACCACGGGCGACACCGGAATCAAGACCGGTTCTACGTGCGGCCGCCTCCGCGAACCGATTACGCACACCGGCATTGGCGTTGAACAGATTCGATGCGATAGTGTTTTGCTCTTGGTCGCTCAAGACGGGAGTGTTGTACTTGTTCTTGAGCCATTCGATGAAACGCTCTTTGCGCTTGTCATCGCCAGACCCGAATATCCTGTCCGCTAAGGAACTCGCAAAGCCGGCCCCGGCGCTTATGAGCGATGAAGTTACAACTGGGTCCATATATCTACCCCCTATTTCACGGTGGCGCGATGCCCCGTCGTATACCAAATATCTATTCCGTCTATTTCAGTATCATCGAGCGGCGTCGTTACCGACGCACCCATGAGAATGTTGTAATACAATCCCTCGTTGCTAACGTAACCAGCCGTCGAAATGTCGGACGGTACACCAACCATTTGATACCGCTCCGACAAGTCGCTGAACTCAGCATGGAACGTCAGCGAATCGTCATGTCTGCGGCCGTTGATGTAGATCAAGTTTGTCGTGTCGCTACTGTTGCACGCCATCCCGACCGTCGTGATTTGCTTGTAGCGATCAATGTTGTCGATGAATAACGGACCAGACTTCCACCGAATCGGGATCGACGACCCGTTGTCTGTCTCTGCTGTGCCGTAGCGATAGATCGTAGAGTCGCCCGGCTTGATGAAATACAGCGTGTCACCGGGGATAAACTCTGTTGCCGATTCCGTTCCGTAGTAAGTATAGTCAGAGAACTTGAGCGACCACGTTGACCAGCCCTTCGATTTCTCATCCCATGCGTATGTCGTGTCGCCAATGCACAACAAGTAGTGCTCGTTCCACAGCATCCCGACGGCATCACGGCGCGACGACATCGAGAGATTGTCAATGTTGTCTATCGGCGCAGAGATAGATTGCGAGTTGTAGACACGTTCAAGCTGTCCGCCCTCTGTTTCGCCGAGCACGTTGTCGTTTGATAAGAAGTAATGCACCGGCCCGGCGGCGTGTGAGTATGGAGCGACACACCCGTAGTAGCCAGAAATTTCCTGTCTGCTCCAATCACCATCAGCATCCTGATAGATGTTATAGGTAGACTTATTTTTGTGGGCACGGATTACGCCCCTTGTCGGGTACGCTGTCGTGATCTCGTCGCCGTCATCTGGGTTGAGCGATATATAGTCAAATGCGCCCCACGCATTGGCGGAGTCGAGAAGCGAAAAGTAGAGGTTTGACCCACGCCATCCATAAAGCCGCCCGTCATACGAGAACACTCCGTCAAGCAACGGCGGGGGAGTCGATTGGTAATACTGCCTTTTCGTCGAGAGGGAATCATAGCGAAGGCTGTCTGAATATATCGTATCAGTTGATGGTACTTGCGCCACGAGATAGTAATTGCCGGTCACGATACTGTCAACGCTAAGATGGTCAACGTAGTATGGCAGTATCCCGCCGAGAGCATATGGTAGATACCCAACGCTATTCCAATAAGCTGTATCGTACGTTATGGACTGTAACGCCGTTCTGTATATATTGATGATCAGGCCGCTATCGCTTTCCGGTATGCGAGGGAGTCCAATTGTGTACCCGCGCGGCATCTGCCCGCTATTATGACCCTTCGCAGAGTCATTCCACACGAATAATGTCCGTCCGGTGTCAGACTCGATATTCATGATTGTGTCGATAAACGTACACACATAACCAACGCCAAGCGTATCAAGTTGACTTGGGATGCCAAGGTAAACGCCATAATTTGCGTTATCGTTAGTCGATGTCGAGTATTCCATCGAATCAAGGCGGGCAATAAATGTTGGAGCACCAAGCCGCCGACCGGAATATACCCCCAACGAATCAAAACCAGCAAAACCCTTTGTCATTGATGAGACGGTTCTTGTTACGCTTGCTTGGCTAACAAGCGTATCATCCGGTAGCGAATCTATATAGGTGAACGTGTCGGCGTCCGTCGTTGGCGTCCAAACAGTAATCGCCGAACTGAATTGCATAAGATAAAAAATGTCGCTGTTATCGAGATCGCCAGCATCTCCGAGCGTTCTGTATATCCCGATCTGCATTGAATCAGGATCAGTTGTATATGCGGTATCTGACGGCGGGCGCATAAACCCACGGATCAACACCCGTCCGTTTGGCACGGACACCGGTTGCGAAATATACCCATAGTACGATGACACCGTACTGCCGCTATTGTAGAATATGTTTGCGTAGTAGGAGTACCGGTACTCACCGCTCAGGTAATAATCAGAATTGGATGTGTCGTTGTATGGTGTGATACTCAACTCGCCGGGGGCCGGGATTGGGAACGACCGAGCTATGTTGCGCTCCCCATCAATCACGACGCCCTTCTGGTCGCCGTTCACGATGTAGACATCATCATTGAGCATGGCGAACGACGGCTTCTGCTGAACAGAAAAGTACTCCCACGCCACCGTAGCCGGGGCGACCCCGCCCTTTGCCGATAGCATGACATGACCGTACAGCGTACTATCAGAATCAACGACGTACACCATCTGCTGTGTGCCGTCCTTGTAGTACGCACCATACAGCCCAACAACGGAGTCGCAATTTGTTGCACATGAAACAGAGTCATAGCCGTACCGCTTTGTGATCGAACCGAGCGCACGTGACCAATCAATGTTGTGCGCGACGATAGCATCATTAGGCTTCAGCGCAAACTCGTTCGACCGCGTGTTCAACCCACGGAAGCCGCGAATACGCTCGACCTGTTCTGCTGGCTGTGCCGCAACAGCAGAGACAAAAAGCAGTAGACTAATCAGCAGTCGCGCCATTGTCACCCCTTGCACCCAATAATGACTTGACGTAATTCACGTACTCGTTCTGAAAGATCGTCGCCGCCGGATGTGTCTTTGCCAACGCCACCCGCCAGAGAACGTAATGGAAAACTACCTGCCTGTACTGCGGCTCAAGCTGAGCGAACGTCGAAAGCGTGTCGATATTCCTCGGCTTCTCCCACGTATACATCTTGATCGTGTCGCCAGTAATCCACGGGACTGGGTAGAGGTAGAGGCTGTCGTCCGTCACCCGATACCATGACGGGCGGCCAAGCATCCCATGTTGGCCCACAAGCCCGCCACGATACGATTCCGCCTTAAACGACTGATCGCCAATCAAGACAAGCGGCTTAACAGTATCACCCTTAACCCACTCGGCACCGGACACGCCGATCACAGATGTGTCGAGCGCATACGCATACGTGCCGCGAGTCGTAGTCGCAACGCGAATCTTCCGGATAGCATGGGCGATATTCGCCGCCTCCATCAAGCCCTGTCGCGTCAATATCCCCATCTCGGCGTTTGACATCGGGCCCGAACTCGCCGAATCCAACCCCATATTCACTCGCACCTGTGCGTACAGGTTCGCATACGTACCGAGATAGTCAGCCGCCGACACACTTGATACCATCAGCAACAGCGCAAGCAGTAGTTTCTTCATTATCCCGCCCCGTTCAAGTCTGAGATTTCCACGTTCGTTCTCGCAATGTGCGGGTCCATCTGTGCGAGATTGACATCCTTGCCGCCGAACTGATAGCGCCGTATCATCTTACGCAACGCCACATTAAAATCACCGCGAGATCGCGGGTCGACCCATGCGATAACCCCTTGAGCGATAACCCACCCAAAGTCATTGGGGATCGCAGACAACGGGATATTGCGCTTGCGGTAAGTCACCTTGAGCGTCTTTGTCGCCGATGGCGTGTCAACCAGCGTCACCTTCGGGAATCCACTTGAGTCAACCCCTGACTGATACCAGACCGATACGCTACCAATCGTTGAATCTTCATCGAGCAAATCATAGGCATCGAGTCTACGCATACGCTGCATGACTTCGGTACTGTCGTACCGGATCGCAATGATGTCACGCAAATCATGGTTCTCTCCGGTAAGCGTATACTCCGCCTGACCGGACGTTGTGGTTGTCGAATACTCGTTAATCGTGAAATCGAAGTCGTGCGACATCGCAATCTCATCAACGACGTTACCCACGATGGCCGGGATCACTCCCGACCAGTAGGATTTGTCGCCAGCCTCACGAGCAGACGGTAGCGCAGAAACGAGGTTGATAAGCTCGTCAACTGTCATAGAGCGCCTCCTTCCTGTCGAAAGCACCCTCGGCTACTGCCGCCGCGAAATCGTCGTATGAGAACATATAGTCCCCAACGTGACCAATAGAGATCGACGTATCGACCCAGATCGGCACCCCCGCACGACGGAGTATCTCCGAAAAGAAGTAATCTTCCCCAATCGAGTTCTGAAGGTGTCCATGCTTGCGCCACAAATTGATGATGTTTTCGACTATCTGTTTCTGGTCTTCCTTCGTGTCCCACAGTTTCTGCACTTCCTCCCAAATAACGTGCCATGCCATCGGCGGGGCAGAGAACCACGGCGGGTCTATCTTCGCAACTGCGTCGGTCTGTACGAGCATCATCGCACCACCAACGCAATCGACCTGAATCATCTCGCCCTTCTTGAACTTCGTTATTGGGATCCACCCGTCTGACGCCACGCGCTTGTAGAAGTTCGGGGCAAACGGCGGCGTCTTATTGAAAGCCATCGTAGAAACCACGGGCTTGTTGTGTAGCATGAGGCGCTGGATGATGTCGGGCGGGAACACCATGTCGGTGTCCATGAAAAATATGTACGGCGCTTCAATTTCGATAGCATCCCTTATGATCTTGTTCCGATTCTCCCAGATGATCGAACCGATGGCCTTATGCACCGTTACCTGACAATTCATCTGGATATTGTGATAGATGAGTTGCTCAAGAGCGTGCTGCGTTGTCGGATGCAGCGACCCCTTCCATGTCGGTATACCGATCACAACATCAATCTTGCCCCGCGCATCCTGGAGTCTCGTTATCGGGGAATCGGATTCGTGTTTATCGCGCTTCGATGCTTGTGTAAGCGTGCTTGCCATTATTCTTCGTCCTCCAGATCAGGACTCCACTCCTTCGCGTTCCGTATTCCGCGACGAATACGAATAGAATGACTCATCTTGGCCTTCTGGAACCGATCACCTACGGCCTTATCGTATTCCGGCACGACGCCCTCCATCGTGACGTGCCAGTAGAACTGACCGCCCCACTTGTTATGGGCCTCAAGCATGGCCTGAACTTCCTCGTCGTCGGTTTCAAACATCCGGTTACTGAACACAACCTTAATCGGGTGCGCCCACTCGGTCGTGAGGATAACACCGCCCGCACCATAGATCGGACGTTGATACCCCTTGCGCAGTGTCAATTCGCAGTTGCAATCAGAGATGTACCGCCGTAACTGCTTCTTCTTGGTTTCGGTTTTCGTAGCCTGAGCCATTATTTTCTCCTTCGGTAAGCGGGGGGAAGCCCCCCCCCGCTATACCATACACGCTTAGGCGCTGAAGGTCAGGATGTTGTTCATAACACCATGCGAGGACGGTTCGCGCACCTCCAGCGAGAACTCAGTAAGGTACTGAGCCTCGTAGCGGTCCTCGTCGTTATCCTGAATATTGGTTTCCATGCGAGTATTCCGCAGAGGGCGGAACTTCACTTTGTCCATATCCAGAATGAACGCGAAGCCCGGTCGAGTGCCGGGAACCGGACCTTCCAGCATCTTGTGGTTGACGATGATAAGCTCACCATGCTTGGACTGCCACTTGTTGAATACCAGACCGCCGGTGTGGTCGTTCGGGTTGAGGTTCAGTTTCCCAAGACCCCACTTCTCGAACGCCGACATCAGGATCGGACATCCAAACAGCCACTTGCGCGGCGAACCGTAACGGAAACAGTTCCGCACCCACGTCAAGAACTCGTCTTCCGTGATGTCTGACGAGGTATTGACGTTACCAGACGGCGCGTTCTCCTTAATGTACCAGTAGACGCCGCCGGTCGTGCGGATATACTTGCCGTTGTCACCCGTTGCAGACTGCGAGGGGATACCCCACCAGAACAGCCGCTCCAGTTCGTGAGCGTGCTCACGGCCTTTCTTGCGGGCCTGATACGGGAGTTCCGCCTCGGCCTCATGCAGAGAAGCCATCTCCGTTTCCGTCAGTTCAAACGTGGTCTTGACGATCTGGCAGTAGTTGTCAACCTGCGTTTCCTGCGTCATGTGCGCGGTCGGCGCAGACGAACCTTCCTCGGAAGCATTCGACAGCAGCACTAGATAGTCATTGTCGGCCAGCGAACCGGGGTAGCCGGTTTCGCCAGAACTGACAGACGGGAAGTTACGGGTGAAGTTGACGATGCTGTCTGACGATACTGAGTTCACGTAGAGAATCTCCCGCGAAATTTCGTGCATCCACAGATCGCCAACATTGTAGTACGAATAGTTATCCACGGTGATTGCCGTCTTGGTTGAGACATACCCCGTGGAAAAGTTGATCTGATCGGTGTCGGGGCGGTAAACGTCCTCAAGCCACGAAACCTTCGGCTGCTTGGCTTTCTTGACGTTCACCCGCTGCGATACGAACGTGGCCGGGTTCTCGTTGATGTCGAGTAGAGTAATCTTGTCGCCAATATCAACGCGAAGTCGATTGGTTGACAGATCACTCGTGGCCTTGAACGATGAAACAATGGTAGTCGCCACTAAACATTCCCCCTTTTATCGCAACCGAAGCCCCCTGACGTTAGCCGCCAAGCAAAGCATCCTCCGCCGTGCGTGCCTTCGTCATTCCGAACTTCGACTGGATTGCATCTTGGACAGTCCTCGGCCCAGCGTCACCCGGCTGATCGCCGGACAGGGCTTCGGGCTGTTTGGTGAGGGCTTGCCGTTTGGCCTTCTGTGACGCCGCCGCGGCAGCTTCCGCAGCACGAGAAGCAATGTGCTTCTGCGTCAACTGACTATTCAAATGATTGATCGTCAGTTGCGCCATCGCCACGGGGGATCCCTTAATCCCCATTTTGGCGAAATAATCGTGCGCTTCATGCACATCTTCCGGAGTCGCGCCAACCTTCTGCGCCCATGCGTTTAGCGTCTTGTCGGCTTCACGCTTGTCAACCTCGTACCTGATCCGCCTGTCGCGTTCGTCGAGTACGGATGCCACCTTCTGCGCCATCTGCCTTTCGATGGCGTCAGACATGGCTTGCCAGCCAAGCATCGGATTATCACGCAACTGCTCATTGATCTCGTCGATATTGAAATCATCCTGCTGTTGCGGACGCTGAACCTGTTGTGGCGGTTCCTGCTGTTCGGTCGCCGCCTCGTTCGGAGTTCCGAGTTCCTTGAGCCTTTCCATCGCCTCGGCGTAGGAATCCTCAAGTACCTTCGTGTGCTCCTTTTCTTCCTGATACTTGGTCTGCCAGTGAGCGGCATCGTCAGCGCGCTGCTCCGGAGTTTTCTGCTGTTCCGGTTCGGCATCCTCTGTCGGCACATCGGTTGAGTCCGGCGGCGCGGGCGTCTCGTCCGGTGGCGCGTCAGCTTCAGGGGTTACGTCAGCTTGAGGCGTCTCCACTTCTGGAGTTTCAAGCAGGGCGTCTTCCTTATCCCTGGTTTCATCGGCCATTATAAGCCCCCATTATTGTTTTGGCCGTTGAGCGTCCAATATCGCACGCTCATCGACCAGTTCTCTTTCGCGGCCAACGGTATCGCTGACCAGCTTTAGTATTTTGCGGCAGACAAATGCTACCGCAGCGTTCATTATCAAATCGTTATGGTTCTTCTCCGGATCCCCCGACAACTCAAGGGCGCGGTCGCGGTTCTGCTGAATCTGCGTACTCAAGTACTGCTCGATGATCTGCCAGCCCTTCATCCGGCGAAGTTCTTTCATGTCGATCACGTTGCGAAGCTGCAATTCATTGAGAATCCACTGGTCGCTCCACGACCGTTCAAGATTCCCCTTCTGTGCGAGTCGCAGTATTCTGTCAAACCTGTCGCTGATTACTGACATAGTTTCAGCCCCATCGGGATTGTCGCCAATAGCGTCGGAGCGAACACCCGTATTTCACGCCACATCGTCGGCACGAGTAATGCGGCAAACAAAATTCCCATGCCGAACTCAATGGCTGTTAATGGTCTAATGAGCGCGGTCCATGCATAGACCACGCTCGTAGTGAGGAGGAGAGCAAAGAAGTGGAAGTATTCACTATACACGAATGGCGTGCCACGGTGATAATCCGAGGCGATAGCATTTATGTTCACGCGGACCATATTGAAATCGCAGTATCTTTCGCGCGGCCCGTAGTATGCTCTGGGCCACAACCAACCACCGACAGCACCGGCGAATCCAAACACACCCGCATAGATATTCCCAGAGAAGGCGAGAATCGGCCCGACAAACAACATCGTTTCCCGATTGATCCCACCGACAAGACAGATCACGCCAATCGCCATGACCGCAAGCCACGAGTCGTTTGTGCCGATCAAAAAGCACAGCGACATAAGCGATACTTCGATGTAGTTGTCTGTGTAATCGTAGATGGCGGCGACGATATAAAACAGAGCGAGGAACGTCACGCCATAGACGCCACGAACGCCGACCGATTCAAAGTAGAAGTAGGGGAGATAGAGGGCGGCGGTAATCGCAAGCCAGCGCACACGGAGATAGAAGTTGAGATACGCATACTTCTCCGTTCCCGGCCCGAACATCGCCCCCCAGACCTTGCACATCCACGGGATAAGCGCCCTGAACTGCATCGGTGACTTCGATTTCCCGGTCAGTACCCACGGAATTGCACTAATCCCGTTGAACGGTGAGGCCATTGGATCACCGCCACCAGCACTTCCCTTCATCACGCGGAAATCAGCGAAGATCACCACCACCACGAGAAGGGCTATGTACCCGTATTCAATCATTAACCCGTTCCAAGTTTCTCGTTTTGGTCACGGCCGGTTGGCGTATTCCCGGCACTACCACCAACGGCACTACCGTTTGAGACCAACCGCGTTGTTTCGGCCCCACCGGACGCTTGCGCCTGCGCCTGCGCCATAATCATCTGCATCTGCATGGCCTGAAGGTCGGGCACGACAGCGCGACGGCGCTCCTTCTCCGACACATCGTGCGTCTCAAGCAGGAAGTTGCTCAACCAATCCTGACGCACCGAGAAGTTACCGGCCATCAACTGGTAGATGTCCTTTGAATCCTGGCGTTTCTGCGCCGACTGAAGCATCCTGTTGCTACCCTTGAAAGCGAACTCGTATCCGCCATCAACCTCGGCGGGATTCATCGTCGGGAGCATCATCGCCCGCTCAAGCCCGATCTTGCGAACGACATCATCGAAGCTTGCGAACTGGTCAATAATCGCAACGGACTTCTCGGCGTACCCCTTCAGGCCCATGTTCTCGCCGAGCCGAATCTTGAGGCGGAGTCTGTTACCGCCACGCTGCTGCAACAGCATAGCCTCACGCGCCGTCTGTTCGTGCGAAGCTGGTTGCCCGCGCATCGGCTCATGCACACCGCTTGTCTCGTCGATAATGTTGTTGACTACGGCAGGAACTTTGTAGAAGTCGGGGGAGAGCACCGGCGTCGGGCGCTCCCAAACATGATCCTGAATCGTCTTGTTCGCGCCGAGATCAACCGGGATACGATTCCCGGCGACCATCACAAGCTGATCGACGTTCATGGCCTCGTTATCATAGAACAACACGACGTGGCCGAGCATATTGTGGTTGTCAAACATCTGGCGGTAGTTGACATCGAGTGCCTTGCAAAGCGGTTCAATGGGGCGACCCTCGCCGATTCCATACCATGAATTATCTGGGTTGGGATCGTCGGTATTGATTACCCGCGTCAGATTGATCTTACCGTGGTCGTAGGGATTGGGAATGTCGCGCATGACAGTAGAGAAGTTCCACATATCAATGTAGCGGTCGCCGGATTCATACGATAGCCAGATTCCGAGGTCGGTATCATCCTTGGCGCGGGGAACACCAATCGTCGTCATCATCTTTCGCGCGATGTCATCCTTCTCAAGCTCCTGCATATCGAAGTCGAGCTTATCGGGATCGAAGTTCGGCCACATCTCCGGATTGCGTTCCGCCATCTTCTTTAACTGTCGACCAGAGATCCGACCACGCCACTTGATGAGTCCACGGCATCCGTCGATGGTCGTTGCATTGGGATCGCGCCAGATTTCCCACGGGGCAAATGTCCTCGTCCGCAGAAGAAACTCGACGACAGTCTCAACGCTCTCACTGAATCCAACCGGAACGACGTTGCCGTAGTAGTCCTGGCTGAGAATCGGCTCCCGGCGGCGCACCTTGCGCGAAACAGTATCTGGGGTGGACTCGATGAACGATGTTCCGTACAACAGGGCATACTTGATGAGCTTGACGATTTCCCAATAGAAGTCGGAATCGTGAAGGAACGCATCGAGAAGATCAGTCTGCGCCTGTGCAATATCCTTGCTGCCAGCGCCGAACAGTTCGATGGGGATATACGGGCGGATTCCAAGCAACGCCTCGACATATTCCGGCATCAGCGTTTCGACAAGCGCATAGAGTTTCGGAATGACGATATTCGACCGCGCGGGGTCGCGCCCCGTCATATCCTGATAGGTCTTGTACATCTGGTAGATGCGGACAAATTCTTCGTTCTTGGCCCGTTGGACTTCCCACGAATGTTCGAAGAAACTCCGAACAAAATCCCTTGTGGCGGGTTCCTTGACCGCATCAAAATCGAGGGTCTTATAGTTCTCAGCCATTAGCCACCTGCCTTATGCCATAAACCGTCCCGTCGGGGACGAACCCGATTATCTGCGGTTTCTTGCCTGCACCGCCCTTATGTTTCTGTCTCCGGAGCCATTTGTCGATGTGCATCAAGCAATAGACAAGCGCATCAACAAGATCGTCCTTGCCGTGCTTACGCACCGAGTAATCAAAAATCTTGAGCTGGTTGATTAGCTTCTGCTGCCCGACATCATCGAAATCGAAGTAGACCAACCGACGGTCAAAGAACGGACGGACGGTATTGGCACGAATACCCTTGTCCTTGTCTGGAATAATCTCAACAACGCTGTGGCTCAACCCCTCGCGGTCGCACCGTTCTTTATACTCGTAGTAAAGCGCCTTCTGATACGCAACCGTCTCAATCAACTGTGTCGAGCCGGGGAACTTGTTGTAAACGTCCAGCAGTTCGCTTATCTGCCGACGAATACCCCAATGCCCCGTTCGTGCGTCAAGGGTAAATACCCTCGGCTCCTTCTCGTCGTAGATAGCACCGACCGTAACGATTGCCGTTTCGTCACCTCCGTCGCGCTGTGTAATGGCGGGGTCAATGGCAGTCACGATATAAAGATCGCGCAACTCGTGTCGCTTCCCCTTGACGGAAAAGATCGAACCGGGACTGTATCGCTGGAACTGCTCAACTCTGAACACCGGGTTCTCTGACACAATCGGCTCGTTCAAATACTCAGAGGCCCACGCCGTTTCCGGCATCTGCTTCCGAAGCGTCTCAATCCCGTCCTCGTCCATATAATCAGGCCACAGGGGAGTGTTGTCCGGCTTGTAGACAGCGTATTTGTTGCGCTCCCACCAGTCGAGATCGTACAGTTCCGGCAATAGCGCCTCCGGATGGACGAATGTGCCGACGATCTTTACCCGCGTGCGCCCCGGCTCCTTGTGGCGAAGCGTACCCCAGAGATCTTGGAAAAAGTATTCCTTCATCTTTTCCCGTGGCCCCTCGGACGCAGCTTCTTCGCGGTTCTCAAGATCGTCAATAACGAGTTCGGTAGGGTGCTCGCCCCGGATCTGCGCTCCGGCCCCCTTGGCAAGCACCCTACCGCCGTTCGAAAGGGTATATTCGTCACCGCGCCAGATCTCGCCCGGTTCCGGTTCGAAATCGGCCATGATGCGCGGATTATCCGTCAACTCGCGCTTTTGGAATCGAATCCATTTCTCAGCAAGCGAAGCGGTGTTGGAAATCTGAATGATGTCCTCTTTCGCCCACTTGCCGCTCAGACCATAAGGATTGGTAAGAAGAACCCACAGGGGATAAGCGATACTCCAGGTCACACTCTTGCCGTACCCGCGCGGCCACACCTGCAATAGCCGATCAACACGCGCCTTTCGGTACGATTCGATGTGGAACGAAGCTGGGGCTAACGTCAGATAATGCCCCATGTAAAGATACATGAAGTATTCAAACGACCGCCGCGCTGCTTCGCGCCTGTTATCCCGCGCCTTTGGATGATCCTCAAAGTACGGGCGTAGTTCCCTGAAGTTTTTGCTAAAATCTATCGGTATAGAAAAGCCCCCTTTTCTCTTACCAAGACAGCCCTGCGTGGCCCTCTACTGTCCCTTAGTTGATCTTCGCCGAAATCATGTACATCTCAAGCAGAATGTTCTCGATCACGATCTGGTCGCTGCCATCTCCGGTCGCAAACGTGGCGACGCGGGACGGAATCGTAGCGTCACTGTCAGCCGCAATCGTGTAGGTATAAACGAACGGCAAACGCATGGTTTCGCGGGTGGCAAGCGGGTTGTTCGTGCGGTTCCAACTGTACGCCGTGTCGAGAGCGCCGCCAGCAGTGTCGATGGAAAAGCGTAATTCCTGCCCCGGCTTCAATACGGCGATACCAGACAAACGAGTAACAACCTGTCCCGAATCGAGCGTGCCTAAAGTCCCCGTCGAACAGGCCCGCGTCCACGATCCGTAGTCTTCATAGTCTGCGGTCACGGTATCACACGTGACAGTGATATACACGCCGTTGGCGTGGTCAAATTCGTCGGCAAACACCATCGAGATCGAGGCGATACCGAGCGCGAGAACGATGAAAAGCGCGAGTTTCTTCAATTTGTCCCCCTACTTTATGAGGTTGTAATACAGTGTACTTTTCCAGACATAGACGGAACTGTCAAGCGTCGGCGAATCCGTCTCAAAATCGTCAAAGTGAACGAGCATATACCGACCGCGCTGCAATAAACACGAGTCGGAAGCAGCCGCCCCGGTGAAATCAAGCGGGTACGTCATGGAAGTCGTGTCGAGAAGCGTATCAAGTACGTATGTCACCCAATTCGCGCCGTCGTTTGACACCTGAAAATGGACGAAAAACGTGTCGGTCGTGAGATTGGAGTATACGTTGACATACCCAGCCGCAGTCGAACGCCGATATTCCGGCAGAATCGAAACGCCGGTGAATTGTAGCCGCGACGCACCATTGATGTCGATCTCAGCAGAGTACGATGTGTCCCATCGCTCCGCACTCGCGGCGGTATCAGCAGCCGCAATACTGTCGGCGAGTTCCAACGTCAGGTCTGCCGCCGATGCGCTGCCGACAAACAGCATCAATGCCAGCGCGACAAACAAATTCTTCATTCAATCACCAGCCCCTTCCGTCTCTATGACTTCACAATCTGCGTCTATTGCCTTATTTTGCTCCAAACGGTCGAAAATCTCCGTAAATTCCTTGCTCGCCTCATGCCTGATTTTGCCCTTGTGGTCGTGAACGTGGCGCTGGTCCGGCTTCGGCATATACTGACCAAGCGCAGAAGCCTCTTTCTGGTAGGAATCCTGCAACTTGTCGTATAAGTCGATAATCGCCCTGTCAATCGGTACGCTCTCGACCCATTCCTTCGCCCCACTCACCATTTTCATGTCTGCAAACTGTTTCCCGCCAGCACGCTCATGCTCCAGCTTCGTGATTTGTGACTCGATCTCACACCGATACGCCTCTGCATCCGATGTGATCCGGTCACACTGGACCATTCGCATACCCTCCACCGACGCCCTAAACTCGGCCGGAAGTTTCGTCGGATCGTTGCGAATACTATGCACGATATTGGCGATACTTCTGGAGTCCAGACCCCAGATTTCGGCCTGTTTCTCGATCTCTGCCTTTTTGTCCTCGGCTACCATCCATGCCCGCATAATTCTGGAGTTGCGGACATGAAGCTGGCGGCGACCGTGCGCCTTCCACCACTCCCGCGAGTGCCAAACCTCGGTGTTATCGCCGGGGACTCGTACGGCATCCAACGCTTTCGCTGCTTCGGGGTGTTCGTCACGGTAGCGACTCAATCGCGCCCCCCGGTAGTCGGGTACTCAAACGTCGGCTCCGGTAGCGGGCGGGGGCGAGGAAGCGCCGAAAGGTCGCATATGTCACCAATCCACTCAGTCATCTCAAATCCTCTATCCTCATCCCGCAGTCATCCCACTCAGCCGTTTCATCATCACCGAAATCATCATCAGGCGAATCCGCCACACCATCCATCGACGGACAACGCTTCGACTGCGCCGGACGACACAAACAACTCGTCGGCCAATGCGTAGTCAAATACGCAGTCACATCACGACGCTTACAGTCCATGTCAAGTGTCAATGGTTTGCGGTCTTTCTGCATTCTGATACCGAATATAATACATTTACAGCACAGTGTCAAGCTTGACACACGGCACATTTGTGCTTATATTACCAGCGTATGAGAATACCACCGTAATACCACCACAAACATACAGGGCAAGGGGCACATGGGGGGAAAGGCCCACCTACACCAAACTCATGCGTTACGTTCGTGCTGAAATACCACGTTCGACCAGGTAAAATTATCCCCGCCGCAAGCGGGCACCTCTCAATATGACGTGGAAAATAATGAATTCGGCATGGTCGGGGCCACTATAACGGGACGGGCACATTAGAGAACCCCCACTTACACAACAACTTCACGCTACTTTACGCACTTTTCTTTTTCATCATTTTCTTTTCAATATGGCTGCCCTCCACTACGACTAAGTCGCAAAATGTTGCAAAATTTTGCTGAGATTCTTGGAGTATGGGACCCGATATACACATGACCGCCCCCCGCCCCGCGTCGTGCGTTTGGTGTGGCGCAACACATGACATATCAACAACATAGCACGCGCACGCTCCGCTTGGCGCTCGATACACAGCAGCGAATGAGCGCCATACCTGGCCGTACAGCGACGATAACCACCAGCAAAGCGTATATAATGTAGGGGCAATGGTCAAGGCCGGCGCATACCAGCTATGTCGCTATGTCACAACAGTGTATGGCGTGTGCATGGGGTGGGCATGGGCGCTTGGTGGTGGTGATAATGCGGATGAGACATGGTGTGTACGATACATACACCTATCACAACAAATAACACTGCACAATAATTGTGCATCTCATCTATAACGCCGACCCGGCGACAATGTACGGCATAATCCAGACTGTGTCAAATATGACACATAGCAGCAAGAATAATCTACTATAATGTGTAGTAGTTACTAATTGATGTACAGTCAAAGCTACATCGCGCGATTTCGCTTGTTGGTGTGCAATGGTTTAGGGAGAAAATACGCCTATGGCAAAAAAGACTTGACAAATAGCCAAGCATAGGTTATTATGAGTTAAGTAAATCAAGGGTCTGCCGATAATAGGGTTAGAGGCCTAAACACAAAAACGAGGTGAAGAGATGAAGGCAATCATTACCAAGTACCTGGGGGCGACCAACACGCTGGGCGCAAGGATCAAAGCCAGCGACGAAGACGGCAACACGACGACAATTAACTATCCGCACGAACTAAGCGGCGAAGCTGTCCACCGCAAAGCGGCCGATGCCCTGTGCGAAAAGATGGGCTGGGGTGGCGACATGGTCTGCGGATCGCTCCGAAACGGCTATGTATTCGTGTTTACGACCCGGGGGACGAAATGAAACTAATCGAGGCAATCCCAAAGGCATACCGTGAAGGTAACCACATTATGGTGGGGCGCATTGCGGATCAACTACGGGCCGAGGGCGCAACGCATGAAGGTGTAGAGCAGTGCTTTGAGATGTGCTGTGACCCGTTCAGCCGCCGTCGCCTGGCAAACCTGCTGCTGGAGGCCGACGAAGAAGAGCAGAGCGCATTTGAAACCCCGACGACCTAACAGCCGCCGGGGCCACAAAAACGAGGTGAGCGATAGCCCGCCTCGTTGACAAGGTAAGCAATAACCGATAATATGTCAAGTAAATGGAGGATTGAGCAATGACTATGGATTCAACAATCGTAAACGTAGCCGACAGGTTGATTGACCTTGGAGAGCGCGGCATTATGGCGCTGGCGGACAAGATCGAAACCGTTGCGCCGCAGGTATGGGAGATCGCGGCAAGGCAAGTTTGGGCCGAGGCGATAACAGACTTGTTTGTGCACCTACTTGCCCTCGGCATCAGCTACGGCGTGTACCGGTTCTTCGCGAGGAAGTACAACTATGTACGGTCCACGTCCATAGCGTGTGATGACGACGATGACGAGAACAACGATGGATACTACTACGGCTCCAAAATCTTTGGGATAATAACTGTGGTATGCGCGTTCCTATCAATCGTCGCAATGCGGGGCATGATCCTGGTCTGCATCAATCCCGCATACTACACGGCCCTAAAAGCTCTTGAAATGGCGGGGCTGCGATAACCCCGCATCGCCCCATTGGAGGATTGAGCAATGACTTACAAGCCAACAATCAGCGACAGCGCCAAGCAGAGCATTGAGCGCTATCTGAACGACCGGCGCGATCCCGACGAGATCAAGTACCGCGTGGAGGATGACACCGACAATCCGGCCATCGACATCCTCGTTGACGGCGAGTGGATATTTGCGGGCTGGGCCGCCGACATCCTAGCCGACATCGCCCGCGAAGCGGAGGACAAGTAAGATGACTACCGAGACAAAGCACACGCCGGGATCGGTTGCGGCCGCGCGGTGTATAGCCCGAGACATTATTGGAGATGATACCTACGTTGACGAGATCGCCCAGATCATCGACGACAAGACCGCCGCGCCCGACCTGCTGGAAGCGTGTAAGGTAGCGCTCAGCAACCTTGACGTGTGGGCTGAGGCTGATGGCTGGGACGAGGAAGACGCCGCCGATTATGACATTATCAGTGCCGCAATCGCCAAAGCGACAGGCGGTGAAGCATGAGCTGGATTGTCGGAAACGTCGAGTACAGGCGAATCGGTTTCCCGATTGAGCCGGGAGAAAAGAAGAGCCGCATCTGGGCCGCGTTTGACAGGGCGGGGGAAGAAGAGAATCCGGCGTTATCGCCGCGAGAAAATCCCGGCGTCTGGTTTGTCAAGAGCATGGCAATGGCGTGGTTCAAGAGCCGAACACGCCGCCAGCGACACAACTATGTATCGACCAGCGAAGCGGAAAAACTGATCGAGGCAGCAAGCAAAGAAGAATAACCGCCGCCTACCCAACAAAGCCCCGACTGTCACGGCCGGGGCTTTTCTTATGCCTACCTCACACAAGTTACCTCGTATATATAGACACCGGAATTGTCTGGATTTTTGCATCGATAGTGGATGCAATCATCATAACCGAGCGAGATACAAAGCTGTTGCGCGGTGGCCTCGCTGCACGGATAGTGATCGTTAACGTCGATTGCAAATACTTTGGTCGTAACCGACGTATGCGGTGCGGTCGCGTCCTCGCCGCTACACGACAACAGCAGACAGACAACAAACAGGATCGGTAACAATTTCATGCTCAAGCCTCCATATTGGGTTTTAGTTTTCGGCACATATCGCTCAATAGTAACAACTTACGTTTGTATCGGGTCGCTTCATTGGGTTTTATTGGGTTTTATTGCTCCATATTTCTGAAAAAAGTTAAACTTTTCCCTTGACTTGCCGATTAAAATACTGTAACTTGGAACCATGAGAGCAAAGAAACCGACAACCCGAACCTCAAAAGAGGGTGTTAGCATGGCCGTCTACACGTTCGACCATGCTGCCATGACCGAGTGTATGATTAAGCGCGGCTACGTAAAGCGTTACAACGACGACGGAAGCGTCAAGACGTTTGACGACGAAACGTTGGCCGTGCAGGTGCGCGACCTGACTAACTCGCTGTGTGCGGCGACCAGTATCAAGGCGTATCGCCTTGGTCAGCAGGAGCCGGGGTACAGCAAGGGCCACGCCATTGAAAAGATACTCGGCCTCAAGCCCGGTGCGCTTGCCTTGCGTACCGAGGAGAAGGCAGCATGACGAAGTTAGGTGGTCAGAACGTACCCGTTGAAATCACCCGAACGGGTAAGTGTCTGAGCCACAGCCCCGACAGGTTCGGGCTGCTGTCAGACTGCTTCGTAATCAGTAGGGCGGGGGTTCAAGTCCCCTCGGTGGCTCTCTTTGTCCCGCAACATCTTCACAATTCCTTTTTTTGTAGCTCTGGCAGGAGTCAGGTCTACACCTATTTTTCTCTCGGAAAGCATCTAAGTTTTAACTCCCATAACGCGGGTACGCACAGCGGACAAGTGCGAGTTGCCACGGATGGTGACGGTTGCGATAGGATCGCCATTACCCGCGCAAAATCACGTTCGTTCACGTGTGTTTCCATCCTGTGTCCGATGTCCATAAAAGCAGAGAGAGCGCGTAAGCGTGGTGAAACACGGTCGGCGTTCTCAATCGTCGTTACTAAGAACACATCGAGACCCTGCTACCGTGTGCTGAAGGGGTCCGCTCTCTGCGAAAATTTTTCCTCCTTGTTTATTGGCATCCCCCTGGACCTGGGTGCCGCAAAACCGGGCGTCTATCAGGCGGTGGCGTCCGGTGAAAATATCTCATCAACCCGTCGTGGCGTTAACTCCAGAAAGGGAGTCCCTTACGCGGCGTCACGGCGGGGTGAAAAATCACAATCAGCCAGACGGCAAGCCGCAAGCAGTGTGGGGGAGAAACATCTCGGCGATGTCCCCCTTAATATCCCACGCGTGTCGGGAATATCCTGGAAGGACGAAATTGGGGTAGCGCTCTGTTGGCGAGACGAACCATCAGAGTACAGTAGCGGTGGGGGTGTCGTCACCCCCGCCGTCTGGCTCAAAAATTTAACGGTGTCGAGTGGCGGAATAGGTAGACGCTACGTTGCGGTAGAAACGGAACGGGACCGCACAATCCTGCCGCGGGGTTACTCGGCGGCGACTAACGAAGCGCGAAAGCGTGGACAGTCTGATTGCACCGATTCATGCGGGGTGCAAATCCCCGCCTCGACACCACAATTACCCCTCCCTGAAGCCTCGTCGTCACGGCTACGGCGGCGGGGCGATATTTGGGCGGCAATGGTTTCGACCCCGGCGGTAGCTACGCCGGGTAACGCGGGTTCGATTCCCGCGCCGTCCATTATTGCCATTCACGCGGCACCGTGCGCTCCCATACTGGTTGATGTTCTTCTGATGCAAACCAGCCTGAGAGATTTCACCAACACTCTTCTGCGCGGTGTCGCACAAATAACTCCTAGCAGGGGCGGGGCGGCAACCCTCCCGTGTGCTCGGCCCAACCGCCGTCTCGCCCCTTCCTCCGACAACTCAAAACCGTGGAGATATGATATGAGCGAACACACGAAAGAACCGTGGTCCGGGGCACCCGACTGGCCATCAATCGTAAATACGGAAACTGCCGAGTTTGTTGGGGAGTTTAGGCTAACCCCCGACCGCGACCGCGCCTGCACCTGCGTCAACGCCTGCGCTGGCATCGAGAACCCCGAGGCGATACCGCAGGTGATCGAAGCGGCGAGAATCGTAGCCACCGATCACCACCACTTTGACCCCTCTCCCGATGGCGATGTCTGCAACATTTGCGGCAATTACAGGGATCACAGATTTCACTATCGCAAGGGCGAAAGCAACGCGAAGAATATCGAGCACCTCATTCTCACCCTCGCCGCGCTCAAGGGGGCGAAGCCATGAAACGCCTCATTCGCTACTGCGAATCGCACAACGCCCACTACGACGGCATCCAGCCCGGCCCCGATGACCGATGGGCGCATTGTGTCACCGACCTTGTGACCGGCACCACGCTGTGTGTCATGTCGATGCACGACCTTGAGGCGCGGCTGGCCGAGAAGCGAGAACTGTTCAAAACCAAGCTCGCGGTGTGACCGCGAAGGGAGGAATCGTGAAGTTTATCGAAGTGAAGACTGTCCGCGACCGCGACCTCAACAAGATCGAGACAGAGACGATTAACCCGCTTGATGTTATCCGAATTAGTGAGGTCTCAGCCGAAGCGTGCTGGGTGACAATGCGGGACTCCTACCCGATGAAGGTCGCAGAATCCCGCGAGTCCCTGACCAAGCGTCTCAACGAGGCGGTGCGAGATGACTGAGCTTACACTTCTGTTCATCGGAATACTCGTACTGGACTTCATCGCAGTGGCCGTCATCATCGCTATCGCCAAAAGACACCGGCACACATGGACGAAGTGGGGGGAAATTAACGGAACTGCATACTATGGTGATGGCAAAAGTTATCACGTGACCGACCAGAGGCGGCACTGCGAAACGTGCGGCAAGATACAGATAAGGAGAGTGGACTGATGACCGAGCAAGAATACCAAGAAGCAGTCCGTCGTGGCAACGAAGCCATGTCGGTTAAACCTGGGATATTCGATTCCTGGTCGGACTTTTTCAAGTGTCTCGGCTATGCCGCCGTGTGCGGCTTAGTCGGATGGTGGGGTCTGTACCTGCTATTGACACTCTGCGGGAGTTAGCAATGAGACTCAAGCCCTGCTACCTGTGCCACGGCGCGAAGTTTCTCTGCGGCGTGGCCTGCCCCGCTTGCTCGTCGCCACGCTGCGTCGAGATCGGCGGTATGACGTTCAGCGTCGAGCGCGACGTAATCGGTGAGGGCTTTGTATTCGCAAACCAGGTTCCCGACGATCTGCTCATCGACGTAGTAGTCGGGAATGGAACCGTGAATTTGAAGGGGGAATGATATGGAGTATATAAAGCTCAAGGAATCACACATGGCCGGAAGGAAACCGGAAATCACCCTAATCGACGGTTCGTGGGTGGCTGGTGGTTCCGTTCGCCGTTGGTTCTCCGGCGAAAAGCAGGATAGCGACATCGACGTATTCTTGGCCGACAAGGATTCCCTTCCGCGCTTGGTAGAAGTAAATGGTCTGGTCGAGCGTGTGCGCTACAAAGACCGCGTAGTGATGTTCAAGAATAGCCCCGTTCAGGTGATTCTTGAACCGCAATTCGGAAACATGAGGGAGTGTATCGACCACTTTGATTTCACTATCTGCCAGTTCGCATGGGATGGTAATGAAATCATTTCGGGAGTCGAGGCAATCCTGTCTGTTATGCGGAAGAATCTCGCCATCCACAGCGTTCAGGCGGGATACGAAGTAGACACGCTGCGCAGAGCATTCAAGTATCAGCGTTGCGGATACCGGCCCTGCATCGGGACGATCCGCGATCTCGTCGCATCAATCAGGTCGGCGACCGACGAGGACGCAGCGAAATTCAATGAGATATCGCCCGACAGATGGGACTAACACGCGGCTACGCAGCCGCAAGGAGGTCACAATGGACGCTGACGATCTGATAATTTCCGTGTACGACCACAAGGACGCGCTGGAAGCCATCGAGGACATACTCTCGATAACCCCAAACTACGTTGACTCCCACCCGGCCGAGGTTGTGATGATGAGAATCATCGGCAAAGCGCAGATCGCGAAGACGGCGCTTCAGGAGGCGTATCATGATGACTGATTCAATGAGCGATTTTCACCAACGCTACCAGTTCTGGCAAGAGTGCCAGAATCTGAAAGAGCGGCGCTGGCGACCGGAAGAGCTTGAGCTTCGCCGCAAGTGGCGCGAAGTCCACGCCAACGTCCTCGCTGGCAAGCGGCCTCGGCCCCAAGCCGAGATCGACCAGGCCAACGCCGAGAACATTGGCGACATCATGTACGAGGAGCGGCGCGACATCGAGGCGATGGAGCGCGAGGACGACATGATACCGAGCGAAGAAGAGACCTAAACCTATAACGTGGAGTAAAACCATGCAGACCATCAGACAAAGTATCGTTCCCGACGACGAAGTGCGGTCGCTCGTCAAGGAACTGCTTACCGTCAATGACCGCATCACCGAAGCCCAAGCCACGCTCGACAAGGCTCAAATGGCATACGACACCTACAACGGTGCCGACGAAGCGAAGGATCATCTGAAAATGATTGAGGGCGAGATAGCGTTTGAAATCTCGCTTGAGACGAATGGCGACGGGAAGAAGAAATTCCCAAACGCCGAAGCCCGCGCAGCAGAACTCAAAAAGCGGTGCCCCAACAATGAAGAGTGGGTAGCTGCATTTGACGCCCTGCGCAGTGCCGAGCGTCGCAAGAACGAACTCAAGATGGAAACGCTCAAGTGCGGCAATTCAGTGCGTCAGGTAACGGGACGCAAATACGCCCTGTCTTCGCTGGCCGAGATCGTTGCGGGCCTGTCCCGCGAAGACCTCACGGTCGCCAAGATGGAAGCGTTGTCACGCATGGCGTCGCTGATCGAACAGGCCATAAAAGACCTCAATTAAGGAGTAGAACCATGTCCAAGAAAAACGAAGTGGCCCTGTGGACGAATCCGCAGAGCTTCGCAATCGTCGCGGCGGCCGACGTTGCGATGAATCCCGAACTCGCCGAACTGATGGATGAGTCGGACCAGAACGGATTTGAGCCGCCCACCACCGGACTGCCCCGCGTACAGATTCGCCAGAAAGAACTGCGCGACAAAGAGTCTGGTAAGAAGGTCGTCGCTGGGGCCGGGGGATTTCGTATCTACGATCCCGTGTCTCAATCGGCTGGAGTCCAGACGCCGGACGTTGATGGCGAGGTCGGCTTGATCCTGACCCCCGTTCTCGATGGTACGTCGCGGGTCTACTGGCCGAGCCTCAATGACCCGAAGCCGTCATGCAAAAGCCTCGACGGCAAATTCGGGCAGGGTAACCCTGGCGGCGAATGTGCTACGTGTCCGATGAACCAGTGGGTTGACGGTGAGCGTCCCGCTTGCAATCAGCAGCAGAACGTCCTCGTGTACGATTGGGCGATGCGGACCTGCTACGTTTTCCAGCTTGGCCGCTCCGCACTCAGGCCGTGGTCGCTGTTCAAGGCCGCAGTTGACCGCACGGGGCAGCCGCTTCACAGCTTCAAGATTCGCGTGACCTCGTCGTACAAATCCGAACCGCAGCCGCACTTCGTGCCGGTGTTTGAGCTTGGCGACCAGATCGACCTTGAGTCGTTCAAGCGCATTCGGGAAGTTCGGCAGAGTTGGCGCGGGGCATACAACGAAGCCGTCGAGGCCGACGAATCCCCCGACAACGGCAACGTCCACGACACGACGTATGATGACGGTGACGGCGGCGGCGAAGGCGAACTCCCCGAAGGCGTCACGCCCGTCAATGGCGAAAAGGATTTCTTGTAGTCGGCATGGCTACTCCACGAAGTCGGCGCGGGGTTGTCCCGCGTCGGCGTAATTGAAGGAGATTATAAAATGGAATACAAGGATCGCAAAGAATATGAAGAGGCGGTGAGGGCCTACAGGGAACTTACCGAAGCCCTCATGGATGCCTTAATCAAGGCCGTTAAGTTGCTCCCAGAAGACCAGAGGGCCAAAGCCGATGAGGATATCATCGTCCCGATGATAAAGAAGTTCCTTTAGGTTGGCGTTCGCGCAATGCAGAACGCCATCGACTCTCTCGAATCCCCCGCGTCGGCGTAACAAGGAGGTTTGATATGCGAGAAATAAAGTTCAGGGTGCGTGACCCCGAGACGAAAACGGTAGTTGGGTATGAGTGGATCGGGCAAGACTACAATTGGGGCTACGCTGGCATCGGCGACGAATGTGGTCCATACCAGAGGCCACCTTTTTGCGGCATCCGAGAGCAATACACAGGCATCAAGGATAGCGACGGCAAGGGAATCTACGAGGGCGATGTGGTGAAAGACCACAACGGATATGTCTACGCTGTCCGTTTCGGCAACGTCACCCACGAAGATCGTTTCCACCACGAGGGCCATAGTCGTTATGGCTGGTACATGGAAATGCTCGCCCCCCTGGCTAGTTCCGTTGATGTCGTTGAGGATTTCGGCGATGACGCCGGAGAGTTTGTCACCATCCTCGGCTCCATCCACGACGACGAATACAAGGAGTTGGCGAAGTGAGAATGGTAATACCCTTATGTCGCCACTGTTCCCGCAACCCGGAAACCTGCGAGCATCGGGCGGCGCTACGCGGGGCCGTCAGGAACAACGGCTCCAACGCTACCGTCATTCACAACTGCACCGTTTACCCGACGCTCTGGAGTCCCGGCGACAAGGTGTGGGTGACCATGAAGGAATACACAGCCAAGTATTATCCGGGTCGGTGCGATGCCAACCCCGAACCGCCGTATTGGGATGGCGAGTGGCGCGATGCTCCAGCGCAACAAGGAACCATCGAATCTGCCTCACGCAGATTCTACACCGTTAAGTTTGATCCCCCCATAACGGTATCGCGGCCAGAGGGCGGCAACGAAACATCTTGGGAAAAAGCGGTCGATATTGCAATCGACCATATCTCCGTCTACGCCAATCGCCTCCACCGCGAGAAACCGGAATTTGGAGTGGCGAAGTGACCGACACCGCGACAAAGCCCACAGCGTTCGACAATGCTATCACCAACAACCCCGAATCGACGGTTGACGAAGTTATCCATGCGCTTAGGCATCGTGACCGCAAGGGGGTGCTGTCGTATCTGGACTACGCGGGGGCGCGATCACGGTGCAAAGACCTGGGCGACGATGTACGCGACAAATGGAAGCTGAAAAAAGAAGCGATAAAGAAGTTACTGGAGGATCGAGGGGAATGACAATATCAACCACGACCATCGACAGGGAGCGCGAACGCCTTACCCGTGCCGTTGATAAGCTCGAACGCGACGTTGGCGACCTTGGATATGCGATCAACGTGCTCACGAAGAAGCGCAACGGGATGCTCCCGAAACTCAACAAGCAAAAAGCGGCACTCGCCGCACTCAACCGAAGGGGGGCGTGACATGGGGTTCAATGAAAAACTGAGAGACGAGATGTGGGAATACATGATGAGTCCACCATCTGAAGTCAATAACCGTGCGCTAATCGGGCTTATCGCAAACAGGCTCGATGCAATCGAGGCCCATATCGACGCTCACCCCTGCTCGTCGTGCGTGTGTGAAGGGGCGGGTGGCAACGTCGAGGAATCCGTTTACTTCCACGACTTCGATGACACCACGCCCAAGCCTACGCCGGATCTCATTGAGGCGGTGGAGGGTGCGATTCGCTGTCTACATGAAGTCAATTACCATCACCATGACCCAGACAACCACTGCTACCCTAACGTCAACGGGGTGTTGGACAATCTTGTTGATGCTCGTGGTGCCGCCAAAGCCGCCGACGAGAAGCGGCGCAAACGCGAGGAGGCGATGCAAGCGTTCTATGCTGGGGTGTGTAAGGCGAGGACCGCTTGGGCCGACGACATGGGCGAGAATTGCGATGACGAATATATATGTAGGATCGATGAACTCGTCAAGGCCACCCTCGCCTCCCTCGACGACTGAGAGAAAGGACCAGATATGATATACTACGCAACTGTTGATGAAATACGTAGCTGGCCCGTCGTACGCGGCTGGCACAAATCACCGACAACGGACGACAACGTGAAGCTCGGCAACGGCGT
>NPIG01000527.1_pt1 | contig 29438 bp, 23 predicted proteins | sample 8637441 | NCBI WGS metagenome assembly NPIG01 (sample SAMN07420675, study PRJNA396082) | bioreactor metagenome | isolation source: sample BR6 brine-fed electro-methanogenic bioreactor BR | place: Japan: Kochi | collected 2016-06-14
ACTCCTCCAACACCCCCTCATACCGCGCATCCGTCAGGGTCTTCAGGAACGCCACCAAGGCATCGATCCGCTCGTCCTCCAGCGCCGGACCGGTGGTCAGCTCCTCCATCGACAGCGTGCCGTCCACCTGCGGCGGGCCAAAGGGCCGGCCGGTTTCCGGGTTGATCTGCCGCGCGTCGGATTTCGCGTTGTACTTGTTGTAGAACAGCACGACCGTGCGCAGGTCCTCGAACACGCCATTGTGCATATAGGGCCCGGTCACCGCCACGTTGCGCAAACTGGGCACCTTGAACTTGCCCGCCTGCGCCGGATCATCCACCGCCGGGTTGTCCAGCAGGCCCCGGTCCGGGCCCTCCATATGGCTCAGGGTCGGGTTCGCCGGCACGCCGATGTTGTGGTACTGGTAATTGGTGAAGGTCTCCTGCGGGTCCACCGGGCTGGTCTTCAATTGGTGGCACAGGTTGCAATTGGTGAACTGCTGCGAAAAGAACAGCAGACGGCCCAAATCCTCTTCCGGCGTCAGCTGGTATTCGCCGCGCAGATAGCGGTCGTATTTGCTGTCGAAGGGGGCGAACTCCGCCGTGCGCTCATAGGCGGCGATGGCCCGTGTCATGGCCGCATAGGCGCGCTCGGGGTCGTCCAGCACCCCCACTCCGCCCAAAGTCTCCAGCGCGGCGACATAGTCGGGATTCTCGCGCAGCCGCGCGACGACGGCGAGCTTGTCCGGCATCGCCATTTCCACCGGGTTCAGCGGCGGCCCGCCCGCCTGCGCCTCGAGGTCCGCCGCGCGCCCGTCCAGGAACAGACCGCCCACCCAGTTCCCCTCGGCGTTTATATGAAACGGCGGCGTCAGCGCGGCATAGCCAGCCGTCGGCGCATTTCGGGTGCCCAGCGATGTCCCGTCATCGCCCAGCGATACCGCGCGGCCGAGATCGGTTTCACGCGGATCCGCGAAACCGGCGGCAGGGTCATGGCAGCTGGCACAGGCCTGCGTCCGGTCCCGCGACAGGTTCGGGTCAAAGAACAGCGCCTCTCCCAATGCGTCCCAGCTGTCGTACCCCTGCCCCGTCGCCACTGTCCCGGCCAGAGCCGACACCACCACGGCAAGCCCCATGCGCCCGATGCGCAACACCCAACTCATCTCCGGCACTCCCATCTTTCCGGTCAATTACCAGAGCGTTATAGTCAGGAATTTGTCAGACGCAAACCGGACGGGATGTCCCAGCCTCCGGCACCCCGTGGGTCAGCTGCCCCAGATCGCCTTGACGTAATTGCGGGTCTCGTCATAGGGCGGCACGCCGCCATGCTTTTTCACCGCATCCGGACCGGCGTTATAGGCCGCCAGCGCCAGCCGCCAGGACTTGAACTTGCGATATTGCTTGGCCAGGTAACGCGCGCCGCCGTCCAGGTTTTCCCGCGGATCGAAAGGATCCACCCCCAGACGCCGCGCGGTGTCGGGCATCAACTGGGCCAGCCCCAGTGCGCCCTTGTGCGATTTCGCATTGGGGTTCCAGTTGGATTCCTGCTGCACCAGCCGCAGGAACAGGTCCTCGGGCACGTCATGCCGCCGCGCCGCCTCGCGCGCCATGTCCATATACTCGCCCCGGTATTTCCCGGTATAGGGCAGCGGCCCCCATTTCGTCGGCGTATGGATGGTGGGCGGCTGCAGGCGCACGGAATCGTTGTACTGGATCGCCGCGCGGGTATCCAAAACCCGGGTCTGCGACTTGAACAGGTTCTTCTGGCCGCGGGTGGCGAAAATATCCGCGTTCGCCGGCAGTCCCATACTTACCGAAATCACGATCCCGATCGCAAACCTGCGCATCCCGGCCCTGTCCCGTACCGTTTACAACCGGCGCAACTATACAGGTTCTGACGGCAAAGGAAAGTTGTACGGCCCCGGTCGACGCAGCATCGGCACCGCCCTGCCGAGAGTGCCGATAACCATGTTTCAACCTCGATGCGGGAGGTATAGGGTGCCCTTCCAAGGATCGTACAGATTCGGGCATAAACTGGACAAAACAAAACGGGGGCTCTCATGGCCGGCTCAGTGAACAAAGTCATCCTCATCGGCAATCTGGGCCGCGATCCCGAGGTGCGCACCTTCCAGAACGGCGGCAAGGTCTGCAACCTGCGCATCGCCACCTCCGACACCTGGAAAGACCGCAATACCGGCGAGCGCCGCGAGAAGACCGAATGGCATTCGGTGGCGATCTTCAACGAAAACCTCGCCCGGCTGGCGGAGCAGTACCTGCGCAAGGGCTCCAAGGTCTATGTCGAGGGCAAGTTGGAAACCCGCAAGTGGCAGGACCAGTCCGGCCAGGACCGCTACACCACCGAGGTGGTGCTGCGTCCCTTCTCGGGCGAGCTGACCTTCCTCGACGGCCGCGACGGTGGCCAGGGCGGCGGCAGCTATGGCGGTGGTCAGGGCGGCGGCTATGGCGGTGGCTACGACAGCGGCCCCCAGGGTGACCCCTATGGCGGCGGCAGCGGCGGCGGTCGCAGCGCCCCGTCGAGCAATATCGACGATGATGAGATCCCGTTCTAAGCACATGAAAACAGGCCCGCTTTTCCAAAATGAGGCCACCGGATGAGCTGGTCTTTCTCCATCGGACGGCTGTTCGGCTCGGAACTGCGGGTCCATGTCACCTTTTTCCTGCTTCTGGCCTGGGTTGGCTACGCGGCCTATGCCCAGGCCGGCTTGTCCGGCGCGCTGGAAAACGTGCTTTTCGTGATCACGCTTTTCGCCTGCGTTGTGGCGCATGAGTTCGGCCATGCGCTGACCGCGCGGCGCTATGGTATCAAGACGCCCGACATCACGCTCTTGCCCATCGGCGGGTTGGCCCGGCTGGAAAAGATGCCGGAGAAACCGCGGCAGGAAATCCTTGTCGCTCTGGCCGGACCGATGGTGAATGTCGTGATCTGGGCCGTGCTGATGCTGGCCGGGGCCAAGATGCCACTGGACATGACCGAGCAGCTGGACCTGACCGGGCCGGGGTTCCTGGGCCGGCTGGCCATGGTCAACCTGTTCCTGGCGGTATTCAACATGATCCCGGCCTTCCCGATGGACGGCGGGCGCGTGTTCCGCGCCGTGCTGTCGCTGATGATGGACCGGGTCCGGGCCACCCAGGTGGCGGCGACGGCGGGCCAGATCGTGGCCTTCCTGTTCGGCTTCGCCGGGCTGAGCACCGGCAATCCGGTGCTGATCCTGATCGCCGTCTTCGTCTTCGTCGCCGCAAACGCCGAGAGCCAGGACGTGGTGATGCGCGCCGTGGCCCGCCAGCTCAGCGCGCGCGACGCCACCATTACCAGTTTCGAAAGCCTCACGCCAAACGACACGCTAGAGGCGGCGGCCTCGGCACTGGTGCATACGACGCAGCACGAATTTCCTGTGATCGATATCGACGGTACCTTTCTGGGTTTCGTCACCCGCAACGCCCTGTTCGTGGCCCTGGCCCAGGATGCCCCGCGCAGCCGCCCCGTCTCCGAGATCATGCAGACCGACATCCCCAGCCTGACGCTGACCACCCGGCTGGAGCAGGTTCTGGACACGCTCTACAAGGGCGCGCCGGCGGTGACGGTCACCGACAGCAAGGGCAATATGGTCGGCTATATCACCCGCGAGAACGTGGGCGAGCTGATGGTGATCCGGGGGCGGTAAATCCACCTCTGACAATCCAGGCGCCTGCCCGGCGTCCACGCCGGGCCACGCCCGCCCCCCAGAACGATCGTTTCCGCCGCCTCACCGCGCCGCCAGCGCATCCTCCAGCAACGTCAGCACCGCCTGTTGCGGCACATCCGAGGTGACGAACGCTGCGCCGATCCCGCGCGCCAGGATGAAACGAAGCTGGCCGTCCACCACCTTCTTGTCCTGCGCCATCAACGCCAGAAGCCCCGCCGCGTCCGGCAGGTCCCCCGGAATATCGCCCAGGTCGGTCTTCATCCCCATCGCGCGCAGATGCGCCCGCACCCGGCTGGGATCCTCCTGGCTGCACAGGCCCAGTCGCGCCGATAACTCGAAGGCCAAGGCACAGCCGATCGCCACACCCTCGCCATGCAGCAGCCGGTCGGAATACCCCGTCGCCGCCTCCAGCGCATGACAGAAGGTATGGCCGAGGTTGAGCAACGCACGGTCGCCCTGCTCGGTCTCGTCGCGGGCGACAATATCGGCCTTCATCTGCACCGAGCAGGTCACCGCCTGCACCCGGCGTTCCATGTCGCCGGCGGCCAGCGCCGGGCCATTCTCCTCGAGCCAGGCAAAGAAATCCGCATCGCCCAGCAGCCCGTATTTCACCACCTCGCCATAACCGGCCAGGAAATCGCGTGCCGGCAAGCTGTCCAGAATGCCGGTATCGGCCAGCACCAGCGACGGCTGGTGAAACGCCCCGATCAGGTTCTTGCCCTGCGGCGCGTTGATCCCGGTCTTGCCGCCGACCGAGCTGTCCACCTGCGCCAGGAGCGTTGTCGGGATCTGCACGAAACGCACGCCCCGGCGCAGCACGGCGGCGGCAAAGCCCGCCAGATCGCCGATCACCCCGCCGCCGAAGGCCACCACGACATCGCGCCGCTCGACCTTCTGGTCCAGCAGCCATTCCACCGCGCGGGTGAACTGCGGCCAGCCCTTGGTCGCCTCGCCCGCCGGCAGCGCCAGCGACGACATCTCGATCCCCTGCGCCGCCAACCCGGCACGCAACGCCTCAAGGTGCAGCCCGGCCACGGTTTCGTCGGTCAACACCGCCACCCGTTTGCGCGCCAGCAGCGGCGCAATGCGCGCCCCGGCCTCGGCGATCAGCCCGGGCCCGATTTCCACGTCATACGACCGATCGCCAAGTGCGACATGCACGGTTTGCATCATTCTTCAGGCTCCAAAACATCCGGGCGCGCGGCCAAAGCGGCCAGCACCCTGTCCACCATCCCCTCGACCGAGGTCTGCGCATCCGAGACCACCGCCAGGTCGGCCTGGGCATAGAACGGCACGCGCGCCTCATAAAGCGCGCGCAGCGTCGCATAGGGGTCCGGCGTCATCAGCAGCGGGCGTGTATCGCGGTGCCGCACCCGGCTCCACAGCACATCGAGATCCGCGTTCAGCCACACCGATACGCCCCGCTCGGTGATCATCCGCCGGTTCGCCTCGGACAGGAAGGCACCGCCGCCCGTCGACAGCACGCCGCGCGCCTCGTCCAGCAGACGCGCGATCACCTGGCTTTCCTTCTTACGGAAGAATGCCTCGCCGTCGCGCGCGAAAATCTCGGGAATCGTCATGTTGGCGGCAGTTTCGATCTCGTGATCGCTATCCAGGAACGGCACCCCCAGGCGGGCGGCCAGCGCCCGGCCCACGGCGGTCTTGCCGGCCCCCATCATGCCGACCATGACGATGGTTTTCTTCAGCCGCCCCGGCCCGGCGGAGGCTCCGTCCTTGGCGGTGGCGGCGGTGCTATGCTCAATTTCGCTCATTCTTCAGTGAATGACGTGATCTTGCCCAAAAGGCCATATATAACTTGCTCAAAACGCCTGAGGCACGAGCAAAGGGGACATCGATGGGGCGATTGATCAAATATTTGTTTTACCTGGCAATTCTTGCCGCAATCGGCCTGGTCGCCTATGCCTATCTGGGACCGTGGTTCGGCGCCGATTTCGCGCCGCCGCGCGCCGAGTTGCGGCTGCCGGTGACCCTGAATGCGGATTAAAGCGGCCTTCCTGAGCCTCTGGCTACCGCTTGCCGCCCAGGCGCAAGAGCCGCTTTCGGCCATCGAGTGGCTGGGCCAGGCGCGGCCCTCGTCGCTGCCCGGACCGGTGCTTCTGGAGCCGCCGGTCACCGACGGCATTCTGCGCCCGGAGATCGAGGTCAGCCCTCTGGAGGAACTGGCCCCGCCGATCGGCCTGGTGCAGCCCAATATCACCGGGCTTCCCATCGATCTGTGGCACGGCAGCGACCCGGCCCAGCTGGCCCGGCTGATTGCCGATGCGCCGGTGCAATCCAGCCCGGCGATGCAGGCGCTTTTCTATACCCTGCTGCTGGCCGAGAAACGCCCGCCCCTGGGCGTGTCGGCGCAGGACGCCGAGGCGCTCTTGCTGGCGCAGATCGACCGGCTGATCGCGTTGGGGGCGACCGATCCGGCGCTGGCGCTGACCGAACTGGCCGGACCGATGACCTCGCCCGCGCTGTTCAGCCGGTGGTTCGACACCACGCTTCTGACCGGCGAGGAGGACGACAGCTGTGCCGCGCTGCTGCGGGCGCCCTATCTGTCGCCGGGTTATCCCGCGCTGATCTTCTGCACCGCGCGCGGCGGCGATTGGCAGACCGCCGCGCTGACGCTGGAGACCGTCCACGCGCTGGAATTGCTGCCGCCGCTGCAACTGCGCCTGCTGGACCGCTTCCTCAGCCCCGAGATCTTCGAGGGCGCCCCGCCGCTGCCCGCGCCCGAGGCCCCCGATCCTCTGACCTTCCGCCTCTATGAGGCGATCGGCGAGCGGCTGCCCAGCAGCGGGCTGCCGCGTGCCTTTGCCAATGCCGACCTGCGCGACCTGGCCGGCTGGAAGGCCCAGGTCGAGGCCGCCGAACGGCTGACCCGGATCGGCGCGCTGAACCCGAACAAGCTGCTTGGGCTATATACCGAGCGACAGCCCGCCGCCTCCGGCGGAGTGTGGGAGCGCGTGGCCGCAGTGCAGCGCTTTGACACCGCGCTCAACACCGGCAGCGCCGAGGCGGTGGCCAAGACCCTGCCGCCTGTCTGGGCTCAGATCCGCGCCGCCGGGCTGGAAGTGCCCTTCGCCCATCTGTTTGCCGACCGGCTGACCGCGCAGACGCTGCCCAACACCGCGGCGGCGCTGGCCTGGCGGATCCGCCTGCTGTCGCCCGCATACGAGACCGCCGCCCGGAACCCGCCCGAGGCCGGCCCCGACAGCGCCTTCCTGGCGGCACTGGCCCGGGGCACCCCCGGCGACGTCGAGGCCCCGGATGTGCGCGCGCAGGCCATTGCCGAGGGATTCGATGCGGCAACCCGACCGCCGCAGGAGCTGCACGATGCCCTTGAGGCCGGACGGCTGGGCGAGGTGATCCTGCGCTGTATCGCGCTGTTCGACAGCGGCGCACGCGGCAACCCCGCCGACCTGACCGCCGCACTGGCCACATTGCGCGCCATCGGGCTGGAGGACACCGCCCGGCGCGGCGCGCTGCAGCTGATGCTGATCGGGCGGGCCTGACATGGGCGGACCGGAAGGTCAGGCAGGCTGGATCAGCGCCTTTCTCGAAGCCCAGGCCGCCGAGCTGGGCGCGGCCACCAACACCCAGCTGGCCTATGGGCGGGACCTGAAGGATTTCGCTGGCTGGCTGACCCGGCGCGGCAGCGATTTCGCCGGTGCCGACAGATCCCTGATCGAGGCCTATCTGGTCGACTGCGACGCCCAGGGCCTGTCGCGCGCCACCCGCGCCCGGCGGCTCTCGGCGATCAAGCAGCTTTATCGCTTCGCCTTCGAAGAGGGCTGGCGCGCGGACAGCCCGGCGATCCAGATCCGCGGCCCGGGACGGGACAAGCGGCTGCCCAAGACCCTGGATGTGCCGGATGTCGACCGGCTGCTGTCCGCGGCCCGCGACACCGGGCGCAGCCCGGCGGACCGGCTGCGCAACACCTGCCTGATGGAGCTTCTCTATGCCACCGGCATGCGGGTGAGCGAGCTTGTCTCGCTGCCCGCCTCGGCGGCCCGCGGCGATCCGCGCATGCTTCTGGTGCTGGGCAAGGGCGGCAAGGAACGCATGGTGCCGTTGTCGCCCCCGGCGCGCGCGGCCCTGGCCGCCTGGCTGGCCGAACGGGACGCGGCCGAGGAAAAACACGTTGCCAAGGGGGTCCAGCCCTCGCGCTTCCTGTTCCCCTCGCGCGGCAAATCGGGACACCTGACGCGCCACCGGTTCTATCTCCTGATCAAGGAGCTGGCGGTGACCGGCGGCGTCGATCCGGCCAAGGTCACCCCGCACACCCTGCGCCACGCCTTTGCCACCCATCTGCTGGCCAATGGCGCCGACCTGCGCTCGATCCAGACCCTGCTGGGCCATGCCGATGTCTCCACCACCGAGATCTATACCCACGTGCTGGACGAACGGCTGTCCGAGCTGGTGCTGGAGCATCATCCGCTGGCACGGCCCGCGAAAGACGGGTCCTGACGCCGCCCACACTTGATAACCGCCCCGCCCGGCCCCATAACCGAATGCAGGACAAAGGGCATACATTTCCGATGGAGACCACTTCGACGCTATTCGACGCCGCCTTCTGGGGCACGGTCGGAGCCATTCTGTTTCTTCTGGTTTTATCCGGGTTCTTCTCCGGGTCCGAAACCGCGCTGACGGCGGCCTCGCGCGCCAAGCTGCGCAGCCAGGCCGACAAGGGATCGCGCGGCGCCGACAAGGCCCTGCGCATCACCGAGGACAACGAACGCCTGATCGGCTCGGTCCTGCTCGGCAACAACATGGTCAACATCCTGGCCGCCTCGCTGGCGACCGCATTGTTCACGCGCATCTTCGGCGAAAGCGGCGTGGCGCTGGCCACATTGGTGATGACCTTCCTGGTGCTGATCTTTGCCGAGGTGCTGCCCAAGACCTATGCCATCACCAACTCGGAAAAGGCCGCCGCCGCGGTGGCCCCGATGATCGGCCTTGTGGTCACCCTGTTTTCACCCATCGTTGCCGCCGTGCGGCTGCTGGTGCGCGGGGTTTTGCGCATCTTCGGGGTCCGGATCGACCCCGACAGCCAGGTCCTGGCGGTGCGCGAGGAGATTGCCGGCGCGCTCTATCTGGGCCAGTCCGAGGGCGTGGTCGAGAAAGAGGATCGCGACCGCATCCTGGGCGCGCTGGACCTGGGCGACCGCACCGTCGAGGAAATCATGCTGCACCGCTCGGGCATCGAGATGATCGACGCCGCCGATGATCCCGAAAAGATCCTTTCGCAATGCCTGGCCAGCCCCTATACCCGCCTGCCGGTCTATCGCGACGAGCCCGAGAACATCATCGGCGTGGTCCATGCCAAGGACCTGCTGCGCGCCATGTACAAGCGGATCGGCGGTCCCGACGGCGATGCCGGCGCCCTGCGCGACTTTCAGGTGACCGACGTCGCCAAGCCGCCCTATTTCATCCCCGAGACCACCACGCTGGACGACCAGATGCGGCAATTCCTGCGCATGCGGTCGCATTTCGCGCTGGTGGTGGATGAATACGGCTCGCTTCAGGGGTTGATCACGCTCGAAGACATCCTCGAAGAGATCGTCGGCGAGATCACCGACGAATTCGACCCCGACAGCGAGCACCCGATCCGCAAGACCGAGGACGGGCAATATATGGTCGACGGCGCGATGACCATTCGCGACCTCAACCGCGCCACCGACTGGAGCCTGCCGGATGAAGAGGCCAATACCGTGGCCGGCCTGGTCATCCACGAGGCCCAGATGATCCCCACCGTTGGCCAGGTGTTTTCCTTCCACGGGTTCCGCTTCGAGGTGACCGGGCGCGACGGCAACCGTGTCACCGCGCTGAAGATCCGGCCGTTGTGATGCGGCGCCTGGGCGCCCTGCGCGGCTGGTTCGACGCGGTCGTCCTCGACCTCGGGCGGCAGCTGCGCTGGTCGTTCCTGCCGCCCCTGATGGTCTATTTCGCCTATGGCGCCTCGGGGATCACCTCGGTCGTGGGCACGTTTTTCATCAAGGATTACCTCGATGTCTCGGCCGCCTTCGTGGCCGGGTTGGCGTTCTGGGCCGGGCTGCCCTGGGCGCTGAAGATGCCGATGGGGCATCTCGTCGACCTGATGTGGCGCTGGAAATGGGTGCTGGTGTTCATCGGCGCGGGGCTGATCGCGGCAAGCTTCACCATCATGTACGGGCTGGCCACGCGCGTGCCCTGGATGGAACAGGCGATGCCGGTCACCGCCTGGTTCGTGCTGGCGACGCTGCTGTCGCCCTGTGGCTACGTGATCCAGGACGCGGTCGCCGACGCGCTCTCGGTCGAGGCGGTGCCAAAGGTGGACGCCGCCGGCAATGCGCTGGACGAAGACACGATGCGCGCTCAGCACACCACGATGCAGACGCTGGGCCGGGTCGCCCTGATCGGCGCGCTTACCGCGGTGGCCGCGCTCAACATCACGCTGTTCTCCGGCATCGAGGATCTGCCGCCGGCGCAGCAGGGCGCGGTCTATGGCCGGATCTACCTGATGGGGCTGGCGATCCCGGTGATCTCGGTCTCCGGCGTGATCCTGTCGATGATCCAGACCCGCCGCCACATCTCCGCCTTGGTTGACAAGGGCATGCCCCGCGCCGAGGCCGAGGCGCAGTTCGCCCCCGAGGGCGGCGCGGTGAAGCCGAACTGGGCCTATTTCATCGGCGGCGGCGCTTTCGTGGCGATCTCACTCACCGTCGGTCTGTCCGACATGCCCTATTCGCAAGAGATCATCTTCGCCGGTTCGATGGCGATCGTGCTGTTGCTGATGCGCCAGTTGATCTCTGCGCTGGACCCGGCCAAGGCGCGGGCGCTGATCGGCACCGCGGTCATCATCTTCGTCTTTCGCGCCACGCCCCTGCCCGGCGCCGGCGCGACCTGGTTCACCATCGACGAGCTGGGCTTCGACCAGCAGTTCCTGGCCGTGCTCAGCCTGATCGTTTCGCTGCTGACGCTGGTGGGCATGTTCGTGCTGCGCCCGCTGATGGCCAACCACTCGATCACCTATATCGTGGTGCTGCTGACCGTGGCGGCGGGGATCATGTCGCTGCCCAACATCGGCCTCTACTACCGCGTCCAGGATTGGACCGCGCCGCTGACCGGGGGCCTCGTCGACGCCCGCTTCATCGCCATCGTCGACGCGGCGGTGGAAAGCCCGCTGGGCCAGATCGCGATGATCCCGATGCTGGCCTGGATCGCGCGCAACGCGCCGTCGAACCTCAAGGCCACCTTCTTCGCGGTGATGGCCTCCTTCACCAATCTCGCGCTCTCGGCCAGCAGCCTGGGCACGAAATACATGAACCAGATCTTCACCGTCACCCGCGAGGTGCGCGACGACAGCGGCGCGATCACCACCCCGGCGGATTACTCGCAACTCGGCTGGCTGCTGATCACCGTGGCGCTGATCACCCTTGTGTTGCCCCTGCTCACCGTCGTCGTCGTCCAGCACTCCCGCCTGCGCACGCCGGACTGAGCCTGCTTCTTCTCGGCCCAAATACTCCGGGGGAGCCGCCAGAGGCGGCGGGGGCAGCGCCCCCGATCACGCCCGCAGGCGTTCCCCGCGGGGGTCAAACGGCGGCTCGGCCAGGATCCGCGCCCGGTGCGGTTTGCCCAACACCATCACCTCCACCGCGTCGCCCGGCCCCGCCCCCTTCACATATCCCAGCGCCAGCGATTGCCCAACCGCGTAACCATAGGCGCCGGAGGTCACCCGCCCGATGCCCTTGCCGTCCCTGAAGATCGGCTCGCCCCCGGTGGCATCGGCGTCCGAGGCGGTGACATCCGCCTCCTCCAGCGCCAGCAGCACCAACCGCTCCCGCGCCGGGTTGGCCAGCGTCTTCTCCACCGCCCCCTTGTTCAGGAATTCCTTGTCGAGCTTCACCAGCCGATCCAGCCCGACCTCCTGCGGCCAGTACTCGGGGCTGTACTCCCGCCCCCAGGACCCATAGCCCTTCTCAATGCGCAGCGACATCAGCGCCCGGCTGCCCACCGGCCCGGCGCCGAACTCGCGCCCCGCCTCGAGCAGCGCGGAGTAAAGCCGCGCCTGATCCTCCACCGCGCAATGCAGCTCCCAGCCCAGATCGCCGGTGAAGGAGACCCGCAGCGCCAGGCACTCCACCCCGCCCAGTTCGATCCTTGCCGAGCGCATGAAGGGGAAATCCGCAGTCGCCAGCGAAGCATTGGTCAGCCGTTGCAGCATTTCGCGCGATTTCGGCCCCGCCACGTTAAAGCCGCAGATCGCCTCTGTCTTGCTCTCGAACACCGTCCCCTCGGGCATCGGCACCTCACGGAAGAACCGCTGGTGATAGCGTTCGGCCATGCCCGACCCGATGATCCAGAATTCCTCCTCGCCCAGACGGGTGACGGTGAAATCCCCGGCGATCCCGCCGCGCTTGCCGATCAGCGGCGTCAGGCAGGAGCGGCCCACCGCCTTGGGCATCCGGTTGGCAAAGAGCGCATTCAGCCACTCCTCGGCCCCCGGCCCGGCCACGCGGTACTTGGCAAAGTTCGAGATGTCGATGATCCCCGCGCGGTCTCGCAGCATGCGGCATTCGTCGCCCACCGGCCCCCACCAGTTCTGGCGGGTGAAGCCGTTTGTGTCCTGCGCGCCGGGCGTATCGGCGAACCACAGCGGATGCTCCCAGCCGTAATTCAGACCGAACACCGCGCCCATCCTCTTCTGCATTTCGTAGACGGGGCGCGTGCGCACTGGGCGGCCCGCCGCGCGTTCCTCGTTCGGGAAATGGATCGAAAAACGGTGGGCATAGACGTCCTGCACCTTCGCCTTGGTGAACGCCTTGTCGGCCCAATCGCCGAACCGCGCCATGTCCCAGGCGAACATGTCGTATTGGGTCTCGCCCTCGACGATCCATTGCGCCGCCATCAGCCCCATGCCGCCCGATTGCGAAAACCCGGGAATGATGCCGTTGCAGCAGAAATAGCCCGTCATCTCCGGCACCGGACCGAACAGCACATTGGCATCCGGCGACCAGATCATCGGCCCGTTGATCACCCGCTTGATGCCTGCGCTGCCCACCACCGGAACCCGGTCGATGGCGCGCATCATGTTTTCCTCGATCCGCTCCAGATCGTCGGGGAAGAGGTCATGCGCGAAATCCAGCGGCGTGCCCTCCTCGGCCCAGAACCGCATGTCGCGCTCATAGGCCCCGACCAGCAGGCCCTGCCCCTCCTGCCGCAGGTAATATTCGCCGTCGCGGTCGGCCACGGAGGGCAGCCGCCGGTCGAGCGCAGCGATCTCGGCAATGGTCTCGGTGACGAAATACTGATGCTCGGTCGGTTGCAGCGGCAGGGTGAGCCCGGCCAGCGCCGCCACCTCGCGACCCCAGAGCCCGGCGGCGTTGATCACCCATTCTGTACGAATTTCGCCCTTGGGTGTACGAACGATCCACGACCCGTCCGGCTGCGGCTCGGTCGCCGTCACCGGGGTGAAGCGGTGGATCTCCGCCCCCCGCGCGCGGGCTCCGGCGGCATAGGCCTGGGTCACGCCCGAGGGGTCGACGTTACCTCCGTCGGGCTCCCACATGATGCAGCGGATGCCGGAGAAATCGACCAGCGGATGCAGCCGTTCCGCCTCGTCGCGGCTGACCTCGTGGAAGTTCATGCCATAAAGCTTCGCCTTGGCCGCCTGCAGCCTGAGCTGATGCTCGCGCGCCTGGGTCTGCGCGAGATAGAGCGAGCCCGGCTGGAACACACCGCAGCCCTGCCCGGTCTCTTCCTCCAGCTCCTTGTAGAGCGTCATCGTGTAATGCTGGATGCGGCTGATGTTGGTGTTGTCGTGCAGCCCGTGGATATTGGCGGCGGCGTGCCAGGTGGACCCGCTGGTCAGTTCGTCCCGCTCCAGCAGGACCACGTCGGTCCATCCCAGTTTGGTCAGATGGTAAAGGATCGAGCATCCGATAACGCCGCCGCCGATCACGACGGCCTGTGCGTGGTTCCGCATGAGGTGGGCTCCCTGGGCCGGTTTCTCTGCCCGCCACCTTGGCCACGCAAAACGGGGCCGGATTGCCGTTTGGCGACATTTCCGGTCGCGGTTGTACAAATCTCGGGGCGAAATGTACGGTTCCCAGTCCGGTGATGACAGCGACGTCTTGCGTCGTTTTTCGACAAGCCAGGCGGCACAACACCCCACAGTCTGCCAGCAGACCAGCAGGAGGATCCCCATGAAAACCACCACCCGTGTCGCGGTGATTGGCGGCGGTGTCGTCGGCTGTTCGGTGCTCTACCACCTGACCAAGCTGGGCTGGTCCGATGTCATGCTTCTGGAACGGTCCGAACTCACCTCCGGCTCCACCTGGCACGCGGCGGGGGGGTTTCACACGCTGAACGGCGACACCAACATGGCGGCGCTGCAGGGCTATACCATCCGGCTCTACAAGGAGTTGGAAGAGATCACCGGGATGTCCTGCGGCCTCCACCACGTCGGCGGCGTGACGCTGGCCGACAACCGCGACCGCTTTGACATGCTGCTGGCCGAACGCGCCAAGCACCGCTTCATGGGGCTTGAGACCGAGATCGTCGGCCCCGAGGAGATCGCAAAAATCGCCCCGATCACCAATCTCGACGGCATCATCGGCGCGCTTTACGACCCGCTCGACGGCCACCTCGACCCCTCCGGCACCACCCATGCCTACGCCAAGGCGGCGCGCATGGGCGGGGCCACCATCGAGACCCATTGCATGGTCAAGGAGACCAACCAGCGCCCGGACGGCACCTGGGACGTGGTTACGACCAAGGGCACCGTGCATGCCGAGCACGTGGTCAATGCCGGCGGGCTCTGGGCGCGCGAGGTCGGCGCGCTGGCGGGCATCTACTTCCCACTGCACCCGATGGAGCACCAGTATATCGTCACCGACGACATCCCCGAGATCTATGAGCGCGACCGGGAACACCCGCATGTGATGGACCCCGCCGGCGAAAGCTACCTGCGGCAGGAGGGACGCGGGCTCTGCATCGGATTCTATGAACAGCCCTGCAAACCCTGGGCGGTGGACGGCACGCCCTGGAGTTTTGGCCATGAGCTGTTGCCGGATGACTTTGAAAAGATCGCGGAAAGCATTGAATTTTCGTACAAACGTTTTCCCGTCTTGGAACGCGCCGGGGTGAAATCGGTGATCCATGGCCCGTTCACCTTTGCCCCTGATGGCAACCCGCTGGTCGGCCCCGTGCCCGGCGTGCGCAACTACTGGTCCGCCTGCGGCGTGATGGCGGGCTTTTCCCAGGGCGGCGGCGTCGGCCTGACCTTGGCGCAATGGATGATCGAGGGCGAGCCCGAGCGCGACGTGATGGCGATGGATGTCGCCCGCTTCGGCGACTGGATCAGCCCCGGCTATACCCGCCCGAAAGTCATTGAAAACTATCAGAAACGATTCTCTGTCTCCTACCCGAACGAGGAGCTTCCGGCGGCGCGGCCCAACCGCACCACGCCGATGTACGACATCTTTTCCGGCATCGGCGCGGTCTGGGGCCAGCAATACGGGCTGGAGGTGGTGAACTACTTCGCCAAAGATGACGAGCCGCGCTTCGAGACCCCAAGCTTCCGCCGCTCCAATGCCTTCAAGGCCACCGCACGCGAGGTGAAGTCTGTCCGCGAAGCCGTTGGAATCAATGAGGTTCATAATTTCGGAAAATACCGCATCACCGGCCCCAAGGCCCGCGATTGGCTCGACCGCATCATGGCCGGGCGCCTGCCCGGGCCCGGGCGGCTGTCGCTGACCCCGATGCTGTCGCCGCGCGGCAAGCTGATCGGCGATTTCACCGTGTCCTGTCTGGAGGAAGAGACCTTCCAGCTCACCGCCTCCTATGGCGCGCAGGCGTTTCACATGCGCTGGTTCCTGCAACATCAGGAAGACGGCGTAACCATCGAGAATATCAGCGATAAACTGAACGGATTTCAAATCGCTGGGCCACGGGCGCGCGACCTGCTGGCCGCCTGCACCCGCAGCGACATTTCGGACATGCGCTTCATGGACGTCCGCCCGCTGACCGTGGGGATGACCGATTGCCTGGTGCAGCGGGTCAGCTATACCGGCGACCTGGGATATGAGATCTTCTGCGATCCGATGGCACAGCGGCAGCTTTGGTCCACCCTTTGGACCGCCGGGCAGGATCACGGCATCGCTCCCTTCGGCATGCGCGCGATGATGAGCCTGCGGCTGGACAAGTTCTTCGGCAGCTGGATGGCGGAGTATTCTCCCGATTACACCCCGGCCGAGACCGGGTTGGACCGCTTCATTTCCTTCAGGAAAGAGGTCGATTTCATCGGCCGCACCGCCGCCGAGGCCGCGCGCGCCTCCGGTCCCGCCCGGCGCCTGGCCGCCTTTGTGGTCGCGGCGGAGGATGCCGATGTGCAGGGCTATGAGCCGATCTGGCTTGACGGGCGCGTGCAGGGGTTCTGCACCTCCGGCGGCTATTCGCATCACGCCGGGCAATCCGTCGCGCTGGGGTTCCTGCCCACCGACCGGATCCAGGACGGGCTGGCGGTCGAGATCGAGATCCTTGGCCAGATGCGCAAGGCTCGGCTGACCGCCACCCCGCTTTTCGATGCCGCGGGCGCGCGCATGCGCGGGTGACAGCGCGCGCAACCCGCGCCATGATCGGCGCATGACCACTCTGCCGATCCTGCTGCTCGCCGCCGGGCAATCGCGCCGCATGCGCGGGCGTGACAAGCTGATGGAGGAGATCGACGGCGAGCCGCTGGTGCGCCGGATGGCGCGGCGTGCCTGCGCCGCCGGGCTGGGTCCGGTGATCGTCGCCCTGCCGCCGGCCCCGCACCCGCGCCACGGCGCGCTGGACGGCCTGCCGGTCACGCCGGTACCCGTTCCCAACGCGGCCGAGGGGCTCTCGGCCAGCCTGAAACGCGCCGTTGCCGCGCTGCCGCCCGACACGGCGGCGGCGATGATCCTGCTGGGCGATCTGCCCGACGTGACCACCGGGGATCTGCAGGCCGTTGCCCAGGCGGTGGACACACAAAGCAAGGTCCTGATCTGGCGCGGTGCGACGGCCGGGGGCCAACCCGGCCATCCGGTGGTGATCTCGCGGGATCTGTTTCCCGAGCTGACAGCCCTCCGCGGCGACGGCGGCGCCCAGGAGGTGATCCGCCGCCATACCGACAGGCTGGCCCTGATACCGCTGCCAGGCCGGCACGCGCTGCACGATCTCGACACACCCGAAGACTGGGCCGCCTGGCGCGCGGCGCGGACCCCGCAATAGCGAAAGGCAGGGGATAATACCCCTGCCTTTGCCCGCGCGCATGGCGCGACCCCTTACTGTAGCTGCGAAATCCGGGGCTCTCCCCCTTCCCCGGGAAACGCGGCCTAGATCAACAGGGCCGCCTCGTGCTTTTTCAACGATCGGCGCGCAGCCTGATAGGCGGCCAGTCCCTGCTGCGTCGCCAGTTCCGGGAACAGCTCCAACAGTTCGTCCCGCTGGGCGCTGTCCATGCCCTCCAGGGTCAGATCCCCCGGCTGGAAGCTTTCGGTCCAGGCCCCGTCCGACAGCACGACCTCGTGCTGATCGAACATGAAGTGGACATAGGTGACCGAGGACAGTTCGACCCGGTCGACCCCCTCCATGCCGGTCAGGTGCTTGGCCGCAACCAGAACCTCGCGGTCGTCGAAATAGAGCGCGGTGCGGTCATTGGCGACCAGGACCCGGTGGTTCGGGCTGACCATCATGTCGCGCTCGGGCAGGCCATTGCCCAAGGCCCCCTTGCGGATCCGCACCGGCTGCAGATGATCGGCCAGCGCCAGTTCCAGACCGTTCAGGCGGCGCTTTCCGATCCAGCGGATCTCCTGGATGCCGTTGTCGCGGGTGATCACCCGGTCGCCGACCTCCAGTTCCTCGACCAGCCGCTCGCCCCGCGGCGTCGCGATGAGGGTGCCCGGCGTGAAACAGGGCACGATCTTCTCGATTTCCTTGAAGGTGACCGAGCCGGTGACATTGCCGTGGCTGTCCAGCAGGTCCATGGTGCCCGAGGTGCTGTTGCCGTCGGCATCCACGGTCTCGCTGGTGATGTTATAGCGCTGGCCGCCCATGAACAGCGTGTCGAAATCGTCGCCGCCGCTGCCGCCATCAACCTCGTCGCCGTCTTCCAGGCTGCCGAGGAAATTGTCGCGTCCGTCGCCGCCCTTGACGATATCCACGCCCTGGCCACCGATCAGGGTGTCGTCGCCGGCGCCCCCTTCGACATAGTCGTCGTCGATGCCGGCATCGATGTAATCGTTGCCGTCGTCGCCATAGATGGTGTCGTCGTCGTCCTGGCCGAAAATGGTGTCATCGCCGGCGCCGCCATGGATCACATCCATGCCATTGGTGGTTTCCGGGTCCGGGTCACCGTCGGTGCCGTCGTCGCGGATATTCAGCGCGTCCGGCAGCGCCGGGTTCAGCCCGCCATAGATGGTATCATTGCCATCGCCGCCCTCAATGGTGTCAGAGCCTTCGCCCCCGACGATGAAGTCATCTCCGGTGCCGCCGTCGATCTGGTCGTCGTCCAGCCCGCCGTCGATGGTGTCGTTGCCCGCCCCGCCGGTGATCACGTCGTTGTCGTCACCGGTGATGATGGTATCGTCCCCGGCGCCGCCGTGAACGGTGTCGCGGTCGTCATAGATGTCGCTGTCGGCCGGAACCGCCGGCAGCCCCTGGTACGACGGAAAGCCGCGATCCGGCAGCGGGATGCCCGAGGTCGAGCTGGTGTCGATGTAGTCGTCGCCGTCGCCGCCATCCACGGTATCGCTGCCGTCGCCGCCGGTGATGGTGTCATTGCCGCCCTCGCCGAAGATGACGTCGTCACCCTCGCCGCCATGCAGCGTGTCGTCGCCATCCTCGCCGTCGTCGCAGGCCGGAACGTCGAAATAGACATCCGTCACGGTGACACCGGAATTGTTCGGACCGTCCTGTTCGTGGGCGATGGTCAGCCGGGACACCGGCCCGGGGATCGACACCAGAACCGAGTAATCGGGGCTGTCGTTGTCATCATAGCCGCCGTTGGAATCGGCGGTGTCGCTGCCCGACACGGTATCGTTGTCCAGCAAGGTCAGGTTCGCACCAGCGGTCAGCGTGACCTCGATCGGGTTGCCGTTGGCATCAAAGGCCTTGACCTGAACGATCCCGTCGCCGTCGATATCGTTGATACGGAACGAAACGTTCTCGACCTCTTCCGAGAAATCCAGCTGGTATTCGGCGTTGTTGTTCTCGCCCTGGGTCAGCGAATCCAAACCGCTGGTGGTATCCGCGGGGGCGCCGTCGGTGACGATCCCGTCAACCAGCTCCACCTCGCCCGAGAACGCGGTCTGCATGCCGGGATCCTGCGACAGGACCGAGAAGGTCACATCGACCCGCCCGGTATCCTGGGTGAACCCGCCGCTCAGGTCGTCGGCGACATCGATCTGGCCGCCGTCATCCGGATCGGGCGCCAGGTCCCACTGGAACACCTCGCGGCCACCGCCGTTGGCCCCACCCGGCGCGTTGCTGTCGCCATAGATGACGTCGTCGCCGCTTTCGCCATAGACCACGTCATTGCCGCTGCCGGCATAAACCTCGTCATCGCCTTGGCCGGCCTCGATCACGTCATCGCCCGCGCCGGCATCCACGATATCATCGTCCGGCGCCTCGCCGGGCAGGATCGCGTCGCCATTATCGATCATGTCGCCTTCGGGGTCGCCGGTATAGGCCAGGTCGATCCGGTTGTCGGCGGCATCGCCCTCGACAATCCCGTTGCCATTTCCGCCCGGGGTCGGGGGGTTGCTCTTACCTGACATAACTCTCTCCTTTTCGACACGAGCCGATCGGCCGGCCGCACATCGCGACACCTGAACCCCACTGCTGTGCAATGCCGCATACGCAGGGCGACCGCGCCGGTCATGGCATCGGGTCAATCGGAACGCACGGATGCGCGCATGCGCATACCTCTGGCCTCGACCGCCTTTCGGACGGCTCCGGCCATGTCAGCGAACCCAGCAACGCTTTGGCCGCAAACACGTGGTTTCCTGCATCATCCCGATGCAAACAGGCGGTCGCCCCCGCGACCTTCAGACATCGCCCCCCAGTAGGCTTGTTAAGAATTACCCGTCGCTCGGAAGCGGTCAAAAAGAAAATTCGAACTAAATTAACGGCGAATTGGAACGATCACCGTTCACAGGCCATGAACCGCCCTGGCCGGTGGTCGGATTGACCCCAGCTTTGTTTCCACAGCCGGAAAAATATGCGCGAGAAACGCCCAAATTTCGGCATCTTCTCCGAATTTCACCCAACTGTCGCAGTTTTTTGTTTCGTTTTGTGAAACATTTTGGCCGGATCGGATATCGAAACCGCCCCCGTTCCCGGCCCGCGCAGGCGTCCGAACCCGGCGTGGGAACCAGGTGGTTTCCGGAACCAATAACGATTATTCCCGCAAAACCCTTTCCAGGACAAGAACAATTGCCCACCCCGGACAACGATTCGAATCGTTAACAAAACGGGTCCTGATCGGCCTGAAGCGGGCATCTCGCCCCTGCCCGGGGCCACCGCAACCGGAACCGGCGGCACCCTCACAGCGGCGCGCGCCGCTGCCGGGCCCTAGAAATCGTGCTTACGGATATTGGCCAGCATCTTGTGCAGCGTGCCCAGGAAGGCCCGCCGCTCGCCTTCCTCGATGCCCTCGAACATCCGGTCGTGGCTGGCCGCCATATGCGGCCACATCCGGTCAAAGGTCGCCCGCCCCTCGCGGGTCAGGAAAATCCGGCTGGCCCGCTGATCGTCCGGATCGGTTTCACGGCGTGTCAGCCCCTCGGTGCACAATGAATCCACGGCCCGTGACAGGGTCGATTGCTCCACCACGGCGTAGACGCCCAGTTGCGACATCTGGATCCCGTCGATCACCGACAGCACCGCCAGCGCGCGCATCTTCGCCGTGCTTAGTCCCAGCGCCGACATTTCCCGACGCAGGTCCGCATTGTACCGCCCCATGATCCGGTTCATCAGATAGGGGGCAAACCCATTCAGGCCGACTTCACCCAGCCAAGGCCGCTGCCCCATCTCCAGAATAGCGGGCGCGGTTTCGCGCTCCGTCGACTCGACCGCCTCACTCATACACCCGACCCTTTCGGCTACCGTGATCTGATCGTCCTTATTTCCATGATAATTCAGGTTCCCGCAACCGCCTGGACCCGGCTACCTTGTCGCAGCCGCGTTCTACCAAAAGCAGAAACATGCAAGGTGGAGCTACCGTTTTCATGATTATGCGCCTTATTGCATGCTCTTCGCCATGAAAAATTCACCAGTCTGCGAAGACGCTTTCCGCCATCTCCGCCAGTCGAAAAATGCATAAGCATTCGTTTGCATATTTTTTTCCACTCGGTAATCTGTCCCGGACGCGCAACCAGAACACCGCCCGAACAGCGGTACAACCAACCTACAGGGAGAGGTTCCATGAAACGATTTGCATCCGTGACCCTTGCGGCCTGCCTGGCCGCCGCGCCGGCCCTTGCCGAAGAAGTCACCCTGCGCGGGGTCAGCGCCTTTGCCGGCGGCACAACCTTTTCGCGGCCCTTCGAGGCCTTTGTCGAGCATGTCAACGAGATCGGCAAAGGCGTGGTCCGGATCGACTATGTCGGCGGCCCCGAGGCGGTTCCGCCGTTCGAGTTGGGCAACGCGGTGTCCGGCGGCGTGGTGGACATCGCCAACAACACCTCGGCCTTCTACACCAACCTGGTGCCCACCGGCGACGCCCTGCACCTGGCCACCAATACCGTGCAGGAGCAGCGCGCCAACGGCTGTTTTGACAAGATCGACGCCATTCACCAGGACCAGATGAACGTGAAGTTCCTGGCCCGCACCGGCGACAACGTGGCCTTTCACCTCTACCTGACCAAGCCGATCGAGGGCCCCGACCTCAGTGGGTTGACCATCCGCACCACCCCGGTTTACCGCGCCATGTTCGAGGCGCTGGGCGCCACCCTGGTCCGCACCGCCCCGGGCGAGGTCTATACCGCGCTCGAACGCGGCGCGATCGACGGCTATGGCTGGCCGCTGCAGGGCGTGATGGACCTGGGCTGGGACGAGCAGACGAAATACCGCGTCGACCCCGGCTTCTACCAGGTCGACGTCAACATCCTGGTCAACTTGGACCGCTGGAACGGCCTGCCGGATGACGCCAAGGCGATCCTGCAACAGGCCGCCGAGTGGATCGAGGCGAAGAATGCCGACAACCTGACCATCAACGCCGAAGAGGCCAGCAAACAGGCCGCGGCGGGCATCGAGGTGATCACCTTCTCGCCCGAGGACGAGGCCAAGTGGCTGACCACCTCGCAGCAGGCCGGCTGGGCCGGAGTGGCATCGGTCGATGCGGCCATCTCCGAGGATCTCAAATCCTGCCTGGTCGACTGACCCCACGCACGAAGGGCCTGCCATCATGTCCAAGCTGAACGCGTTGTTCGACGGCGTTCTCATGGCCTGCGCCGCGCTGGCCGGGGCCATCTTCGCGGGGATCGCGGCGATGATCTCGGTCAACGTGGTGCTCCGCAACCTGTTCGGCAGCCCGGTCTACGGGCTGCTGGACGCGGTCGAATACGGGCTGCTGGTCGCCACCTTCCTTGGCGCCCCCTGGGTGCTGTGGAAACGCGGCCATGTCACCGTCGACCTGATCACCGCCGCCCTGCCCGCGCGGCTGGCCGACCCGCTGGGCCGGCTGACCGCGCTGATCGGTCTGGCGGCCTGCCTGGTGCTGGTCCGCTACGCCGGCGAGGCGGTTCTGGTCTCGGCGCAGCGCGGCTCTATGATCCGCACCGCCTTTACCATTCCCGAATGGTGGGTACTGGCGGTGGCGCCGCTGGGTTTTGCCCTGCTCGCCCTTGAATTCCTGCGGCAGGTGGTCGGGCACACCGACCACGCCCGCGCAACGGCGGGGCTTTGACCGCAATGGACTGGACCCTTGTTCTGACCTTCATGCTGGGCGGGCTGGCGCTGCTTCTGCTGATGGGGCTGCCGGTGGCCTTTGCCTTTCTCACCGTCACCGTGATCGGCGCATACGAGGTGCTGGGCGGCGATCGCGGCATCATGCAGCTGGCCCGCAACGCGGTGCAATCCATCGCCAATTTCCAGCTGGCGCCGATCCCGCTGTTCATCCTGATGGGCGAGCTTCTGTTCCAGACCGGCGTGGCGCATCGCGCCATCGACGCGGTCGACCGTGTGGTGACAAAGATCCCCGGCCGCCTCTCGGTGGTCAGCGTCTTTGGCGGCACGCTCTTCGCCGCGCTCTCGGGCTCGACCATCGCCAACACCGCCATGCTGGGCTCCACCCTGCTGCCCGGCATGCTGAAAAAGGGCTATGCGCCGACGCTGGCGATGGGGCCGATCATGGCCTCGGGTGCCATCGCCATGCTGATCCCGCCCTCGGCCCTTGCCGTGCTGGTGGGCAGCCTCGCCGGCATCTCCATCGCCGGTCTGCTGATCGCGGGGGTGATCCCGGCGCTGCTGCTGTCGGCGCTCTTCGTGTTGTGGATCGTCTGGCGGGTGATGCGCAACCCATCGCTCGCCCCGCCCGACCCGGGCGCCGAGGGGCTCTCCCTGGCCGAACGCTGGGGCCCGTTCCTGCGCTATGTGGCGCCGCTGTCGCTGGTCTTCGCGGTGGTGATCGGCAGCCTTCTGGCCGGTATCGCCACCCCCACCGAAAGCGCCGCGCTGGGCTCGGTCGCGGCCCTGATCCTCGGCGCGGGATACCGCGCGCTGAGCTGGAGCAAGCTGCAAAAGGCGCTGACCGAAACGGTGAAGCTGTCGGTGATGATCCTCTTCATCATCCTGATCTCACAGACCTTTGCCCAGGTGCTGTCCTTCTCCGGCGCCACCAACGGCGTGATCCGCGCGGTGCAGGGCATCGGCCTCGACCCGGTGCAGGTACTGGTGGGCATGATCGTCATCCTGCTGATCATGGGCTGTTTCATCGACCAGGTGTCGATGCTGATGGTCACCGTGCCGATCTTCGTGCCGCTGGCCAAGGCGGCGGGGATCGACCCGCTGGTTCTGGGCGTGGTCTACCTTCTGACGATGGAAATCGGCTTGCTGACACCGCCCTTCGGCCTGATCCTCTTTGTCATGCGCGGGGTTGCCCCGCCGCAGATCCGGATGTCGACCATCTATGCCTCGATCCTGCCCTTCGTGGCGATCAAGCTGCTGGTGCTCGCCCTTATCGTCTGGCAGCCTGCCCTGGGCACCTGGCTGCCCTCGATGATCGGACGTTAGGGGGACAGGGATGCGCGACAGGATCGAAATTTATGGCCGCGGCCGGTTGCCGCCGCGGCTGGATACCCGGTTGGCCGAGCATTTCACCCTGCGTTGCGACCCCGATCCGTTTCCGCCCGAGGACTGGCTGGCGCGACACGGGGCATCGGTGCGCGGGCTGGCCAATGCCAGCGTCACCCCGCTTACCGCCGATCTGATGGACCGTCTGCCCAAGCTGGAGATCATCTCCAGCATCGGCGTCGGCTATGACATGATCGATGTCGACGCCGCCAAGGCGCGCGGCATCATCGTCACCCACACCCCCGACGTGCTGAACGCCGATGTGGCCAACTACGCCCTGCTCCTGCTGCTGGCGGCCAGCCGCGATTTGATCCTGCAGGATGCCCATGTGCGCTCCGGCCGCTGGGCCAGCGACGGGCCGGCGCCGCTGACCCACAGGCTGGAGGGGCGGACCATCGGCATCGTCGGCCTGGGCCGGATCGGCCGGACACTGGCGAAGAAGCTGGAGGTCTTCGGCGGCCCGATCCTTTATCACGGGCGATCCGAACAGCCGGACGTTCCGTACGAATTCTGCCCCGATCTGTACGATATGGCCGAACGCGCCGCGGCGCTGGTGCTGTGCCTGCCCGGCGGGGCGGGAACCGACGGGCTGATCGACGCCCGCGTGCTCGGCGCGCTGGGCCCGGAGGGCATCCTGGTCAATGTCGCCCGCGGCTCGGTGGTGGATCAGCCCGCCCTGATCGAGGCGCTTGCAGAGGGCCGGCTGGGCCGCGCCGCGCTGGACGTGTTCGACGACGAACCCAACGTGCCCCAGGCGCTGCGCGACAGCGACCGGGTGATCCTGTCGCCGCACGCTGCCAGCGCGACGGTGGAAACCCGCACCGCCATGTTCGACCTGACCGCCGACAACCTGATCGCCTGGTTCTGCGACGGCGCCCCGCGCACCCCGGTGCCGGAATGCCGGGACATGCGCTAGCCGTTTTCCTGCGCGTCCAGCTGCGCCAGCAGCGCCTCCAGGATCGGCTTGATCCGCGCCGCGTCCTCGCCCCCCAACGCCCCCAGGATCCGCGCCTCATGCGCCCGGGCGTCCGCGATCAGCCCCAGCGCCAGCTCGCGCCCCGCCGCGGTCAGGAAGACCCGCACACGGCGGCCATCCTCCGGGTCCGACCGGCGCGACACCAGCCCGCGATCAGCCATCTGATCGATGATTCGCGTCAGCCGCGATTGCTCCATCAGCGACAGCCGCGCCAGCCGCGTCACCATCGCCCCGTCCTCATCGGCGAGGCAGGCCAGCACCCGCCATTCCGGCACCCGCAACCCGGCTTCGCGGGCGTGGGCATGGAATTCCGCGCTCGCCCGGTCGCTCACCGCAGCCAGGAGGTACAACAGGTAGGACGTGACAAAGGGCTGATCAGCCGTGGTTTTTTCTGGGTCCGTCATCTCGCTCTGCCGATTTTCCAGGCAGCGGCTTAGGCCGCTCCCCGTGAAAGGTCAAGAAAGGGGTTGACCGATATAATATGAAATTTCATATTTTTTGCACAGGGAGAAAACGCGTGACACTAGACTTGCTCATCGACAGCACCCGCGACGAAACCGGCCGGATCCGGGAATTCGTCCTGCGCGCCGCGGACGGTGCCGCCCTGCCTGCGCATACCGCCGGCGCGCATTTGAAATTCGACCTCGGCGCCCACGGCACCCGGTCCTATTCGCTGATCGACTGGCCCGGCGACGCCCGTCCCGCCACCGCCTACCGCATCGCGGTCCAGCGCGAAGAGAACGGCCAGGGCGGCTCCATGCAAATGCACAAATTTCAGCCCGGCGACCGGCTGAAGGCGGCCGCCCCGGCCAATGATTTCGAGTTGGGCGCGCATGACGACCCCACCCTGCTGCTGGCTGGCGGCATCGGCATCACCCCGCTGATCTCGATGGCCACGGCGCTGGATGCCGCCTGCCGCCCGTTCACCTTGCACTACAGCGCCCGCTCGCGCGGGACGATGGGGTTCGCCGATGCATTGACCGTGGCCTTTGGCGACCGCGTCACCTTTCATTTCGACGACGAGGCCCCGCTCGATCTGGCCGCACTGTTCAAGGGGATCGACCCGGCCACCCACCTCTATGTCTGCGGCCCCAAGGGCATGATCGAGGCCGCCCGCAGCGCCGCCAATGCCGCGGGCCTGCCCGACGCACAGATCCATTTCGAACTGTTCACCACGGCCCAGACGCAGGAGGACGACACCGCCTTCGAGGTCGAGATCGCCTCGACCGGCGCGGTGTTCACCATCCCGCCTGGCCGCACCATCGTCGAGGTGCTGGAGGAGGCCGGGCTCGACCTGATCTTCGATTGCCAGCGCGGCGATTGCGGGATCTGCCAGACCGAGGTTCTCGACGGCACCCCCGACCACCGCGACGTGGTTCTGTCGGACGCGGAAAAGGCCGAAGGCAAGCTCATGCAGATCTGCGTCAGCCGCGCCAAATCCGCCAAACTCGTTCTCGACCTGTAAGGAAAGGAGCTGCCCATGCCCGCCTATTCCCCCGAGACCGTCACCCAGTTGGTGCAGCCGCACCAGGTCCACCGCGATATCTATACCGACCGGGACGTCTACCGGCTGGAGATGCAGCACCTGTTTCGCAACACCTGGGTCTTTGTCGGGCATGACAGCCAGACGCCGAACAAGGGCGACTATTTCACCACGCAAATCGGCGATCAGCCGGTGATCCAGGTCCGCCACAGCAATGGCGAGATCTGCGTGCTTTACAACCGCTGTCCGCATAAGGGCACCAAGATCGCCATCGACCGCGAGGGCAACACCGGCAAGTTCTTTCGCTGCCCCTATCACGCCTGGTCGTTCAAGACCGACGGCTGCCTTTTGGCGATCCCGCTGAAAAAGGGCTATGAGGGCAGCGGGCTGGACCAGACCGAAAACGGCAAGGGCATGAAGGCCGTGGGCGCGGTAAAGAACTACCGCGGCTTCATCTTTGCCCGTCTGGCCGAGGACGGCATCTCCTTCGAGGAGTTCTTCGGCGACAGCCTGTCGTCGCTCGACAATATGGTCGACCGCTCGCCGGCCGGGCGGTTGGAGGTGGCCGGTCCGCCGCTGCGCTACATGCACAAGTGCAACTGGAAGATGCTGGTCGAGAACCAGACCGACACCTGCCACCCGATGGTGGCGCATGAATCCTCGGCCGGCACCGCAGTCAAGATCTTCGAGGACATGAACTGGCCCGAGGACAGGCCCAAGCCGATGGCGATGGAGATCATCGCGCCCTTCATGAGCCCGTATGAGTTTTTCGAGAACATGGGCATTCGCACCTGGCCCAACGGCCACGGCCATACTGGCGTGCACCACTCGATCCACTCCGATTACTCCTCCATCCCGGGCTATTTCGAGCAGATGGTCGAAGCCTATGGCGAGGAGAAAGCCAAAAAGATCCTCGGCGAGAACCGGCACAACACCGTCTATTTCCCCAACATCATGATCAAGGGGCCGATCCAGCAGCTGCGGAACTTCATCCCGCTGGGGCCCGACAAGACGCTAGTGGAAAGCTATATCTACCGCCTGGTCGACGCGCCCGACCAATTGCTGGCGCGCACCGCGATGTACAACCGCCTGATCAACGCGCCCACCTCCATGGTCGGCCATGACGACCTGGAAATGTACGAACGCGCGCAGGAGGGGCTGGCCGCCGACGGCATGGAATGGGTGAATATCCAGCGCCTTTACGAAGAGGGCGAGGATTTCGACCACGAGGCGGTGGAGAACGGCACCACCGAACGGCAGATGCGCAACCAGTTCCACGCCTGGGTCAAGTTCATGCAGCCCCGGCCCGCAACCGAGAAAGCGGAGGCCGCAGAATGAGCTTTCCCGCCCGCGACGATCTGATCGACTTCATCTATGACGAGGCCCGCATGCTGGACGAGGGCCGTTACACCGAATGGCTCGATCTGTGGATGCCCGAGGGCGTCTATTGGATGCCGCTCGATTACAAGCAGACCGACCCCGATTGCGTGACCTCGCTGCTCTACGAGGATCAGTTCATGCTGCGCCTGCGGGTGGAGCGGCTGAACGGCGCCCGCACCTTCAGCCAGAAACCGAAAAGCCGCTGTCACCACGTGATCCAGCGCCCCTTTGTCGACGTGATGGATGCGGGCGCCAACCGCTATGTCACCAACACCAACATGCACTATGTCGAAACCCGGCTGGACGATCAGTTCCTGCTGGCGATCACCGCAACGCATGAGTTGTGCGTGGTCGACGGCAGGATCCGCATCGCGGGCAAGCGCGTCGATCTGCTGAACTGCGACGCCGCCTTCGGCAATATCCAGTTGCTGCCATGAGCCCGAGATGAAACTGAGCGATTTCGACAACGTCTATGACGCCTTCGCCGCCGCCGCTCACCGCTGGCCCGAACGCCCGGTGCTGAACGTTCTGGAGGGCACCGCGCGCATCTACAATATCGCGCCGGGCGAGATCCCCTATGGCGACGCGCTGGCCGAGGTGGACATGATGGCCGATGCCTTCGCCGATGCCGGCTACGGGCCCGGCATGCGGGTGGCGCTGCTGCTGGAAAACCGCCCCGCCTTCTTCCTCACCTGGCTGGCGCTGAACCGGCTCGGCGCCTCGGTTGTGCCGATCAACCCCGATCTGCGCGCGGCCGAGCTGGAATACATGATCGGCCATGCCGAGCCGGCGCTGATCGTGGCGATCCCGTCGCGCGCCGAGGAGCTGCGGGCGGCGGCCGGGGCCGCCGGTGTGGTCCTGTCGGTCATCACGCCGGGCGAGGCGCCCCCTGCCCCACGCCCCGGCGCCGCCGTGGCCGATGCGGCCGAGGGGCCCGCGCGCGAGGCCGCCGTGCTCTACACCTCCGGCACCACCGGCCAACCCAAGGGCTGCGTGCTGTCCAACACCTATTTCCTCGACTCCGGCGACTGGTACGCGGGCCTCGGCGGCCTCGCGCGCCTTACCGAGGATGGCGAGCGGATGATCACCCCGCTGCCGATCTTTCACATGAACGCCATGGCCTGCTCCTTTCCGGTGATGATCGCCGTGGGCGGCTGCCTGACCGCGCTGGACCGGTTCCACCCGCGCAGCTGGTGGGACGATGTGCGCGCTGCCAAGGCCACCTGCCTGCACTACCTCGGTGTCATGCCCTCGATGCTGATGGGCGCCCCGGAGAGCGAGGCCGACCGCGCCCATTCGGTGCGCTTCGGCTTCGGCGCCGGCGTGGACCCGAAATTGCAGGCGGAATTCGAGGCGCGCTTCGGCTTCCCGCTGGTCGAGGCCTGGGCGATGACCGAAACCGGCGCGGGCGCAGCCATCTCGGCCCATACCAAGGACCGGCTGGTCGGCCAGGCCTGCCTGGGCCGTCCGACCGGCGCGGTCGAGATCCGTATCGTCGATGACACCGGAAACGACGTCCCCCCCGGCCAGCCCGGCGAATTGCTGATCCGGCGCTCCGGCGCCAACCCGCGCCTCGGCTTCTTCACCTGTTATTACAAGAACCCCGAGGCCAC
>NPIG01000026.1_pt2 | contig 29378 bp, 29 predicted proteins | sample 8637441 | NCBI WGS metagenome assembly NPIG01 (sample SAMN07420675, study PRJNA396082) | bioreactor metagenome | isolation source: sample BR6 brine-fed electro-methanogenic bioreactor BR | place: Japan: Kochi | collected 2016-06-14
CGGGGACACACAAGCTCCAGCTCCCGTATTTCAGCTGAAGTCACAATATAAGCAGGAATGATGCACTAGCCTCCGAGATAGGCCTCCCGGACCCGGGGGTTTTCGATGAGCTCGGATCCCGGCCCTTCGAGAACGATCTCTCCCACCTCAAGGACATAGGCATAATCCGCTATCTTCAGGGCCGCAAAGGCGTTCTGTTCCACCAGAAGCACCGTCTTTCCCTGTTCGTTGATATGGCGGATGATATCGAAGACCTCCCGCACCAGCAGAGGAGCCAGTCCCAGAGAGGGTTCATCCATCATGATCAGTTCAGGCCGGCTCATGAGAGCCCGCCCCACGGCGAGCATCTGCTGCTCTCCCCCCGAAAGGGTTCCCCCCTTCTGCCAGATCCGCTCCTTCATGCGGGGGAAGAGTTCGAAGACCCACTCCATATCCCCCTGGATGTTCTCGGTATCCTTTCGGGAATAGGCCCCGAGGATAAGATTTTCCCGCACCGTGAGATGGGGAAAAATCCGGCGTCCCTCGGGAACCATCACCACTCCTGCGGTGACGATACTCTCCGGGGCCTTGCCGAGAATCTCCTTTCCCTCGTGCTCAATATTCCCTTTGCACTGTTTAAGAAGCCCTGCTATGGCCCGGAGGGTGCTGCTTTTCCCCGCTCCGTTCGCCCCGATGAGGGTGACGATCTTTCCCCGGGGAACCTGGATATTCAGACCCCGGAGAGCGTGAATACCTCCGTAGTGCACATGCAGATTCTGAACCTTAAGCATACTCCAGAGCCTCCTCTCCGAGATAGGCCTCTATGACCTTGGGGTTTGACTGAATGGCCTCGGGATTCCCCTCGGCGATACAGACCCCGTAATCGAGAACCCAGATATGTTCACAAACTCCCATGACGACCTTCATATCATGTTCGATGAGAAGCACCGTAAGATCAAACTCATCCCGGATACGGCGGATGAAATCCATGAGATCTCTTGATTCGTGGGGGTTCATCCCCGCTGCGGGCTCGTCGAGAAGGAGGAAGGAGGGACCTGTAGCAAGAGCCCGGGCGATCTCAAGACGCCGCTGAGCTCCGTAGGGAAGGCCGCTGGCGTTTTCGTAGGCCAGCTTGTGGAGCTCCACCTTCCGGAGAAGATCCATGGATTTTTCCTCCACCTCCCGCTCTTCCCGGGCCGCAGAGGGCAGACAGAGAGGCACCCCCCACCAGGGAGTTTTCTGCCGGAGATGAGCTCCGATCATAACGTTCTGGAGCACCGTTTCGTTTTTGAAAAGCCGGATATTCTGAAAGGTTCGGGCGATCCCCTCCCGGCAGATTTTGTGAGGAGCATATCCCGTCACATCCCGGCCGTGGAAGAGCACCTTTCCCTCGGTGGGCTTGTAAAACCCCGTAATCATATTGAAGCAGGTGGTCTTTCCCGCACCGTTGGGACCGATGAGCCCCACGATGCGCCCCTCCTGCATCTGGGCACAGAAGCTGTTCACCGCCGTAAGGCCTCCAAAGCGCATGGTGAGATTCTCCACCTCAAGAACGATGTTCCGATCACTCATGAGGAAGCACCTCCTTTGGGGGACGTCCGAAAGATGGTATCCCAGGTGAGTTCCTTCATTCCCATGATACCCTCCCTACGGAAGAGAATGATGAGCAGCAGGGAGAGGGAGAAGATCACCATACGCATCCCCGGAACCCCGGGAATATGGAAGGAACCCAGGGTAATGGGATTTTCCACGAACCGGAGCCATTCCAGAAGGAAGGTGATGAGCACCCCGGCGATGCAGGTTCCCGTGATGGATCCCAGCCCCCCCGCCACGGCGATCATGAGCACGTTGAAGGTCATGATGAAGAGGAACATCTTGGGATCGATGGTGGTGAGAAGGCTCGCCAGAAGAGCTCCCCCGATACCCGCAAAGAAGGATCCGATGGTGAAGGAGATCACCCGATAGCGATAGGTATTGATCCCCATGGCCCGGGCGGCTATTTCGTCATCCCGGATGGCCTTCAGGGTATTGCCGAAGTTGCTGTTCACAATGCGAACAATGACGAAGATGGTCACCAGGAGCCAGCCATAGTTCCACCAGAGATTGGCGTAGTCCGGAATGCCCTTGAGCCCGAGAGCTCCGTTGGTAATGAAGGTGATATTGTTTCCCACCACCCGGATAATCTCTGCAAAGCCCAGAGTGGCGATCCCCAGATAGTCCCCTCCCAGACGTAGCACCGGCATGGCGATGAGCAGCCCGAAAAGGGCCGCCATAAGCCCCCCGGCGAGCACCGCCACGAAGAAGGGAGCCTGAAGAACGCTGAAGGGCCAGATGAGAGGATCCAGAATGTAGATCATCTCCTTCTGGAGCACTGGAAGAATGAGGAGGGAGGAGGTGTAGGCCCCGATGGCCATGAACCCCGCATGCCCCAGACTGAACATGCCGGTAAAGCCATAGATAAGGTTCAAACTGAGGGCCAGTATAGTGTTGATGGCGATGAGGTTCAGGATCTGGATCTTATATCCGTCCAGATTTCCCTGGGCCCAGTAGATTCCCCCCGCCAGGGCGGCCACGAGAAGAACGTTCAGGATGCGATTCCGCTGTTTTCGTTTTTCCATTAGACCTTCTCCTCCAGTTTCTCTCCCATGAGACCCGTAGGCCGAATGAGAAGGATGATGATGAGAAGCACGAAGGCGAAGGCATCCTTATATCCCGAGAGTTCCGGGAAAAAGGCTACCGTCATGATCTCGATAAATCCGAGAAGGAGACCTCCCACCATGGCTCCTGGAATGGAGCCGATGCCGCCGAGCACAGCGGCGATGAAGGCCTTGAACCCCGGAAACATCCCCATGAGGGGCTGAATCTGGGGATAGCGCAAGGCCCACATGATTCCCGAGGCCGCCGCAAGAGCCGATCCTATGCCGAAGGTGAAAGCGATGATCTTGTTCACCGAAACTCCCATGAGACGGGTGGTCTCAAGGTCTTTGGAGATGGCCCGCATGGCAAGCCCGGGCTTGGTGCGGAAGACGATGTAGAGAAGCACCAGCATGAGCACAAAAGAGACGATGGGAACGATAATGGTAAGGGGAAGAACCCGAACCCCGTTTTCCAGAATGATGACTTTTACCATCCAATCCGGCCGGTAGACCGCCCGGGGAATTCCCGTAAAGACCACGATGGCAAGATTCTGGATAAAGAAGGACACTGCGATGGAGCTGATGAGAGCGGAGATCCGGGGGGCATCCCGAAGAGGCTTGTACGCCACCTGATCCACGAGGATACCGCAGAAGGAAGCTCCGATAATAGCCACCACGATGGCAAGCACCCAGGGGAGCTTGAGCAGCGCAATGGACCAGAAGACAAAGTACGCTCCCAGCATGAAGATATCTCCGTGAGCAAAGTTGATAAGCCGGAGAATGCCGTACACCATGGTATACCCGATGGCGATGAGAGCGTAGAGGCTTCCCAGAGTAAGGGCATTAAAAAAATGCTGAATGAACATGGGCAGGGACATGGGATTCCTCCCGTTCGTTATGGGATAGTGGAAGGGTCCCGGGGGGAGGAGGGAAAGAAACACAACCGCCGCCACACCCCCGGAAACCATCAAAAATCAGACAAAAAGCAGAGGAGAGAGAAGACACCACACACAATAAAATGCGCAGAGAGGGGGCAAAAGAACCTCCCCTCTGCGCGGGCTTTACAGAACTGCCTTATTGCAAATCAAAAGCACCGAGCACCGTACCACCTGGGCGGATATTTCCCTAGATCTCGGGCATAACGGAAGCGGTGTAGACCTGCTTGCCGTCGATGACAACCTTGATGCCCACGGGCTTCTCTGCATCATGGGTCTCGTTGATGGTGGTAGCCCCGGTAACCCCTTCCCACCCCTTGGTGGCGGCGAGAGCCTTGGTGATAGCCTCGGAGGGATCCGCATCAAAAGCCTCGGAATCTTCCGCGTAGGCCCGCTCAATGGCATCGGCGATGAGCATGTAGCAGTCATAGCCCAGGGCGGAGTTGGCGTTGGGATCCTTGTCGGGGAAAGCCTCTTTCCACTGGGCGGTAAACTCCACCGCCATCTGGGTCATGTCGGGCATCTCCGGAGCGTAGGGGAAGGTGGTGTAGGCAAAACCCTCAATGGCATCGCCGCCGATGGCGATCATATCGGGGTTATCCATGGCGTCGCCCCCCATGATGCTGAACTCTGCTCCGAGCTCCCGGGCCTGCTTGATGATGATGGCCCCTTCGGCGAAGTAGGAGGGGATAAAGAGCACTTCCGCCCCCTGGCTGATGATCTCTGTGAGCTGAGCGGTGAAGTCCTGGTCCCCGGTCTGATAGTTCAGCCGGGCTACTACTTTGCCTCCCAAGCCTTCGAAAGCCTCGTGGAAGAACTTGCCGAGCCCCACGGAGTAGTCCTGGGCCACGTCGAGAAGCAGAGCACCCTTCCGGGCGCCGTTATTAAAGGCGTACTGGGCCGCCGCAGCACCCTGATAGGGATCGATGAAGCACATGCGGAAATAGTATTTCTTTCCCTGGGTCACAAGGGGATTAGTAGCGGAATCGGTGAGGCAGGGAACTCCCGCCTTCTCCGCCACTTCGCCTCCCGCCATGGAGAGCGAGGAGCCGTAGCTTCCGATGATGGCGATGACCTTTTCCTTCTCGATGAGACGCTTTACCGCATTGGCAGACTCCACCTTGTCGGACTTATTGTCCACAATGAAGAGCTCCACCTTCCGGCCGATAATCTCGGGCTTCTGCTCCTGAGCAAGCCTGATACCATCCACCGTGAGCTGCCCCCCAAAGGCGTTCTGCCCTGTGAGGGGTTCGTAAACCCCGATACGGAGAACCTCATCCGCCGCCAGGGCACTTCCCGCAAAAGCCACAAGAATCATCATGCAAACAAGAACTTTTCCAACCTTCATACGCACACAACCTCCCTTAAAATATGGTGAGAATTTGAATTCCTTCAAGGAATCCTTTTCTATTATACCGTTCTTTTGATGTTTCTGAAAAGCTTTTTTTGCCTCCATCTGAGAAAAATACCAGATATTACAAGAAATCTTTTTCGGGGTAATGCCAAAAACTCCAAAGTTCTCCCAAGAGTCAGGGAGTTTTCCCCGGGGACTCCTCACCGGCCTTTTCTTCCAGAAGCCGCAGCACCTCGGAAAAATCCGCCAGATCTCCGAACTGCCGGTAGACCGAGGCAAAGCGCACGTAGGCCACCTTGTTAAGCTGCCGGAGCTCCTCCACCGCAAGCTCCCCGATATGTTGGCTTGCGACCTCCCCGGCTCCTTCCCCCCGCAAAGCCTCTTCCACCCGAGCCGCCGCATCCTCAATGCTGTCATAGGGCACGGGAAGTTTTTCGCAGGCCTTGGAGAATCCCGTAAGCAGCTTTTGGAGATCGAAGGGTTCCCGGGTACCGTTCTTTTTAATCACCAGAAGTACCCGCCCCGCCGCAGCCCGTTCGTAGGTAGTGAAACGTTTCATGCAGGAGGGGCACTCCCGGCGACGGCGCACCACCTGACCTTCTTCGGTGGTACGGGTCTCCATAACCCGGGTCTCCTCGGCCTTGCAATGGGGACAGCGCATTCCTTTCACCTCTTCCGCAACTTCCCCAAAATGGCAAGGAGACACAACGCCGGGGAAGTGTTTTTGCACTCCTTCAAAAACAAAAAAAGGGGGAAGCCCCCCTCTTTAACTAAAGCAAACACATTATCGAAAGGCCGCAACCCTTCGTACCGCTCTTGAAAAACGGGGGGCTACCGCTTCTTGTTGTTATTTCGCTTTGCCGCCGCTTTGCGACGCTTTTTCGCTTCGCTTGGTTTCTCGTAGTGCTCATGTTTACGGGCTTCGCGAAGCACCCCAACTTTCTGCACTTCCCTTTTGAAGCGCCGCAACGCATCATCTATGGATTCGTTTTCTCTCCGAACAACCTGGGTCATTTGTGTTTTCCCCCCTTTCTCTCGCACCAACACTCTTACCCCGGAGGCCAGCAGAAGGGTCTGCCGGACATGAGGTGCAGGTGAAGGTGGGGAATCGTCTGGCATGCCTGATCACCGTTATTGATGACCAGGCGGTAACCCTGCCTTTCGAGCCCCAGATCACGCCCCAGCGTTACCGCCAGGGACATGATTTTTCCCCATAATTCCGGATCATCCATCTCGGAAGCTGAAGCTATATGACGCAAAGGGATGATCAAGATATGATCCGGTGCCTGGGGATATCTATCACGGAAAGCCATAAGAGAATCATCTCTATAGAGAATCTCCGCCGAGGCTTCTCCTTTCGCTATGGCACAGAAGATACATTTATCCATGAAGGCCATCCTTCTCGGAAGATGTTCCGCTATTGTACATGGGAGAGGCTCCCGACACAAGTGTTTTTGCCCATACCCGCACGGTGGGGGAGGAATGTTCCCGGGCAATCCGCTGTACTCCCATGCGAACCCATGCAGAAAGGGGGGTAAAACGAAGCATTCGTAAAAGAGGAACGAGGATCTCTTCATCATCGCTCCGGAGAAGCTCCCCTAAGAGAGCTCCCTCCGGAGGGGGTGCCCCCTGGGGCCATATACGCAGGGCCTCCCCCCGCAAAGCCTTTGAAGGATGCCGGAGAAAAACGAGAAGTGCCTCCCGGCGGTCCTTGAATCGAGGGAGACAGCGCAGGGCGTAGAGCCCCCCCGCTTCGGAAAAACCAAGCCCCCGGGAAGCCACGAGTTCGGGAATGTCCTTCTGAAGTTCTCCCGGAAGTCCCCGGTGGAGAAACTCCAGAAACTCTTCTTCGGTACATCGGGTGAGCATCTCTCGAAGAGCCTGATGCACCTCAGGAAGCTTCGCCCGACCCCGAAGAGCCTCCACCGCGAGAGCCCGTACCACAGGAAGATCGCTCTGAAGACGCAGGAGCTCTCCTTGAAGCCCCTGATCCTTGGATACGGGGATCACCGCCTCCCCGATCTCCCGCAGAAGCCTTTCGGTCTCTTCGAAAAGGCCGTTCATGTGCTGCTCCCGGGCTGCTACGGCCTCTTCTCGAACCTGGGCCTCCCGAGCCTCCTCGTTCTGCCGGGCAGCCTCCCGCTCCCTGTGAAAGCTCTTCCAGCGATCCCAGCTCTCGGCCATCTTCGACCAGAGCCCTCGCCTGGGGGGGGCCTTCCCTTGGGAGGAACCTCCCGAAGACGTGCCCCGGGGTATGCCGTCAGGGGAGTAGGCATTCTCCCGAATGGTCATGTAGGCGGAGGTGATCTTCTGAAATTCCCCCGCTGCGGAGGGCCCCGCCACATCGGGATGGCAGCTTCTCGCCAAGCCCCGGAAGGCCCGTTTCACCTCCTCCCAGGAAGCCCCGGGAGAGAGTCCGAGAGTTCGAAAGCTCGCATCCAGATCGTGATTCATGAACGGGCCACCTCCTCCAGCCTGGCCAGAAAAACCTCCATCTCCCGAAGCCCCGCCTCCCAGGCATCCCGATGGCTTCGGAGAACCCGGAGACGATCCAGAAGACGCTGCATCCGCTGCTGCTGATCCTCATTAAGGTGCACTGAGATTTTAGCACAACGTTTCTCCACATTTCTATAGCGGCTATCACCAAAATTTTTGGATGACCCCTTCTCTCCCTCCCGTCCGGAGAGGCCAAGGATTTCATGGATCGCCACGGAGCCGTCCTGACGACGCACCTCCACCTGAAGGAGCCCTTCGGAGTCCACCTCAAAAAGGACTTCCACCTCTTCCTGGGAATCCACATGTTCCACCTGAATGGTTCCCAGCTTCTCCTGAAGATTTCCCTCCCCCCCCTGGAGAACCCCGATCTCAAGAGTTCCTCCCCGGGAGGATTCAAATTTTTTCGCCGCTCCGCAGGGGAGAGGGGTTCCCTGAAAGAGAAGGGGAATCATCTGCCCCCAGGAGCTTTCCACCCCAAGATCCCGGGAGAGCACGTCGATAAGGAGCCGTCCCGCCCCCCGGGCACCGTGGATCCCCGCCCCCAGAGCCACCACCTCATCGGGATAGAGCCCCAGATGGGAGGGTTCCGTCACCTGGGCGGCGAGCTTGCTCCGAAGCAGGGGGAGTCGGCTGCTCCCTCCCACCAGAAGAAGCCGATCCGGAAGATGTTCCTGCCACATGTGGAGTACCATGGCAACTACTTCGTTCAGAAGGGGCTCCATGAGCTCTTCGAGCTCCTTCCGGCATATCCGCAGGGGGAGATTCTGATGATGCTCCAGCAGCCCCCCGGGGGGATACCAATCGATCTCCCCCGCATTGGAGAGGGTAATTTTGATCTTCTCCGCCTCTGAGAGAAGCAGGGGCCACCGCAGATCTTTTTCGGAGAGCTTGCGGTTTCCCAACCGTTTCCAGAGATGCCGGGCCAGGAGAGTATCAATCACGGCTCCCCCCAGAGCGTCCCTCCCCCGGGACTGAAGTACCTGCCAGATCCCCTCTTCCTGCTCCATCACAGTGATGTCCACGGTCCCGGCTCCAAAATCCAGCACCAGGGAACGCCCCTCCATCTCCACCGCCAGAGCTGCCGCAGTGGGCTCGTTGATGATCCGCACACTGCTGAATCCGGCGCTCCTGGCCACCCGTACCATGGAGGCCCGTTCAGGAAAGCTGAAATGGGCGGGCACCGCCAGAACACAATCGGTAACCACCGCTCCGAGATAGGCCTCCGCATCCTCCCGAAGGAGCACCAGCAGAGGGATCAGCAGATCCTCCGCCCGATAGTGCCGGGTTCCTGCGAGAACCTTCCAAGAGGGGGTTCCTATGTGACTTTTCACGTTCCACCAGGCCTGGGGGCACCCCCGAAGAAGCCTCTTCTGAGCCTCTTCCCCCACGTAGAAACGCCCTCCCTCCCAGGCGATGATGGAGGGGGTGCGGGTTCTCCCCCATCGGTTCGGCAAAATCTGGGGAGGCGAGGGAGCATCACCGCAGAGGCTCATGAGAGCATATCGGGTACCGAGATCAATACCGAGTACGGGTTTTTTACTCATGCGGATCCACCTCGAAAAAGGGTCTGACTTCCAAAAAGAAATCCCGAAGACTCTTCCAGGGGTTCACAGAGAAGCTCTCCTCCGGAGAGAGCAGTTACTCTGCCGGAACGTTCTTCGCCGGGGAGGGCTCTTCCGGGAAGGCGGGCCAGAAGAAAGTGGGGGGTATGTCCCTGAAAAAAGGGATTCTCCGAGGGCTCCTGCTTTTCCGCCAGCACCTCCACGGTACGCCCCAACCATCGGGAGGCGTATCGGCGGAGGAGTTTCTCCCCCAGAAGTGCCGCCCGGGAGCAGCGCTCTTCGGTCTCTTTCTTGGAAGGCCTGGGCCAGGAGAAGGCGGGGGTCCCCTCCCGGGGGGAGAAGGGGAAGACGTGAAGCTTACCGAAGCCGAGCTCCTCCGAAAGCTTCAGGGTTCGTGCAAAGGCTGCCGCATCCTCTCCGGGAAAACCTATGAGAAGATCCGTGCTGACGTGAAGGTCCTCTCCGAAGATCCCCCGAACCATGGAGATGAGCCGGGCAAACTCTCCCGCGGTATGCCCCCGCTTCATGCGCTCCAACACACCATCATCACCGCTCTGGAGAGGGATGTGGAAGTGAGGACAGAATTGGGGGGTCTCCTGAAGCATGGTAAGCAAAACGGGGGTTATGGAAAAGGGTTCCAGAGAACCAAATCGGATGCGCTTTACCCCGGCGATACGGCTTATCTTCTGCACAAGGCACCCCAGAGGCTCTCCCTCTCTCTCTCCACCATAGCTCCCCAAATGAATTCCCGTAAGGATCACCTCGCCGCACCCCTCTGCGGCAAGACGGGTGACTTCCTTCAGGATCTCTTCTTCGGGACGGCTCACGGGCTTTCCTCGAAGGCGTGAGATGATGCAGTAGGAACAGAATCGCTGGCACCCCTCCTGGATCTTTACAAACCCCCGGGTATGCCAGAGAAGGCGGGAAAGCTGAAGATCATCCCAGGCGGTCCAGCTGCCCGGAGGCCCCGGAAGCTCATGATACTGCTCCAGAGACTCCCCCCGAAGAAGAGCCTCTGCGAGAAGGGGAATACGGTGCTTGATTCGGTTTCCCACCACAAGATCCGCCTCGGGAAAGGGCTCCCGAGCACGGAGAAGATTCTGGGCGTAGCAGCTGGAGAGGATGCGCCGGCACCCCGGAGAGAGACGGGAGAGACGCCGGAGAAGGGTGCGGCTTTTACGCTCCGCCACGGCGGTGACCGCACAGGAGAGAACGATGCCGAGATCCCAGGGGGGGGAGCTCACCACATCCCAACCTCTTTCGGCAAACATGGATCCCAGGGCCTCTGCCTCATACTGGTTGGTGCGGCATCCCAAGGCCTGAAGAATTACACGAAAGGGGCGGGGCTTTTTCGTCAGTTCAGTCACCGGAAAGGGATCCTTCCCAGGCGAGGGAGAAGAAGGCAAGCCCTGCAGCCACGGCGGTCTCCGCCTTGAGAACCCGAGGCCCCAGAGAGACCGAAGAAAAGCCCTGCTCTTTGAAAAGGCCCTTCTCTCGGGGGGAGAAATCCCCTTCGGGCCCCACCGCAAAGGCGAGGCTCTTCTCCAAGGCATAACGAGCCCCTAGGGGGCGGGCCTCCCCGTCAAGAATGGCGGCAAAGCGAGAGGAGGGGAGGTTCAGTGTAGAGAGGGCGGAACATTCCAGAGGCTCCCTCATCTCCGGAGGGGTTCCCCTGCCGCACTGTTTGGTGGACTCTTCCAGAATTTTGCTCCATCGCTCCATTTTGGAGGGGATCTTTTTAGGCTCTATTCGGGGGATGCTCCGCTCACAGATCAGGGGAACAATACGAGAAGCTCCGAGTTCCGTGGCCTGGCGGAGCATCTTGTCGAAGGCTTCTCCCTTGAGAAGAGCCACCAGAAGCACCAGAGTGAGATCTCCTCCGCCTTCGGCCTGCCGGGAACACTCCTCCCCAAACCAGGCATTTTCTCTGGCGAAGAGCCGGAGCGTCACCTTCCACCCCGGAAGGAGCCCCTCCACGAGGTCCCCCTCGCCGCAGCGGCGAACCCGCACGAGATGGTGCGCCTCCTCCTCGGAGAGCACCCAGTACCCTTCGGGGGTGCGGAGAGACCGATCAAGCCGTATTCTCGGTAGGGACATGAACCAAACACCTCTTTCCTGCAAAGCGAGGGCCGCGCTCTCCCTCAGCACGACCCCACGAAAACTTCCATACTTTTATACATGGAGCGAAGAGAACCCTCAAAGATGCTTTCTCTTATTGGGTTGATTCTTACTGATATGCCACGATAACGCCCCACCAATCATTTTTCTCAAGGGCATCCAGCACCCGGAATCCCTCTTTTTCCAGGGCTTCCGTAAAGAGCTCTTTCTCTTTCACCACCAGCCCGGAAAAGATAGCCCTCCCCTGGGGAAGAAGCACCTCGGGAATCTGAGGGAGAAGCTCCAGAAGGGGATCCATCACGATGTTTGCCGTAAGAAGAGAGACCCTGCGAGAGAACCCCTGCAGGAGATCCCCCACCGCTACGGAAAGTTTTTCTTCAGAAATATCGTTAAGCCGGCAGTTCTCCAGGACCTCCTCCACCACCGCAGGATCAAAATCCCGGGCCCAGGCTCGGGAAGCCCCGAGTTTGATCGCCCCGATGGAGAGAATGCCCGATCCACATCCCACATCCACCAGTTCATCTTCCGGAGCAAGGTGTTTTTCCAGAAGCTCCAGAGCGATCTGGGTACTTTCGTGATATCCCGTGCCGAAGGAGCTGCCGGGATAGATGTAGAGGGGAAGACGCCCCTCGGGCTCGTTTCCCTTATGCCAGGGAGCCAGCACCACCAGACCCTCTCCCACGGAAAGGGGAGGAAAGGCTTCCTTCCAGGCGGTATGCCAGGAACGGTTGGCGATTTTCCCCATGTCCCGCACAGTGATCTCCGGCCAGGGGGCCAGCACCTGATTTACCTCCCGGAGCCAGTGCCCCAAGTCATGAGAGCTCCTATAATATGCCCGGACACGGACCACCTCCGCCCCTTCCGCATATTCCGCTCCGATACTGCCCGAAAGCTCCACCAGTGAATCGAGAACAGGGGCTTCCTTTTCCCGGGCTTCCAGAAGAATGTACCACCAGAAGGCGTCGTTATGCATAGTATCCCCTCCCCGAAAGAAATAAGGGAGGCCGGGCCCCCCTTATTTTTCGCTAGTGTATCATGTTCTCCCCAAGAAAGCATCCTTGGAAACAAAAGAATGGGCAACGAAGAACCATCAGCCCAGAAAGAGTTCCTTGAACTTTCCGAGAAGCCCTCCCGTATCCTCCTTGACAGAGACATCCATCTCCGAGGCAAGCTGCTCAAGAAGAGCCCGTTGACGCTCGTTGAGGTTCCGGGGCACCTCCACATCCACGTGAATGTGAAGATCCCCTCTTCTTTCAGGGCTCCGAAGTCGGGGCATTCCCTTTCCGAAAAGGGTCAACACCTTTCCCGGCTGGGTTCCCGGAGGAATGTCCAGAGAGGCATCCCCATCCAGAGTAGGCACTGTAACCACACTTCCCAGAGCTGCCTGAGGAAAGGCGATGGCCTTGCGGTAGTGCAGGGCATCTCCCTCCCGAACGAAGTGCTTATGTTTCTTAACACGAATGAGAAGGAGCAGATCTCCCGGAGGGCCTCCGTTGGCTCCCATCTCTCCCTCCCCCTGAATGCGAAGCCGGGTACCCGTATCCGCTCCCGGGGGGATCTTGATCTCCAGGCGATGCCGCTCCCGGAGCCGCCCCTCTCCTCTACAGGAGGTGCAGGGCTTCTCAATAATCTTCCCCTTTCCTCCGCAGCGGGTGCAGGGAACCACCTGGGCAAACTGGCCGAAGGGAGTGCGCTGCACGTGCTCCACCTGACCGGTACCGCCGCAGGCGGAACATGTCACGGGGGAGCTCCCCTTCTCCGCCCCGGATCCCCCGCAGCGTTTACACTGCTCCCAGCGGGGAATGGAGATCTCCCGGGAAGCTCCGAAGCATACATCCTCAAGCTCGCAGGAGAGCTCCATCTCCAGATCCGCCCCCCGGCGGGGAGCGTTGGGATTGCGAGAACGCCCTCCGCCGAAGAAGGATTCGAAAATATCTCCGAAGACATCCCCGAAGGGGCTCCCTCCGGCACCGCCGAAGCCGCCGAAGGGATTCCCCTGGTCCTCTCCCACGAAACCGAACTGATCATACTGGGCCTTCTTCTGGGGATCGCTCAGAATTTCGTAGGCCTCGCTTATCTCCTTGAAGCGCCCCTCGGCGTCCTTGTCTCCGGGATTGGCATCGGGGTGGTACTTGCGAACGAGCTTGCGGTAGGCCCGCTTGATCTCCTCCGCACTGGCGCTTCGGGAGAGCTCAAGGACTTCGTAATAATCACGCTTTGAGGCAGTTCCGGACATCCGGGGCCACCGCGCTACGCTTCGTCTTTATCGGCGAATTCCGCGTCCACCGTCTCTTCGGAAGTGCCTCCCGAGGAATCCGTTCCAGGGGCCTCGGAAGGAGCTTCTCCCGGCTGCTCCTGCTGGGCCGCATAGAGCCGCTGAGAAAGCTCATGAAGGCTTGCAGTAAGGGTTTCCACCGCCTTTTTGGTGACCTCGGGATCCTCCCCTTCGGAGGCGCTCCGAAGGGCAGCGATCTCGGACTCCACCCGGCTCTTTTCTTCCGCGGTCACCTTGTCTCCAAGATCCTTAAGGGTCTTCTCCGCCTGGTACGAGAGGGAATCCGCCTCATTCTTGAGCTCTGCCGCTTCTTTCTTCTTGCGATCCTCTTCCTCGTGAGCCTCCGCATCGTGCTTCATCTTCTCGATTTCCTGCTCGCTGAGGTTAGAGGACTGGATGGTGATGTGCTGACTCTTGGAGGTTCCCTTATCCTTGGCGTTGACGTTGAGGATACCGTTTACATCGATGTTGAAGGTCACCTCAATCTGGGGAACCCCCCGGGGTGCCGAAGGAATGCCGTCCAGGAAGAATTTGCCCAGAGAGACGTTATCCTTCGCCATGGAGCGCTCCCCCTGGAGCACGTGAATCTCTACCTGGGTCTGGCTATCCGCCGCAGTGGTAAAAGTCTGGCTCTTGGAGACGGGGATGGCGGCATTTCGGTCGATGATCTTGGTAAAGACCCCTCCCAGAGTCTCCAACCCCAGGGAAAGAGGTGTCACGTCCACGAGAACGATGTTCTTGTGATCCCCCGAAAGGATGGCCCCCTGAATGGCCGCTCCCGCCGCCACACACTCGTCGGGATTGATCCCCTTGGTGGGATCCTTTCCGAGAAGCTCCTTGATCTTTTTCTGCACCATGGGCATCCGGGTGGAGCCCCCCACGAGAAGGATTTTATTGATCTCCTGGGGAGTAAGCCCCGCATCCGCGAGAGCCCGCTTGGTGGGCTCCACCACCTTCTCCAGGAGATCCGAGGTAAGCTCCTCGAACTTGGCCCGGGAGAGAGATATTTCCAAATGTTTGGGGCCGTTGGAATCTGCGGTGATAAAGGGGAGGGAGACCGAGGTTTCGGGCATGGAGGAGAGCTCCACCTTGGCCTTCTCCGCCGCCTCCCGGAGGCGCTGCATGGCCATGCGATCCTTGGTGAGATCGATGCCGTCGGTGCGCTTGAACTCCTTCACCAGCCACTCCGTCACCCGGAGATCCCAGTCATCCCCCCCGAGGTTGTTGTTCCCCGAGGTGGCGAGAACTTCAAAAACTCCGTCACCCACGTCGAGAATAGAGACGTCGAAGGTGCCTCCGCCGAGGTCGAAGACGAGAAGCTTATGCTCCCCTTCCTTGTCCTCTCCGTAGGCCAGGGCCGCCGCGGTGGGCTCGTTGATGATCCGGGCCACTTCAAGCCCCGCAATGGTGCCCGCATCCTTGGTGGCCTGGCGCTGGGCATCGGTGAAATAAGCGGGAACGGTGATCACCGCCTTGGTGACGGGCTCTCCAAGATACTCCTCCGCATCCCGTTTGAGCTTCTGGAGGATCATGGCGGAAATTTCCTGGGGGGTGTACTCCTTGCCTCCCATACGCTCCTTATGATCCTTCCCCATGTGGCGCTTCACGGAGATTATGGTATTGTCGGGGTTTACAATGGCCTGCCGCTTGGCAAGCTGCCCCACCAAACGCTCCCCGTCCTTGGTGGTAGCCACCACCGAGGGGGTGGTGCGGCTTCCCTCGGTGTTGGGAATTATGGTAACCGAATCCCCTTCCTTCACAGCCACGCAACTATTGGTGGTTCCAAGATCGATACCTACGATTTTTGCCATAACTGGTCACCTCATTTTTTCTCTCCTCCCCTTCATGGGGAGGGATCTATTTGCAACGTCCTGTGCTGCCTCTATCCAACCTGTCAATCTATGCCTACCCGAGAAAAGATGCCCCCTGCTACCCAGGCCCTTACTCGGAATTTCCGGAATAGGATCCTATGCGCACCTGAGAAGCTCGGAGAACTTTTCCTCCCAGAAGGTATCCCTTCTGAAGCTCCTCCAGCACCGCCCCGTCCAGATCAGGATCCCTCACAGCTTCCATTCCCACAGCCTCGTGGAGGGAGGGATCAAAGGAGCCCTCGGGGGCAATTTCCTCAAGCCCTAAACCTTTCAGGGCCTCGAAAAACTGACGCCGCACCATGGAGACTCCCTTGAGAAGGGGATCATCCTGAGCCGCCGCTCCCAGAGCACGATCCAGATTATCCAGCACCGGCAAAAGCTCCCGAACCGCCGTCTCCGATGCAAGAGCTCTCTGTTTTGAGGCGTCCCGAGCGGTACGCTGTCGGAGGTTGTAGTAATCCGCCCGGGCTCGAGCAGCCTCCTCCTCCAGGGATTTTTTCTCCTTTTCCAAGGTCTCCAGACGATGCCGAAGCTCCTGAAGCTCCTTGCGAGAATCCCCGGCCCCTTCAGGCTCTCTCTCGTCTCCGGAAGAACCCCTCTCTTCGGGATTCTTTCCGGGATTTTCCTCATCCTCTTTCCGGGAAAAGGCTCCTTCTCCGGAAATCGATCTACCTTCCATAATCGGATCCATCTGGTCCTTCCTCCTTATACGTTCCTGCACGATACCTGATTTATGGTAATACTATGAAACATTCGAGAGTTTCGGTTTTTTAGATTTTCAGGAAGATTCGTGAGCTTCCAGGGCCTTGATAAGAGTCTCCACGGTGGTAATGGCATTTTCGTAATCCATCCGCACCGGCCCGATAAGCCCGATAAGAGCTTCGCATCCCCCTATTTCCGTAGGAGCCAGCACCAGAGAGCATTCTCGGGAGTGCAGCTCCGGATGTTCCGCCCCTATGGTAACCCGAACCCCTTCTTCCTTCTGGACCGAAACGCTCTCCACCAGGCTTGCGAGAGATTCTTCTTCCTCAAGGAGGGAGAGCACTGCCTGAAGCTTAGTAATATCTTTAAAATCCGGCTGCCCCAAAAGATACCGAGTCTCCCCCGTAAAGAAGCGGTACGACGATATGGAGAGAAGCAGGGCATCCATCTCCTGCATGGCGGAATGGCAGTACTCCCGGTTCCGCTCCAGCTCCTGATGCATGAAGGCGAGAAGATCCTGACGCACCACCCTCCAGGGACGTCCCGTGGCCAGAAGGCTTATCCGCCGGGCAAGTTCGTCAAGCTCCTCCTGCCCCACCTCCCAGGGAATGGAAAAGGTGCGGTGATGCACCAATCCACCCTCAAGGACCACCACCGCCAGCACGTGGGTGGAATCAATCCGAAGAAAGTCCACCCGGAGAAGACGGATCTCCTTGAGAGGGGTCAGGGCGGCCACTCCCATATAGTTCGTTACTCGGGAGAGAAGCCGGGATATGTGAAAGAGAAGATTTTCCGTATCCCGCCGCTGGCTCTCAATCCCCCGGATAGAAGAATCCTCAAAGGCGGAGATTTTGCGCTGCCGTTGCAGGATGTTGTCCACATAGACCCGGTAGGCTTTCTCTGTAGGTACCCGGCCTGCGGAAGCGTGGGGCTGCAGAAAAAAACCTTCTTCCTCAAGGTCGGACATTTCGTTGCGTATGGTGGCGGCACTCCTTCCCTTGAGATACCGCTTGGAAAGATTCCGAGATCCCACGGGTTCGTTGGTCTTGATGTACTCGTAGACCACCGCAAGCACCACTTCCAGCTGCCGTTCCGAGAGCATAGCCTCCCCCCTCTCCTTGTTAGCACTCTGTAATGCCGAGTGCCAACATCGTTCATTGCAGCATGTAGCGTACCAGCCCAAGAAGCAATTGTCAAGACTGGTCAGGGATTTTTAAAAAATTTCTTCTTCTCTCCGATGAGGGGGGTAACCTCCGTGATAGAATGGGATCTCCGGTACCATCCGGGATTGTTCTGAAAGGAGCGAACGCTTTATGGATGCTGAACAAAAAGCACAAAAAAAAGCCACCACCGTGGTTTTGGTACGTCATGGGGAGTGTGAGGGAAACCGGGAGGGATTGTTTCGGGGACGCACGGACTTTCCTCTCAATCCTGCGGGACTGCGTCAGGCCCGAACTCTTGCGGAAGCCTTGGAACCTCTGGGCATTGGAAAGATCTACTCGAGCCCCCTCTCAAGGGGCCACACCACCGCAAAGTTGATCGCCGAAAAGATCGGAGCTCCTCTGGAGATCTCCCAGGGGTTTCAGAATATCACCCTGGGCCCCTGGGATGGAAAATCCAAGGATTTCGTCCGCCGGGAGTACCCTCAGGAGTGGGAGATCTGGCTTTCAGATCCCGAGAAGCTGGAGCTTCCCGGGGCGGAGAGCATGAAGGCCCTGCAGGATCGCTCCTTCCAGGCTCTGGAAGAGGCGGTGGCCCGACACGAGGGGGAGACCTTCGCAGTGGTGACCCACCGAGCCCTCCTGAAGCCCCTTCTGGCCCGGTGCATGGGGATAGGATCTCCCTACTTCTGGCGGCTTCATATCGACACCGCCTCCTACAGCATGCTACGGCATGAGAAAGGCCGGGGATACTGCTGCACCCTGCTCAATCAGACGAACCATCTGGAAAACTATATCTCCGAGTGGGTATAGGGGAGACAAAAAAAGAATCCGCAGATTCTCCCTTCATCAGGAGAATCTGCGGATACGTTTTTTGCGGGGGGATGAGGAAACTCCCTTGGGATCAGTCGGGAAAACGTCGTTTTTTGGAAGGCCCCTTGGAGGGTTTTTCCGTGCGTTTTTTCCTGTCTTCTCCCCGAGGAGAGCCTTCTGCCATCTCCCTGGGGCGTCCCCTCCGATCCTTGGCCTTTTCTTTTTTCTTCTCCCCCATGCCGTAGGTTCTTCCGGAAGGAGCGGGGGTTTCGGTTTTTTCCTCAAGCTCTTTTTTCTTGAGCTGTCCGCAGGCGGCGGCGACATCTCCTCCCCGACTCCGGCGAACCTCCACGTTGATCCCCTTTTCTTCGAGGATTTTCTGGAAGGATATCACCCTTTCCGGGAAGGGGGGACGGAAGAAGTTCTCCCCCTCGCTGGAAGCGTTATAGGGGATGAGGTTCACGAAAACGTGCATACCCCGAAGCCAGGAGACCAAAGCCCGGGCATGATCCGCCTCATCGTTGATTCCCCGGAGGAGCAGATACTCGATGGTAATCCGATCCCCGGTCTTCTCCTGGTAGAAGTAGAGTGCCCTGCGAAGCTCCTCCAGAGAGTGCAGGCGGTTCACCGGCATAAGCTCCGACCGCAGAGCATCATCCGCCGCATGCAGGGATACTGCCAGGCGAGGGGGGCTTTCGATAAGGGCCATCTTTTGGATTCCCGGCGCTATCCCCGCAGTAGAGACGGTGATATGCCGGATGCCAAGCTGCCGCATCTTGGGGTGACGGAGCATGCGAAGGCTTTTGAAGAGGTTCTCTTGATTGAGAAGAGGCTCCCCCATGCCCATGAAGACGATGTTCTGGATAGGGCCCTCCAGCTGTTTTTCCATGGCCAGAAACTGCCCTACGATCTCTCCCGCCTCAAGATTGCGCTGGAAGCCCCCGGAACCGGTGGCGCAAAAAGCGCAGTCCAAAGGACATCCCACCTGGGAAGAGAGACATGCGGTGCGGTGCTGTCCGTGCCGCATAAGCACGCTCTCCACGGTGGCATCATCCCGGAAGGCCCAGAGATATTTTTTCGTGCCGTCCCGAGAGCGCTCCCCCTTCATGCGTCGGGGAAAGCCCAGGATCACCCGCTCTTCCAGAAGGGCTCGAAGATCCTTGGAGAGATTCGTCATCTCTTCAAGGACGTCCACCTTCTTTTCGTAAATCCACTGACATATCTGATCTGCCCGGTACGCGGGCTCCCCAAGACTTTTCAGAAGCTCCTGCCACTCTTCATACTCCAAGTTCATTCCCAAAATCTTTTTCATTACCACTCATGCTCCTCCAGATGTGCAGTTTTCTTGTTAAAGAAAATGCGGGGGTCTTCCCCCGGTACAGCTCCCCTTAAGGGACGGTCAACAAGGCCAGGGCTCGGTAAACTCCGGATAGAGAGGATACTCTCCGCTGAGGGCAAGGATCTTCTGCCGGGCTTCCTCTATGCGGGCATCATCCTGGGGAGAGGAGAGCACCATGTCCATGGCTTCCGCAATGCGCAACATATCCGCTTCGTTCATCCCCCGGGAGGTGACTGCCCCGGTGCCGAGACGAAATCCGCTGGTCACCATGGGCTTCTCCGTATCGAAGGGGATCATATTCTTGTTCACCGTGATATTTGCCCGATCCAGAATTTTTTCTGCTTCCTTTCCCGTAACCCCTCGGGAGGATTTGCAGTCCACCAACACCATGTGATTATCTGTTCCCCCTGTGATGAGCCGGTATCCCCGCTCTTTCAGGGCCTCCCCCAGAGCCTTGGCGTTGGCCACCACAGAAGCCGCATATTTGCGGAAATCCTCGGTCATGGCAAGACGGAAGGATACGGACTTTCCCGCCACGGCATGGAGAAGGGGCCCCCCCTGCATTCCCGGAAAGACCGCCCGATCCAAATCCTTGGCGAATTTCTCCCGACAGAGGATGAGGGCTCCCCGGGCCCCCCGAAGGGTTTTATGGGTGGTGGTGGTAACAAAATCCGCATGGGGAACCGGATTAGGGTGCACCCTTCCCGCCACGAGCCCCGCAATGTGAGCCATATCCACCATGAGATAGGCTCCCACCTCTTTGGCGATGGCCTCAAAGCGCTCAAAGTCGATAAACCGGGGGTAGGCACTGGCTCCCGCCACGATCAGCTTGGGGCGATGCTTCTTCGCAAGGGCCTCCACCTGATCGTAGTCGATGGTCTCCGTCTCTTTTTGAAGACCGTAGGCGATGATGTGGTACCACTTTCCCGTAAAGTTGAGGGGATGCCCGTGGGAGAGGTGCCCTCCCTGGTCAAGGCTCATGGCAAGCATGGAATCTCCCGGCTGCAGCACCGTGAAGAAAACCCCCATGTTTGCCTGGGTTCCCGAATGGGGCTGCACGTTGGCATGCTCCGCTCCGAAGAGATCACAGGCCCGCTGGCAGGCCAGTTCTTCCGCGGCCTCCACTACTTCGCATCCTCCGTAGTACTTTTTATGAGGATATCCTTCGGCATATTTGTTGGTAAACACCGAACCCTGAGCTTCCATGACGGAACGGGGGACGAAGTTCTCCGAAGCGATAAGCTCCACTCCTTCTCTCTGTCGTTGCATCTCCCGGCAGAGAAGATCGTACATTTCAGGATCCGCCTGCTGTATCCGAGCATCCATAAGATTCATATCCACGAACAGCCTCCTTCACTGTAAGACTACAAAAAAGATACCGCTTATCCGAAGAGGATCTGTTAAGGGCCTCTCCGATTTCTGAGATGCGAATGATAGCACATTTCTCTCCGGAACCCACCTAAAAGAATATGTCTCTCCGCGGAACTACCAGGGCTCCCGATGCAGGATATCCCCCTGGAGGGTGAAAATGACGATTTCCCGAGAATCCAGAAGGACAGCACTGGCGGGATCCCTCCCCTTGGGAAGGGATGCGGAACCAGGATTGAGGAAAATGGTGCTCTCCTCCCTCTGCACCGAAGCCACATGGGTATGCCCTGTGATGACCAGAGAGGCCCCGCAGTGCAAGGCCAGCTCCCGAAGCTGGGTGAAGTTTTCCCCGTGGGAGAGGAGAATGAACTTTCCTTCCCACCAGAGAGGCACCAGAGGAGAGAGAAGGGGCCACCGGAGCATGTTCTGATCCACCGGGGCGTCACAGTTCCCCCGGGCGATAAAGAGGGGCACCGGGGATTCGTTCATGGCCTTGGCGAGAGCCTTGGGGCCGTAGGCTTCGGGAAGGGGGTTTCGGGGGCCGTGATAGAACACATCCCCCGCATGAAGCACCGCCTCTACCTCTCCCCACACGCTCCGGGCCTCTCCCCATCCCCGGGCATCCCCGTGGGTATCCGAAATAATCCCGAGTCTGCACATGGAAATCCTCTCCTTACAGTCTCTGCAGAAACAAAACGAGGGTTATCCCCGTTTTTTGAGCTCCTTCCGAAGCACCTTTCCCACCCCCGAGAGGGGGAAGGACTCCACGAACTCCACCTTCCGGGGCACCTTGTAGTGGGCCAGACGTTCCTTGCAGAAGTCGATAAGCTCCCGGGAAGAGATCGCTTCGGGCTCCTGGGGAATGACGAAAGCCTTGGGGTACTCCCCCGTGAGGTGGTGGGCAATACCCACCACCGTGGCTGCTTTCACTCCCGGATGCTCGTTGAGCACCGCCTCGATCTCCTGGGGATAGACGTTGAACCCCCCCACGATGATGAGATCCGTGGCCCGGTCGAGAACGGAGAGATATCCCTCTTCATCCACCCGCACCACGTCTCCCGTATTCATCCAACCGTTGGCGAAACGCTTGGAGCTCATATCGGTATCCCGGAAGTAGCCTTCGGTGACCGAGGGCCCCCGAACCCAGAGAACCCCCTCTTCGGAAGGATCAAGGAGATTTCCCGCCTGATCCCGGATCTCCCATTCGTATCCCGGAAGAAAGGGTCCCACTGTGCCGGGCTTGTTTTTCTCGGGGGAGGGATTACAGCTCACCACGGGGGAGCACTCCGTAAGACCGTATCCCTGAAGGATAGTAATCCCCAGCTTTTTCTCCACCCGCCCCTGAAGGGAGGGATTGAGGCGCTCTCCTCCGGAGACCACATACTTGAGCGTCGAAGGAGGAGTCATACCCTTCTCTACCGCCCCGAGAAGAAAGGTGAGCATGGTGGGCACCGCCACGAGAACCTCCACCTTCGCCTCCTCCAGGGCCTGAAAGGTATCCTGAAGGGGGGTAAAGGAGGGCTGAGGAACGTAGGGAGCCCCTACGCAGAGAGGAAGCAGCACGCTTACGGTATAGCCGTAGGAGTGGAAATTAGGGAGCACGTTCATGAAGTGGATCCCCTGGCGAATGATGGTAACTCCCTGTTCCAGAGCGGTGACGTTTCCCAGAAGATTACCGTGGGTGAGAGGCACCGCCTTGGGATTTCCCGTGCTTCCCGAGGTGGCGAAGATCATGGCTATCCGGGGGTCGCTAGGAGAGGTGAGGGCAGCCTTAAAGGGGGGCACCGGCCCTTCCAGAGGAGTCACCACACAGGGGACGTGCTCCTTTTCGAACTCCTCCATCAGAGAGGCCATGCCCTGGTGAATAATGACCCCTGCGGGCTCTATCTTCTTGATGATCCGCTTTCCCGCCTCTACTCCTCCCCGGGAGTTGAGGGGTACCACCGTGGCCCCCAGACGCCAGGCCGCCAAGGAGAGAATGGCCACCACCGGGGCATTGGGGCTGAAGATGGCGATACGGTTTCCCTTGGTGATGCCGCTTTCCTGGAGATTTACGGTACTCTCCTCCACCAAAGAGAGAAATTCTTCCCCTCCCCACCACCGATGATCCCACCAGAGAACGGGGGATGAGGGATCTTTCTGTATTCGCGAGAGAATCTTTTCTTCCAGACGTGGATACATGATAAACCTCCTGATACAACAATTTCCCCGTATTATACCAACAATTTGCAAAAATCCTCGCAAGCTCTCTTTTTTGGTTTTTCCAGCGCTCTAAGGATCCGAAAACACCTTAACGGCTCTTGAAATCACGTACCATTTCGGCATAAAAGGCGTGGATCTTCCGTCGGTACTCCGTAATGCTCTTTCCCCGGTAGCTATCCAGGGCGCGATCCACGCTTCCCCGGCTCTTTTCCAGAGCTTTCTGGAGCATGTAGGTTCCCACATAAATATTGGGACGGGAATGGAGGAGATCCCGACGGCTCTTGATGGTGGGAAAGACCTTGGGAATCCACTTCTTGTTGGCCTCCCAGTTGATCTGCATGAGCCCGTAGGCCACCCCGCTTTTGGCCTTCACCTGCACGGTGGACTCCTTGACGATCACCGCCGCCACGAGAAAGGGATCCACCGAATAGTTGCGGCAGATTCGCTCCACCAGGGCAGCGTAACTTTTGGCAGCCTTGGGGCTCAGATTTGGATTCTTCCGGACGAAAAAATCCCGCATCACCAGCACCCGCCGGGTGGCGTGCTTTTTGCCGTACCGCTTCTGCATGTACTGGTACTCCGAGCTGGAATCGAAGAAGGAGGCATCTCCCTGGCAGAGCGAGGGAAGAAGCAGAAAGACCAGAAGGAGGATCATCCCTCCCAGAGAGAGAGAGTACCGTTTTTCATGCATCATGGTCATCCTTTCGCAAGGTCAGTTTCATGCTCTTTCGAAGCACCATAAGACCGCTAAAGACCTTCTTCCCTATTTATCGCTCGAAATCTTTCCCCAGAAGACGGATTTGCTCCAGCCCCTCCAGAGCCTCCTGATTATCCGGCACCTGAAGGAGTACCTCTTGGTAGGCCTTTCGGGCGGCCTCATATTTCCCCTGATAGAACCGGGCGTGGGCAAGGCCGAGAAGGGGGTCCCAAAGAGATGCATCCATTTTACTAGCCCGCAGAAAGGCATCTTCCGCCTCTTCCCAGCGCTCCATCTCCAGGAGGGTCCACCCCAGGCCATTCAGGGGATAAGGATCTCCCGGAGAGGTGGAGACTGCCTGACGAAAGGCCTGCAAGGCCTCCGCATAGAGCTCCTGATCGTAGAGAGACCATCCCAGGCCGTTCCAGAGATCCCCATCCCCCTGATCCAGAGCGAGCCCCCTCTCGAAGATGGCCTGAGCCGTGACGGGTTCTCCCTGCTCCAAAATACACCATCCCCAGCCCCCCCAGGCTCGGGAAAATTGAGGATCTGCCAGTACCAGGGTTTCGAAGGCGGAAGCTCCCTCTTCATACTTTTCAAGGTCGTAGTAGACCCAGCCAAGACCGAGAAGAGCATCTTCGTTCTGAGAATCAAGTTGAAGAACCTGAAGGAAGCAGAACTCCGCATCATCGTAACGTGCGGAATCAAGATAGGTCCACCCCAGCCCCGTAAGGGCACTGAGGGATCGGGGATCCTTTGCCAGAGCCAGCCGGAAGAGATCCTCCGCCAGAGAGAAACCTCCTTCGTCGTAGTGGGCCCAGCCTAGACGGGAGAGAGCCTGGGGTGAGAAGTGAGAGACCTCTTCCCCCCAGGAGGAGGCTCCCGGAGGCATGGCCATCCCCAAAAGGAAGACGAGAACCAGGGCTCTCACACCGTTTTTGCTGTACCGTTGGAAGACTCTCACGGAGCTCCTCCTTTCGCCACTATTCCAGCACCATACCTGGGTCCGGGGAGAGATCCAGAGATCCCCGGCGCCCCCGCATATAGCCGTTATATCCTGCGGCGGCGATCATGGCGGCATTATCTGTGCAGAGCGCCAGGGGTGGGAGATAGATCTCTCCTCCCCGAATCTCTGTAAGCCTCTGGCGAAGCCCCCGGTTTGCCGCCACCCCTCCGGAGACCGCCACCCGGGAGATACGGGTCTGTTTCATGGCGAGCCGCACCTTTCCCGTAAGGGAGGCCACCGCAGCCTTTTGAAAGGAGGCGCAGAGATCCTCCAGAGGAAAGGGGGAGATTCCCTCTTTTCTGAGAGCTTCGATTTTCCAGAGCACCGCCGTTTTCAGGCCGCTGAAGCTGAAGGCGATCTCCGAACTGTTCCCCATAGGCACGGGAAGATCGAAGGCCTCGGGATTCCCCCGAGATGCCAGATCGTCCACCTTGGGGCCTCCGGGATAGCCGAGATGCAGCATCTTGGCCACCTTGTCGTAGGCCTCTCCCGCCGCATCATCCCGGGTTCGCCCGAGAAGTTCGTAGGATCCATACTCCCGAACGAGATAGATCTCCGTATGCCCCCCGGAGACCACCAGATTGAGAAAGGGAGGCTCCAGCCGGGGATCATGGAGCACATTGGCGAAGATATGCCCCTCCAGATGGTTCACCCCGAGAAGAGGAAGATTCCACCCCTGGGCGAGCCCCTTGGCGGACATAACCCCCACAAGAAGGGCCCCCATAAGGCCGGGTCCCTGGGTAACGGCGATAAGATCAATCTCTTCTGCGGGGTTTCGGATATCTCCCCGGCGAAAAAGCTCCTGCAGGAGGGGGAGAAAGATCTCCTGATGTCTTCGGGAGGCCATCTCGGGAATTACCCCTCCGTAAGGGGCGTGCTCTTCTATCTGACTCGCAAGAACCTCCGCCCGAATCTCCCGCCCCCCCCGAAGAAGACAGAGCCCCGTTTCATCGCAGCTCGTCTCAATGCCGAGGGTGCAGAAGGATTCGGGATCCCGGATCAACTCCCGCATCCCGAACACCCCGAACAGGAACCCGCACAGCTTTTTTTACGACACGGCTCCCCCTCTTCATGAATGAGCACCTTTCCCCGGCACTCGGGGCACTTTCCGAGGTGACGTTCCGAGGAAAAACGGGCACCGCAGGAGGCACAGCGGTATACATGTTTTTGCATAGTATTCACCTCCCGGGAAATGCAAAAGAAACTTCATACTCCCCATAGGCTATGGCAAGGCTTTTCGAGGTTCCCTTGGGAACCCCCACGGCAAAATCTCCCCGGGCTCCCGAGGGGATCTCTCCGTAGAGAAAGAAGGCCCTGTTGGTGAGGACATCCTTCCAGGTTACGGAATACTCCCCGAAGCGCAGCTCCTCGGGAGAGAAATCCCAGGGGAGCAGCGCCTTGTACCGCACCACAAAGAGATTTTTCCCCTTCAGTTCGGGGCTCCCGAAATGTTGACACTCCTTGCGGAACCAATCCGGCACGGTTCCCCATCCCTCCTTGCGGGCCCGGTCGATGAGAGGCTTATCCACATAAATAAACTCCATCTGCCCCCGAGATCCGATCATGAGATCCCCCAAAGCCTCCCCCTCCACCCAGAGGTTTACCCGACGCTCCTGAAGAAGGCTCTGAAAGTCCTTGGGGGCCCCAAAAAGAGCCCCGGGGAAAAGGCAGAACATTCCCAAAAGGAAGGTACTGAGTAAAACCTTGTATATCCGTATCATCAGGCATCTTCCTTTTCCGCCACTAACCGGGCACACTCCTCGGAGGAGAAGAGATAGGAGGTGTTGCAGAAGCGGCAGCAGAGTTCCTGAGCCTCCGGGGCACTCTCTTCCTTGGAGAGGGAAGCCTTCACCAGGGAGGCCGCAAGTTCCCGGGAGCAGTTACAGGAAAAGGAAAAATCATTTTTCCCCAGCCACTCCACCTTCCATCTTCCTGCCACCGCCTGAAGAAGCTCCTCGGGATCCCCGCACTTCTCCGCCAGGGAGCTTACGGGGGGCAAACCCCGAAGAACCTCTTCGAGCTCTGCGATGAAGGACTCCTCTGCATCCGGAAAGAGCTGGATCATGTATCCCCCCGCACCTCGCACGGTTTCGCCGTCCAGAAGCACCCCCAGCCCCACCGCGGAGGGAATTTGTTCGGACTGCACGTAGTAGGTGGCGAGATCCTCCGCCACCTCCCCCGTGGCGAGAGGAAGAGAGGTCCGTACCGGCTCCTTCATGCGGATATCCTTTACCACCGAGAGAAGCCCGGGGATGCCGATTCCTCGGGAGATATCCAGCTTGCCCTTCTCGTTCAGAGGAAGCTCCACCCCGGGGTTTTCCACGTATCCCCGAAGACCTCCCTCCATATCCGCATCTGCCACAACACCTCCGAGAGGCCCTTTACCCTCCATGCGGAGCATGATCCGGGTACCCTTGATCTTCTGATCCGCCGCCATCATCATGGCCCCCATGGAGAGGCGCCCCAGGGCCGCCCCCGCAAGCCGGGAGAGGGAATGCACCTCCCGAAGCCGCTGCACCAGAGGGGTGGCCTGAACCACAAAGGCCCGGGCCTGCCCCTCCGCAAGAACCGCCCGATGCACCGAAGCCTCGGGCACCGGGATATGTTCGTTATTCTGTTCTGTCATGGCGTTCTCCTTTCCGCGTTACCGCCTGTCGTATCCACTGCCATTCATGGGTTCCCACATACCGGGTACTGAAGGCATATAAGAGCACTCCCAAGATAAAAACTCCCCCGAACCAGAATCCTCTATGAGCAAAGCTCTCCGTCACCGGGTAGGGGAAAAGCACCCCGTATCCGCCCACCCCCGCAAAGAGCCAGCAGAGCCCCGTGCCTATCCGGGCCAGCCAGGGGAGAGGAAAGAGAGGCTCCTCTGCAGACATCTCCTTTCGAAGAAGCCTATATCCCACGAAAGCCGCAGCGGTGAAAGAGATGGATGCGGAAAGAGCGAGACCTCGAAAGGAGAGCACCCGCATGAGAAGCAGGGAGCAGACCAGATGGGTTCCCACACTGGTGAGGGTAACCATCACCGCTTTCTTCGCATATCCCCGGGCGTAGAGCCCCCGAAGCACAATAGTGTTGCAGGCCATCCCCGGAAGCCCCAGGGCGTAGCAGGCCAGGGCACCGCTGGTGGCCTTCCAGGCCCAGGGGGAGAAGGCTCCCCGATAGAAGAGCAGGTGCACCATGGGATCCGCCAGAAGGAGCATACCCACCATCACCGGGAGCACCACGAAGCAACCGAAACGTACCGCATCCTGAAGAGCCCCAAGAAAGCTCAGGTGATCCTCCGGTTCAATTTTGGAGAGCAGAGGGAGCACCGCCTGAGAAATGGCAATAACAAAAAGCCCCAGGGGGAGCTGTAATACCCGATCCGCATAGTTGAGCACCGAAATGGCTCCGGGTTCCAGATAGGAGCCGAAAATCTTGCTGATCACCGGCATGAGCTGATTGAGGGAGAGTCCCGCCGCATAGGGAAGAAAGAGGGTAAGCATCCTGCGAAGCTCCGGATCATCCCTCCGGGGAAGGGCGGGAACCAGAGGCATGCCGAGCCGGAGAGTCCAGAGCCACTGAAGGCAGAGCTGAGAAACCCCTCCCAGAAGTACCCCCCATACGAGAACCCCCGGATCGCCTCCCCGCCCTGCAAAGAGAAGCAGCACCCCGATAAAGACCACATTGCTCAAGGCGGGGGCCACCGCAGGAACAAAGAAACGATCCATGCTGTTGAGAACCCCCATGGCAAGAGCCCCCACGGAGACCAGAAGGAGAAAGGGAAAGAGAAGGCGGGTAAGGTTTACGGCGGTGTAAAAGGAATCTCCTTCGAAACCCGGAGCCATGAGACGTACCAGCACCGGGGAGCCCCAAATCCCCAGAAGTACCACCAAAACCCCCGCCCCGAGAAGTACCGTGAGAGCCTGCCGGGCAAGGTGAAGAGCCCGGGGCCGTCCCTCCCGGGAGAGAACCCGGGAAAAAACGGGGATGAACGCCGCCGAAAGAGCCCCCTCCGCCAGAAGCTGCCGGGAGAGATTTGCCAGAGTATAGGCCACGTAAAAGGCATCCAGTTGACGGGTGGCTCCGAAAAAGGCGGCAATGAGAATCTCCCGGACAAGTCCAAGCACCCGACTGGCACAGGTTCCAAACATCATGATCAGGGCGTGACGCACCATTCGAGCGCTTCCACGGAGCATAGAGCGTGTTCCTCCCATTAAAATAAAAACTAGTGACTCGTGGTTAGTGACGAGTGAGAGTCAAAGGCAACAAGGCGCTACGATTCCTGGCTTGCAAGAGGAGAAATCCCCTCCCAGCGATCTTCTTCAATGAGCCGCACCAACTCCTCCACCCCCCGGGCCACTCTGGGGGAGAGCTCCAGTCCCAATTCGGTGGATTCCGGCTGGATACCGAGGCAGACCACGGGAAGGGAGTCGAGAAAAGGCTCCAGAAGGCGCTCCAGGGGATATCCGTGGGTGGACCAGTTTTCCTGGGTTATCTCCTGGGGGGTAAAGCGCCGGAGGCTCCCCGGAGGAAGCCCCATATCCGAAGCATCGCAGATAAGCAGTCTTTCCGGGGGGTGCCGTCGCAGAAGCCCAAGAAAATTTTCCGGCTGGGTTTCGCAGATCCGAACCTCCCAAGCTTCCCGCCCCCGGAGGCGCTCCTGAAGCAGCTCCGCAGCCCGGACCCCCGCCCCATCATCCCCATGAAGGGGATTTCCCATACCCCAAATCATGAGTTTTTTTTGAGAAGATTGTCGATCCATCAATACACATCCTTAAAATCTGGCTTCCAGTTTGTTTATATAAGGTTTTGCCTTTGAAATTACTAGTGGGCTGTTCCACATTATAGTGTGCCCCTGGATGGGAGCCTCCGCTTGT
>NPIG01000530.1_pt1 | contig 29096 bp, 24 predicted proteins | sample 8637441 | NCBI WGS metagenome assembly NPIG01 (sample SAMN07420675, study PRJNA396082) | bioreactor metagenome | isolation source: sample BR6 brine-fed electro-methanogenic bioreactor BR | place: Japan: Kochi | collected 2016-06-14
CGCGCGGGCCAGCGCCGCGCGCGCCTCCTCGATCCGCCCCAGCGCGTAAAGCGACAGCGCCCGCCCGCTCAGCGCCGCGATATGGTCGGGCGACCGCGCCAGAGCCCGGTCCAGATCGGCCAGCGCCGCGCGGAAATCCTGCCGCAGGTAATGCACGAAGGCGCGCTGGTTATAGCCCTCGGCATAGTCCGGGCAATAGGCGACCAGCGCGTCGAACTCCTGCAGCGCGCCCAGGAAATCATAGCCCGCCCGCCGGGTCATGCCGCGGTCCAGGATCGCCTGCGCCCGGTCGTCCGGCGCATCGGCCCAGTATTCCCACATGCGGTTGCCGATCTCGCGCGCCTCGGCCGCGCTGCCCGCCGCCTGCGCCTGCTCCGACAGCGCCGCAAGCCGCTCGGAATGATCCGGCGGCGGCGGGCAGGTCTCGGCCCGGGCCGGCGCGGCAAGGGCGAAAACGGCAAGGGCGGCGTAGAAACGGGTCATACCCCAAGCCTGGCGCACAGCCCGCTCCGGTCAAGTCACGTTTTCGAGCGGCCCCAGCGGCCCGCCCTCCTTCACCGCCTGCATCGCCACGTAGGTCGAGGTGCTGGACACATGCGGCAGGGTCGAGATCACCTCGGCCAGCACCCGCCGGTAATCGGCCATCGACCGCGTGCGCACCTTCATCAGGTAATCGAAATTGCCGGCGATCAGGTGCACCTGCTCGATCTCGCCCACCCTGGCCACCGCCGCGTTGAACTCGGCCAGCGCCGCCTCGCGGGTGTCATCGAGGCGCACCTCGACAAAGGCCACGTGATCCAGCCCCAGCCGGATCGGGTCGATCAGCGCGCGATACCCGGTGATGATCCCCTCCGCCTCCAGCCGCCGCAGCCGCGCCTGGGTCGGCGATTTCGACAACCCGATCCGGCGCCCCAGGTCGGCGATGGAAATGCGCCCGTCCTCGGCCAGAACGGCCAGAATCGCACGGTCGAAGCGATCCAGGTCCGGTAGGTCGTTTTGCATCGATTTCCCCCATATTTTCGGTCGATTGGACTTCATCTTTCAGAACTTCGGGCGAATGTCCCGCGAAATCGACGGTATAAGGGCCACAAAGCCTAACGACCACCCGGCCGGAGGCCCAACCGGAGGATCCCCATGACCGCCCCCACCTTCGACCTGCGTCGCCAGATCGACGCCCACACCTACGCCGACCAGGACGCCGCGCTGGAACGGCTGGTGCGCCTGGCCAACCTCTCGCCCGACGAACGCGCGGCGATCAGCACGCAGGCCGCGCAGCTGGTGCGCGACATCCGCGGCAGCACCGCGCCGGGTCTGATGGAGGTCTTCCTGGCCGAATACGGGCTTTCGACCGAAGAGGGCGTGGCGCTGATGTGCCTGGCCGAGGCATTGCTCCGGGTGCCCGATGCCGACACCATCGACGCCCTGATCGAGGACAAGATCGCGCCCAGCGACTGGGGCAAGCACCTGGGCCATTCCTCCTCGCCGCTGGTCAATGCCTCGACCTGGGCGCTGATGCTGACGGGCAAGGTGCTGGACGACGGCAAACCCAGCCCGGTGAAGGCGCTGCGCGGCGCCATCAAGCGGCTGGGCGAGCCGGTGATCCGCACCGCCGTCGGCCGCGCCATGCGCGAGATGGGCCGCCAGTTCGTGCTGGGCGAAGATATCGGCGCGGCGATGAAACGCGCCGCCGGGATGGAGGCCAGGGGCTACTCCTATTCCTACGACATGCTGGGCGAGGCCGCGCGCACCGACGCCGACGCCACCCGCTATCACCTGGCCTATTCCCGCGCCATCACCGCCATCGCCGAGGCCTGCACCAACGACGACATCCGCGACAACCCCGGCATCTCGGTCAAGCTCTCGGCGCTGCACCCGCGCTACGAGGTGGCGCAGGAGCGGCGCGTGATGGACGAGCTGGTGCCGCGCCTGCGCTCGCTGGCGCTCTTGGCGAAATCCGCCGGCATGGGCCTCAATATCGACGCCGAAGAGGCCGACCGCCTGTCGCTGTCGCTGCAGGTGATCGAAACCGTGCTGTCCGAACCGGCGCTGGCCGGCTGGGACGGCTTCGGCGTGGTGGTCCAGGCCTATGGCCCGCGCGCGCCCTATGTGATCGACGCGCTTTACGACATGGCCGACCGCCACGACCGCAGGCTGATGGTGCGGCTGGTCAAGGGCGCCTATTGGGACACCGAGATCAAGCGCGCCCAGGTCGCGGGGATGGAGGGATTCCCGGTTTTCACCCGGAAGGCGGCGACCGACATCTCCTACATCGCCAACGCACGCAAATTGCTGGGCATGACCGACCGGATCTATCCGCAATTCGCCACCCACAACGCCCACACCGTCTGCGCCATCCTTCACATGGCCGGCGATGCGCCGTACGAATTCCAGCGCCTGCACGGCATGGGCGAAACCCTGCACAACCTGGTGATGGACCAGAACCGGACCCGCTGCCGCATCTACGCCCCCGTCGGCGCCCACCGCGACCTGCTCGCCTACCTGGTCCGGCGGCTCTTGGAAAACGGCGCCAACAGCTCCTTCGTCAACCAGATCGTCGACGAGGATGTGGCGCCCGAAACCGTCGCCGCCTGCCCGTTCGAGACCGTCAACGCCCCCACCCCGCATCTGCCCACCGGGCCGCAGCTGTTCGCGCCCGAGCGGCGCAACTCGCGCGGCTTCGACCTCGCCCACACCCCCACGCTCAGCGCCATCGACACCGCCCGCGCCCCCTTCGCCGCGCACCGGTGGGAGGGCGGCCCGCTGCTCGCCGGTCCCGCCGCGCCAGAGGACCCCGAACCCGTGACCAACCCGGCCCGGCCCGAGGACAGCCCCGGCACCATCGCCTGGGCCAGCCCGGCGGATGTCGAAACCGCGCTGTCCGGCGCCCGCCCCTGGGACGCCCCCGCCGAGGACCGCGCGCGGGTGCTGAACAAGGTCGCGGACCTCTACGAAGAGAACTACGGCGAACTCTTCGCCCTGGTCGCGCGCGAAGCCGGCAAGGGCCTGCCCGACGCGGTGGCCGAACTGCGCGAGGCGGTGGATTTCCTGCGCTACTACGCCGCCAACATCCCCCAGGGCGACCCGGCAGGTATCTTCACCTGCATCAGCCCTTGGAACTTCCCGCTGGCGATCTTCACCGGCCAGGTCTCCGCCGCGCTCGCCACCGGCAACGCGGTGCTGGCCAAACCCGCCGAGCAGACCCCGCTGATCGCCCATTTCGCCGTCCGCCTGATGCACGAGGCAGGCGCGCCCCGCACCGCCCTGCAACTGCTGCCCGGCGCCGGCGGCGTCGGCGCCGCGCTCACCTCGGACGCCCGAGTCAACGGCGTCGCCTTCACCGGCTCGACCGAGACCGCCCGGCTGATCCGCGCCGCGATGGCGGAAAACCTTGCCCCCGGCGCGCCGCTGATCGCCGAAACCGGCGGGCTGAACGCGATGATCGTGGACAGCACCGCGCTGCCCGAACAGGCGGTGCAGGCCGTGGTCGAAAGCGCCTTCCAATCCGCCGGGCAACGCTGCTCCGCCCTGCGCTGCCTCTACGTGCAGGAGGATGTCGCCGAGGACCTCCTGACCATGCTCAAGGGCGCGATGGACGCGCTGCAACTGGGCGACCCGTGGCAGCTCTCCACCGATGTCGGCCCGGTGATCGACGCCGAGGCGCAATCGCAGATCGCCACCCATATCGACCGCGCCCGCGGCGAGGGCCGCCTGCTGAAGGAGCTGCGCCTGCCCTCCGGCGGCACCTTCGTCACCCCCGCCCTGATCGAGGTCGGGGGCATCGAGGACCTTGAACGCGAGATCTTCGGCCCCGTCCTGCACGTCGCCCGGTTCAAATCGCGCGATCTGGACAAGGTCATCGACGCCATCAACGCCACCGGCTATGGCCTCACCTTCGGGCTGCAAACCCGGATCGACGACCGCGTCCAGCACGTGACCGAACGCGTGCACGCCGGCAATATCTACGTCAACCGCAACCAGATCGGCGCCATCGTCGGCTCGCAGCCGTTCGGCGGCGAGGGGCTCTCAGGCACCGGACCCAAGGCGGGCGGGCCCAACTACATGCCCCGGTTCTGCGCCCCCGACCGGCAAACGGCCGACGCGACATGGGCGGCCACCATGGCCGAGCTGCCCGCGCCCGAGGGCAACGCGCCGCGCCCCGACCCGGCCACCCTGCCCGGCCCCACCGGTGAATCCAACCGCCTCACGCTGATCGCGCGCCCGCCGCTGCTCTGCCTCGGCCCGGGCGAGGAAGCCGCCGCCGAACAGGCGCAGGCGGTGCGCGCCCTGGGCGGTCAGGCGATCCGCGCCACAGGCATGATCGATCCGCACCGGCTGGCGCTACTCGACGGCATCGCCGGTGTGCTCTGGTGGGGCGACGCGGAGACCGCACGCCAGATCGAACAGGCGCTGGCGCGGCGCCAGGGCCCGATCCTGCCGCTGATCCCCGGCCGCCCCGACCTCGCGCGGGTGATGGGCGAACGCCATGTCTGCGTCGACACCACCGCCGCCGGCGGCAACGCCGCGCTGCTGGGCGGCATGGCCTAACGGTCCGGGCGGCGGCCCCCCCCTCCCAATCCGCCGCCCACCCCCGCGCCCGGCGCCATCTCCGCTTGACGCCGGGCGCGAATGCCCCCAGCTTCGCGCCATGCTGCCGATCCGCGATCACAACCCCTCGGGGCGCACGCCTTACGTCGTCTACGCCCTGATGGCGCTGAACATCGGCGTGTTCCTGACCTATTTCACCCAGCCCGAACAGGTGGTCCTGCGCGACGTGTTCCTGCACTGGGCGCTGATCCCGGCACGGATCAGCCACGGCAGCGGCTTCGAGACCATCCTCACCTCGACCTTCCTGCATGGCGGTCTGTTGCATCTCGGCGGCAACATGCTGTTCCTGTGGATTTTCGGCGACAACCTCGAGGACGAGATGGGCCACCTGGGCTTTCTGCTGTTCTACCTGGCCTGCGGCATCGGCGCCGGGCTGATCCATATCCTCGCCGCGCCCTATTCGCCGGTGCCCACGGTGGGCGCTTCGGGGGCCATCGCCGGGGTGATGGGGGCCTATCTGCTGCTGTTTCCCAGGGCGCGGGTCGATATCCTGATCATCCTGCTGGTGTTCTTCCGCATCATCGCCATCCCGGCCTGGCTGATGCTGGGGCTGTGGCTGGTTTTCCAGTTCCTCGGCGGGCTGAGCGCCGACCCTAACGGCGGCGGCGTCGCCTACTGGGCCCATACCGGCGGCTTCGTGGCGGGCCTCGCCCTGACCGTGCCGCTCTGGCTGCGCCGCGGCGGCCCCCGCTTCTGGAGCCGCACCCACGGCCTGCCGCCGCACCCGGAGGCGAAATACAAGCTCAGCCCGACACGCATCCCCCGGGTGCCGCGCCGATGACCGCCCTGCCCGACCGCCCCGAAACCCGCCGCGCCCGCTGCCATTGCGGCACCGTGGTGATCGAGGCGTTTCTGCCCGAGGGCCTCGCCTCGGCCAAACGCTGCGATTGCTCGATCTGCCGCCGCCGCGGCCCCGGCGCGGTCACCGCCACCACCGAAAGCCTCCGGGTGCTGCAGGGCGCCGACACCCTCGGCCTCTACACCTGGGGCACCCACACCGCGAAACACTATTTCTGCAAGACCTGCGGCATCTACACCCACCACCAGCGCCGCTCCGACCCGGCCGAATGCGGCATCAACATCGGCTGTCTCGACGGCATCGACCCGCGCGACTTCGCCGATATCCCCTGGGTCGACGGCCTCAATCACCGCTGCGACAGATGACCCGCCCGCCGCCGGGTGCTGCGGTGTTGATGCACGTCAAAGACATCGCCCGCCCCCGATGAGACCATCCCCGCGAGGCAACGGGCAGCAGTGAAACCTTTGGGGGGAAGTCACGATGTCTCTGAAACCCGCGCTGATATGCGCTGTCCTGCTCGCCGGGGCCAGCACTGCTTTTGCCGAATGCAGCGGCCGCACGCTTTACGAGGACGCTTTCGACGACGACCTGACCGGCTGGGTCATGATGCCGGAAAACGAGGCGGTCGCGGACGGCAAGTTCGTGCAAACGCCGATCCCGGGTAACCGGTTCCTGAGCCTGCTTCCGAGCTTCCAGTTCGATGAAGAGGATCTGTGCATCGAGGTCGCCGTCACCGCCTCCGGCGACATCACGCACGATGCCGGCATCGCGTTCTGGGCCGAGGATTACAACACCTACTATTTCCTCATTCTCGGCAAGAATAAGGACGGTCAGACCGAATACGGCGTGTTCCTGCAATCGCCGGACGAGTTCCTGTATTACATCCTGGAACATCCCGACAACGTCGCCTTCGGCCCCGAGGCGGCCAACAGGCTCATGTTGACCATCAACGGCTCCGTCGTCGCCGCCTGGCTGAACGGAGAGCAGATCGGCCGCGCACGCATTCAGCCGCCCTACCAGGCCTTCCAGATCGGGCTCTACTCGCAGATGGGCAAAGACGGCGGCACCGTCAGTTTCGACGATTTCCGGGTGACGCGGCCGAAGAAGTAGGCCCGGTTCCGGGGCTCAGCCCCGGATCACCTTGGCGAACTGGTCGAAGATCGGCTCGTTGGCGCAGATCACCTCGCCATCCTCCAGGATGTTGCCCTCGGGGTTGATCGGCGCGATCAGACCGCCCGCCTCGCGCACCAGGATCACCCCGGCGGCCAGGTCCCAGGCATTGAGGCGACGCTCCCAGAACCCGTCGTAACGGCCGGCGGCCACATAGGCCATGTCCAGCGCCGCCGACCCCCAGCGCCGCACGCCGGCGCAGGCCGGCATCAGCCGCGCCAGATCCTGCAGCGTCAGCGGCAGGTCGGACCGCCCGCCGAACGGCACCCCGGTGGCAAAGATCGCCTCGATCATCCGGCTGCGCCCGGACACCCGCAGGCGCATATCGTTCATCCAGGCCCCGGCGCCCTTTTCGGCAAAGAACATCTCGTCCTTGGCGGCGTCGTAGATGACGCCGGCCACCACCTCGCCCTTGTGCTCCAGCGCGATCGAGATCGCCCAATGCGGCAGCCCGTGCAGGAAATTGGTGGTGCCGTCCAGCGGATCGACGATCCAGCGCCGCGTCGGATCGTTGCCGTCCTCGGCGCCGCCCTCTTCGGCGATCCAGCCATAGTTGGGCCGCGCGCCCATCAGCTCGTCTTTCAGGATCTTCTCGGCGGCGATATCGGCCTTGGAGACGAAATCGCCCGCCCCCTTCATCGACACCTGCAGGTTCTCCACCTCGCGGAAATCCTTGACCAGCGACCGCCCCGCCTTGCGCGCGGCCTTGATCATGATGTTGAGATTGGCACTGCCTATCATCGTCGGACTCCGTTCGGTCATGTCGCGCCCTCGGCGCGCGGGGATCAAATCGCGCGTATACGCCCGCGAACGCCCCTTGCCAAGGGGCCTCCGTCCGGCGATCCGCCCGGTTCTGCCGCCACGTTAGCCGACGCCCGTCTTGCCAGGCCCGCCCGCGTCCGGCACCGTCACCCCAAAGCGCGAAAAGGAGAACCCGAATGACCGACCAAATGTACCGCGTGGCCCTGGCCAGCCGCCCCACCGGCGCCCCGACGCCCGAGAATTTCCGCTATGAACCCGCCCCGATCCCGACCCCGGGCGAGGGCGAGGTTCTGGTCCGCGTCCACTACATGTCGCTGGACCCCTACATGCGCGGCCGGATGGACGACGCCAAATCCTATGCCGCCCCGGTGCCCGTCGGCGGCACCATGGAGGCCGGCGCCGTGGGCGAGGTGATCGCGTCGAACAGCCCGCATTTCAAACCCGGCGATTTCGCCTTCGGCATGGTCGGCTGGGCCACCCACGGCTGCCTGCCCGCGAACCAGCTGCGCAAGCTCGACCCGACCCAGGCACCGATCACCACTGCGCTCGGCGTGCTCGGCATGCCCGGCTTCACCGGCTGGCATGGGCTGACCGAGTACGGCAAACCCAAGGCCGGCGAAACCCTGGTGGTCGCCGCCGCCACCGGCCCGGTCGGCTCGATGGTGGGCCAGGTCGCGCGGCTCGCGGGGCTGCGCACCGTCGGCGTCGCCGGCGGCGCCGACAAGTGCAAGCTCGCCACCGAGACCTTCGGCTTCGACGCCTGCCTCGATCACCGCGCCTATGACAGCGCCCGCGATCTGCGCGCCGCGTTGAAAGAGGTGTGCCCCGACGGCATCGACATCTATTTCGAAAACGTCGGCGGCAAGGTGCTGGAGGCGGTGATGCCGCTGATGAACCCGTTCGGCCGCATCCCGATCTGCGGCATGATCGCCTGGTACAACGCCGGGGGCCTCGGCGCCGGCGCCAAGGGCGAAGGGCTGACCGCCCCGGCGCTTTGGCGCACCATCCTGGTGAATTTCCTGTCGGTCAACGGCTTCATCATCTCCAACCACTTCGACCGCTTCCCGCAATTCCTGCAGGAGGTGGCGCCGAAGATCGCCTCGGGCGAGATCAAATATGTCGAGGATATCGCCGAGGGGCTGGAGAACGCTCCGGCCACCTTCATGTCGATGCTGGGCGGCGGCAACATGGGCAAGCAGATCGTCAAGGTGATCTGATCCCGGCACCGGAGGGCGCGCGCCCCGCGCCCTCCTTCTGCGGCTCGCCAAATCCCGAAATCCCGCTTAAGTTGGTCGCATATCTGCCGGGCGGACAGGGATGATCACGCAAAAGACCAAATACGCACTCAAGGCGCTGATGGTGCTGGCCGACGAAAAGGCCCAGGACGGCGATCCGCTGCGGATCGAAACCATCGCCGAACGCTCCGGCGCGCCGAAACGGTTCCTGGAACATATCCTGCTCGATCTCAAACGCGCCGGGCTGATCGGCAGCCGCCGCGGCCGCAATGGCGGCTATGAGCTGATCAAGGAAGCGCGCAGCGTCTCGCTGGCCGAGGTGCTGCGGCTGATCGACGGCCCGCTGGCGCCGTTGCCCTGTCTGTCGCGCAAGGCCTATCAGCGCTGCGAGGATTGCGCCGACGAGGAAAACTGCCGCGTCCGCGCCGTCTTCGGCGGGTTCTATTGGAGCTACCTGCTGATGATCGAATCCCTCACGCTCGCTGATCTGCAAAAGGACGCCGAACCGCTGAAACGCTTCGCCCTCACCGCCGGGGCGCCGGAGCTGCCGGGCGTCTGAGCGCCCGGCACGAAGGTCACAACGCCCGGCTCAGAACGGGAAGAACAGCGGCAGGATCACCACCGCCAGCGCGGCAAAGATCAGGTTCAGCGGCAGCCCCACCACCAGGAAGTCGCGAAAGCGATAGCCGCCCGCGCCATAGACGAAGGTGTTGGTCTGATAGCCGATGGGGGTGGCGAAACTGGCCGAGGCCGCAAACATCACCGCCATCACGAAGGGCCGCGGATCGAGGCCGAGCTGCTGCGCCAGCCCGATCACGATGGGCCCGATCAGCACCGCAACCGCGTTGTTGCTGACCATCTCGGTCAGCGCCGAGGTCAGCACATAGACCGCCGCCAGGATCGCCACCGGCCCCACGCCCTGAACCGATGCCACCGCCTGCTCGACGATCAGGCGCGCCGCGCCGGTCTGCTGCATGCCCAACGACAGGCCCAGCATACCGAAGATCAGGAACAGGATGCGCCAGTCGATGGCGTCAAAGGCCTCCTCCGGGTCGATGCAGCGGGTGACCATGACCACCACCGCGCCGATGATCGCAAGCCCGGCAATCGGCATCGCGCCCAGCGCCGCCAGCCCCATCACGCCGAGGATCGTCGCAATCGCGATCGGCGCCTTGCCGCGCCGGACAGACCGTTCCGAGGGCTCCGACAGGTTGACGATGCCGCCGTCCTCGACCAGCCGCGCCAGTCCTTCGGGCGGCCCCTCCAGCAGCAGCGTATCGGCGAATTGCAGACGGACGTCGTCGATCCGATCCGACAGGCGGGTATCGTTGCGATGCACCGCCACCACATAGACCCCGTATTTCCGCCGCAGCCTCAGCTCGCCCAGCGCCCGCCCGCGCAGATGCGACTTGGGGCCGACGCTGGCCTCCATCGTCACCGCGGTATCGGCGGCCACCGGCTCAAACCCCTGGTCGGAGACGTCGCGAAACTCCACCTGGCCGTTTTCCTTCAGCCCCAGCACCTCGCCGGTGCCGGTCTTCAGCACCAGCCGGTCGCCCGCCTCCAGCACCAGCCCGTCGAGTGCCCGGCGCAGCGATCGCTCGCCCCGGATCACGTCCAGCACCCGCGTCTCGCCGGTGTTGAACGGCAACTCCTGCAGCCTCCTGCCGACATAGCGCGACCCCGCCGGGATCAAGAGACGCGCCAGAAACCGCCGCCGCCCGCCCTGCCCCAGCAGCGCCGAGAGCGAGGCCCGATCCGGCAGCAGGTAACGCCCCGCCACCAGCATGTAGAGCATGCCCACCACGGCAAAGACCGCCCCGGCGCCCGTCATCTCGAACATGCCGATGGGCGGCTGCCCGGCCTCGCGCGCCACCCCGCTCATCAGGATGTTGGTCGAGGTCCCCACCAGCGTCAGCGTCCCCCCGAAGATCGCCGAAAAGGACAGCGGGATCAGAACCCGCGACGGCGCCACATTCACACTCGCCGCGACCGAGATCATCACCGGCGTCAGCAACACCACCACCGGCGTGTTGTTCATCAGCGCCGAGGCCACCACGGTGCCGAACATCATGATCAGGATCGCCCGCAGATAAGACCCGCGCGCCTGCTTGCGCAGAATATTGCCGAGCAGGGCCAGAACCCCGGTCCGCTCCAGCGCGGCGGAGATGATGAACATCATCGCGATGGTGATCGGCGCGCTGGAGCTGAAGACCTTCAGGAACTCGCGCGTCTCGATGAGTCCCGTCGCCAAAAGCACCGCCGAGGCGCCCAGCGCGGTCACCTCCGGCGGATAGATTTCCTTGAAAAAGCTTAAGAATACGGCCCCCACCAGTATCAGGACCAATAGCTGATCGAACGTCATCGGGTGTCCTTTCGCACCAAACCCAATAACCTCTTTTATACGATAAAGTTTATCGTGTTTAAGTGGATTTTTTCTCCGCCACCATCCGGCGCCGGTCTCCGGCCCCGCGCGGCCACGTGCCGGCGCCCGCCAAACTGTACAATTTACGCTGAAAACACCCCAATCCAGGGCAGACCGCGACGAAGGAAGCCGCCAGACCCGTACATTCCGGCCCGGAAACTCCCCAATCCTCACGCCGCCTGCAGCCGCCGCGCCTCCTGCCGCGCCAGGCCGATCAGCTCCTTGACGAAGGGCTTGTCGCGGTCCTCGCTGCGCACCGCGGCATAGAGCCGCCGGGTGATCCCCTCTTTGGTCAGCGGCCGGGTGACGTAATCCGAGCTGTATTTCACCTCGCGCACCACCCAATCGGGCAGCACCGACACCCCCCGGTTCGAGGCCACCAGCAGCAGGATCACCGCCGTCAGTTCCACCGGACGAACCGCCTTGGGCTCGACCTTCGCCGGGTTCAGCAACTGGCTGAACACGTCCAGCCGGTTGCGTTCGACCGGATAGGTGATCAGCGTTTCGCCGCGGAAATCCTCGGCCTCGATATAGGGTTTCGACGCCAGAGGATGCTGCGAGGCGGCCACGAAAACAGGCGCGTAATCAAAGAGTTCCACGAATTCCACGCCCGCGATATCCTCCGGGTCGGAGGACACGACAAGATCGACCTCCTCCTTTTGCAGCGCCGGCAGCGCGTCAAAGGCCAGGCCGGGGCGGATGTCCACATCGACGTCCGGCCAGCTCTTGCGGAACGCCTCCAGCACCGGGAACAGCCATTCGAAACAGGCATGGCATTCGATGGCGATATGCATCCGCCCGGTCTCGCCCGAGCGCAGCGCGCTGAACTCGGTCTCCATCGCCTCGACCTGCGGCAGGATCTGCTCGGCCAGCCGCAACAGCCGCAAGCCCGCCGGCGACAGCTTCATCGGCTTCGACCGCCGGATGAACAGTTCGACCCCGGCCTGATCCTCCAAGCCCTTGATTTGATGGCTCAAGGCGCTCTGCGTGATGTTCAGCTGATCGGCCGCCCGAGCCAGCCCGCCGCAATCGTGAATCGCCTTGATCGTGCGCAGATGCCGGAATTCGATGTGCATCCCCGTGCCCCGCTCATGTTGTTGTTGAGAATTATGAGTTTGTCTCACAATGCCACACATGCGACAAGGGCCGAAATCAAAGGATGTGCCCCGATGAAAGCCCCTGACGTTTCCTTCGAATTCTTCCCGCCGCAGAACCTGCAGGCCTCATTCCGGCTGTGGGACACGGTGCAGACGCTGGCGCCGCTCGACCCGCGCTTCGTCTCGGTCACCTACGGCGCCGGCGGCACCACCCGGGACCTGACCCGCGACGCGGTGGCGACGCTGCATAAATCCTCCGGCCTGAAGGTGGCCGCGCATCTGACCTGCGTCAATGCGACCAAGGAGGAAACCCTTGAAATCGCAAGCGGTTTTGCCGAGGCCGGCGTGACCGAGATCGTCGCGCTGCGCGGCGACCCGCCCAAAGGCGCGGGCAAGTTCACCCAATATCCGGGCGGCTTCGCCAATTCGATCGAGCTGATCGAGGCGCTGGCAGCGACCGGCAAGTTCAGCATCCGCGTCGGCGCCTACCCCGACGTGCACCCCGAGGCGGCGAGTGCCCAGGCCGACATCGACTGGCTCAAGCGCAAGCTCGACGCCGGCGCGGACGAGGCATTGACCCAGTTCTTCTTCGAGGCCGAGACCTTCTTCCGGTTCCGCGACGCCTGCGACAAGGCCGGCATCGACGGCGCCAGGATCACCCCCGGCGTGCTGCCGATCGAGAACTGGAAAGGCGCGCGCAACTTCGCCCGCAACTGCGGCACCACGATCCCGCAATGGGTCGAGGACGCCTTTGAAAAGGCGGTGCGCGACGGGCGCGAGGATCTGCTGGCGACCGCGATCTGTGCCGAGCTGTGCACCGACCTGATCGAGGGCGGCGTGGACAAGCTGCACTTCTACACGCTGAACCGGCCGGAGCTGACCCGCGACGTCTGCCACGCCCTGGGCGTGACGCCTAAGGTCAGCCTGGAGAACGTGGCGTAACGGCTTCCTTCCGCCCGGCTTGCTGCTAGCCTGCCCGCCATCAGGATGGAGGGCAGGATGAACCAGGAAACACCGCCGAACTACGCGAAAAGCCCCGAAGAGCTGCTGGGCCCCGCCGACATGGCCGAGATGTCGGGGCTGGAGTTCATGGAGGGCATCCGCGACGGCCGGCTGCCGGCGCCGCCGATCTCAAAGACGCTGGGCTATGCGCTGGACACGGTCGAAAAGGGCCGCGTGGTGTTCCGCGGCGCGCCGGGTTTCGACACCACCAACCCGCTGGGTTCGGTGCACGGCGGCTGGTACGGCACCCTGCTGGACAGTGCGATGGCCTGCGCGGTGCAGACGATGGTGCCCAAGGGCGCGGCCTATACGACCTTGGAATACAAGATTAATATCATCCGCGCGATCCCGCTGGGCACCGAGATCCTGTGCGAGGGCGTGGCCGATCACGTGGGCCGCTCCACCGGCGTGGCGCATGGCGAGATCAGGGGCGCCGAGGACGGGCGGCTCTATGCCACCGGGTCCACCACCTGCATCGTGCTGACCCTGCCGCCCAAGGGGTGAGGGCTCAATGCTTGCCGCACAGAGCACGCCGCGCAAGCGCCGGACCGTGGTCTGGCGCTGCGTCCTCTGATCGACGCGCTTTAACGTCGTCAAATACGGACAAAATCTGACCGGCGCACTTACGTAAACCAAGCGGCGCCCTTCGGGCTTGTTCCACGCTGGGGGGCTTTGCCCAGACGGTGTCGCAGCGTCACCGGAAACCTCCCAAATCCCCACTCAGATCTCATGCGCGGCGGCATGGAACGGGCTGCCAGCCCGGCCCGGCCCCCGCACGCTCTCATGCAGCCGTTCCGACGGGTCCACCCCGACCATGCGCCGCCGGCGCAGCAGGAACAGCTTGCCCCAGCCCCGCCAGGTGCCGACCGAAGGCGCGTCCGGATCGGTATGGAACCGCGCCCGCCAGCCCCGCGGCAACGGCAACCCGCAGGTCTCGGCCCGCTCCAGCATCCACACCAACGAGACATTGGCCAGCGGCCGCGCCACCTCATAGCCGCCCAACTGGCCGCCGACGTCGCCATGGGCGCCACGGAACCAGACCTGTTCCACGTGCCCCTCCCATCCGGGCGGGCAGCACCACAGCTCGGGGCGGAACACCTCGCGGGTTTCATCCAGGGCGAGGGCGTGGAACCCGTTGCGGATGCTGGGGCCCAGGCTGTGGCTGTGAAAGGAATGCTGCGCCTCGGCCCAGCGCCACAGGAACGGCAGGCGCAGCCCCAGCGCCTTGACCGTATCCCAGACGCCGACCATCTCGATGCCCACCGCAGGGTGGCAATGGACGCGGGCGAAGGCGTTGGAAAATTCGCTGTCCGGATCGCCCTGATAGTGGCGGTAGACGGTGCGGATATTGCGTTCGGTTGCGCAGTCGGCCCGCAGCAGCCCGACCCGGTCGATCACCCCGGCCAGCGAGCGCACCGCATAGGCGCCGCGCGAATAGCCCATCAGGAAGATGCGGTCGCCGGGCCGATAGCGCGACGCCAGATAGCCATAGGCGCGGCGGATCTGCCGGTTGATGCCGCGCCCCAGAAGAACGTCGGGCGCCGCGCGCCAATGCGGCATCTGCACCCCCGCCTCGTAATAAAGCGAGACCTGTGCGCCCATCTCGCGGCACAGCGCGTAGGTGATGCCCGCATGGGTTTCGTACCCCGGCTGCAGCGAGGACATGGTGCCGTCAAGGATAATGACGTGGGACAGCGGCGCGCGGTGGCGGGTTTCGGCGGAATGGACCGCTTGCAGCGGCCGTCCGAACCAGCCGAAAATCCGATCACGCAGCCGCGTCAGTTTCATCCCGAAGCATTTCCCATACTCTCAGCGGCGTGAAGGGCATGTCCGCCCGCCGTACACCGCGCGCCCACAGCGCGTCCTGCACCGCGTTGGCGATGGCGGCCATCGACCCCACGGTCCCCGCCTCGCCGCAGCCCTTCATGCCCATCAGGTTGGCGGTGGACGGCACCGGTTCGGAGGTGAAATCAATCATGGGGGCATCCGCGGCGCGCGGCAAGGCATAGTCCATAAACGTTGCCGTGAGCAGCTGGCCCTCGGCGTCATAGACCACATGTTCGCTCAGCGCCTGGCCCAGCCCCTGCACCACCCCGCCATGCACCTGGCCCTCGGCCAGCAAGGGGTTGATCAGGTTGCCGAAATCATCGACCACGGTATAGCGGTCGACGCGCACCTGGCCGGTTTCCGGGTCGATCACCACCTCGGCCACATGGGCGCCGTTGGGGAACGACCGGCCGGGCAGCGTGGCGCGTTTCTCATGCACCAGAAGGTCGGCTCGGCCATCCACGCGGGCCATTTCGGCGGCCTCGAGGACCGTGGGCGTCAGGTTCGATCCCGGCGCGCGGAAGGTCTCGTCGTCGAAGCTCACCTCCGCTTCCGGCACCCCCATCTTGTCCGCCAGAAAGGGGGTGAAGGCGGCGATCATCGCGTCCACCGTGGCCAGCGTCGCGGTGCTCTGGGTGGTGACCGAGCGCGAGCCGCCGGTGCCGCCGCCCTGCTTGATCAGGTCGCTGTCGCCCTGGATCACCCGGATGCGGTCGGCGGGAATGCCCGTCTGGTCCGACAGGAACTGGGCATAGACGGTTTCATGCCCCTGCCCGTTCGACTGGGTGCCGACATAGAGGTTGACGGTGCCGTCGTCGCAGAACTCGACCTTGGCGCCTTCGCTCGGATCGCCCAGGATGCTTTCGATGTAATAGCACAGCCCCTGCCCGCGCAGCAGGCCGCGCGCGGCGTCGGCCTCGCGGCGCGCGGCGAACCCGGCGGCGTCGGCCTGCTGTGCGGCGCGGCCCAGCACGCGGTCGAAGTCGCCCACGTCATAGGTCTCGCCGGTGGCGGAGGCATAGGGGAACTGATCGGGGCGGATGAAGTTGCGGCGGCGCAGGTCCCACGGATCCACGCCCAGTTCGCGCGCGGCACGGTCCATCGCGCGTTCCAGCACATAGATCGCCTCGGGACGCCCGGCGCCGCGATAGGCGTCCACCTGCACGGTGTTGGTGTAATAGCCTTCGACCTGCAGCCAGGTGGCCTGCACGTCATAGACCCCCATCAGCACGCGCGAGAACAGCCGGGTCTGGATCGCCTGGCCGAAGTTCGAGTTGAAGGCGCCGAGGTTGCAGCGCGTGGTGACGCGGTAGGCGGTGATCTTGTGATTTTCGTCAAAGGCCAGCTCGGCGAGCGAGGTCAGGTCGCGGCCGCCGTGATCGGACAGCATCGCCTCGGTCCGGTCGGACATCCAGCGCACCGCACGGCCCAGGGCGCGGGCGGCCTGGGCCACGGCGAAATACTCAGGGTAAGGCGCCACCTTCATGCCGAAGCCACCGCCGACGTCGGAAATGGTGACGCGCACGTCCTCCTTGTCGAGGCCCAGCAGGCGGGCGATCTCGCCCTTCATGACCCAGACGCCCTGGCCGCCAAAGCCCAGGTGCAGCCGGCTGCCGTCCCATTCGGCGAAACAGCCGCGCGGCTCCAGCGAATTCACGATGATGCGGTTGTCGGGCACCTCGAGGCGAACCACATGGGCGGCCGCGTCGAAGGCGGCCTCGGTCGCCGCCTCATCGCCCAGCCCCCAGTCGAGCGCCAGGTTGTCCGGCGCCTCGTCATGAAGCGTCGCGCCGCCACGGGCGAGGTCCAGCTTCACCGGAAGCTCGTCGTAGTCCAGCACGATCAGTTCGGCGGCATCGCGCGCCTGGTCCAGGGTTTCGGCCACGATCAGAGCCACCGGCTGGCCCACGTGCAGCAGCTTGCCCTTGGCCAGGATCGGGCGGTGCGGATCGGCGGCCTTGGTCCCGTCGCGGTTCTCCAGCACCACGCCGGCCATGCTTTCGGTGATGCCGGCAGCCTCGAGGTCGTCGTTGGTCAGCACCAAGTGCACGCCCTCGGCGGTGCGGGCCTCGGAGACATCCAGCTCGGTGATCACCCCATGCGCCACCGGCGACCGGAACACATAGGCGTGCAGCGCGCCCTTCGGCGCGGCATCCTCGACATACTGCCCGTGCCCGGTCAGCAGGCGGACATCCTCGACCCGTTTGACCGGCTGGCTTTTTCCGAACTTTTCCATGACAGGCCCCTGATGATTATCTTCAGGGGCGACCCTAGCTTACATGTTAACAATGTCCAGTCAGACGCAGCACCGTCACGACTTCGCGCAGCCCGTAGCCGTTGAACGCCGTCGACATGGCCACCGAATAGGCGCCCATCCCGGCAAAGAGGACGAAGTCGCCCGGCTGCGTGTCCTCCGGCAGCGCCAGCCCATCGGGCAGCCGGTCAAGGCTGTCGCAGGTGGGGCCGAAGACGCGGCGCGGCCGGCCCTGCCCCGCGCGCGGCGTGCCGTCGGGGGCCAGCACCTGCACCCGGCCCGGCAGCCCCATGTCGCGCAGGTCGGTCAGCCCGCCATAGATGCCGTCGTTGAGAAACAGGGTCCCGCCGCCGCTGCGCATCCCCTTGATACGTGCCGCCAGGGTGAAGGCCTCGGCCACCATTGCCCGGCCCGGCTCGCACAGGAGTTCCGGCGCGGACGCACCAAAGGCGCGCGCAACCGCCCGTCCGATGCGATCAAACACCGCCTCAAGGTCCGGGGCGGGACCGGCACGATGGGCGGCAAAGCCGCCGCCCACGTTGAGCCGGGCGATGCGCACCCCGGCGCGGTCCGCGATGCGCGCGGCCTCCTCGATATAGCGTTCCCAGGCGCGGGCATCCTCGCATTGGGTGCCGGGATGGAAACACAGCGCCGGGCGCCAACCCTCGTCCGCCACCCGGCGCAAAAGTTGCGCCGCGCGCTCCGGGGCGGCGCCGAATTTCTCGCCGAAATCATAGGCCCCGCCCTTCACCGGCAGGGCAAAGCGCACCGCGATCTCGGCCCCGCGCGGCACCTGCGCGAGCTTGTCCAGCTCGGCCCTATCGTCCACCGACCAGCTTGCCACGCCCATCGCGATACCGGCGGAGACCTCATCCGGCGTGCGCACCGGGTTGTTGTAATGCAGCACGGCGGCGGCGTTGACCGCCCGCACCGCGCGCATCTCGGACGGAGAGGCGACGTCGAAGGCCGACAGCCCGGCGGTGTCGAGATTGGCCAGAACCTCGGCCCGGTCGTTGGCCTTGACCGCATAGGTCACCAGCCCCGGAAACCCGGCCCGGAACCGCTGCGCCGTGGCCTGGAGCGTGGCCGGCGACAGGAACAGGACCGGGGCGTCGGGCCGCATCCGGGCGAGATAGGCGGCCGGGTCCGGCCAGGGGGCGGAAAGCTGCTGCATCGAAATCCCTCGCGCGTTTTTTCCAAGGGTCGCGCGAATTTCGGTCGATTTCGCGTGTCACCCTGTTAGAAACGGAGTCAAATTTCGTCAAATCGCCAAGGCTGATATGCAAACAGACGAAACCGATCGCAAGCTGCTGACCCTGCTGCGCGACAATGCCCGCGCCCCGGTGACCGAGCTGGCGCGCAAGCTGGGGCTGGCGCGCACCACGGTACAGGCACGGATCGAACGGATGGAGAAGGCCGGCGTGATCGCCGGCTATACCCTGCGCGCCAGCGCCGCCACCGCGCCGCCCCTGCGCGCCACGGTGCTGGTCTCGATCGAGCCGCGCAGCGGCCCCGCGGTACTGGCGCGGCTGAAAAGCCTGCCCGGCGTCGAGGTGGTGCACACCACTTCGGGGCGGTTCGACCTGCTGGTGCAGGTCGCCGCCGGCTCCACCGCCGAGCTTGATGATACGCTGGACCGCATCGGCGAGGCCAAGGGGGTGAGAAGCTCGGAAAGTCTGATCCACCTGGCGACCAAGCTGGACCGCGCGCCCTGACGCGCCAATCCGGGCGGAAAAACTGTCGGAAACGGGCGCGAAAATGTACAGTTCGCGCCCGAGGCTGGTGACGGACCACCGCGAGAACAAGACGGGGAGAACGGGGATGGACACGGTCAGCTTCACCCAGATGAAGGACGGCACGCGGGAGGAATACGAATTCCTCAACGCGCATGAGATCGAGTATACCAAGGGCACCGCCGACCGGCTGCTCAAGGCGCTGGTCGATCTGGACGAAAGCCTGTCAGGCTATCAGATCACCCGGCTGGGCCATTCGCTGCAATCGGCCAGCCGCGCCTGGCGCGACGGTGCGGATACCGATTGGGTGGTCTCGGCGCTGCTGCACGATATCGGCGACATCTACGCCCCCTACAACCACGATGAATACGCGGCCGCGATCCTGCGTCCCTTCGTGCGGGAACAATGCGCCTGGGTGGTGCAGACCCATGCGGATTTCCAGATGCTCTATTATGGGCACCACCTGCCCGGCTTCGACCAGCACAAGCGCGAGCGCCATCGGGGACATGCCTATTTCGACGACAACGCCGAGTTCTGCGAACGCTGGGACCAGGCCAGCTTCGATCCCGACTACGACGACCTGCCGCTGGAGTTCTTCGCGCCGATGGTGCGCGAGGTCTTTGCCCGTAGGCCCAACGATCCGGAGGTGATCCGCCCCGGCGCGCGCGCGCCGCTGGTGGTGCCGGAGGTAGCCGCCGAACGTGCCTAGGGTCGGGCCAGGCCGCCGCCGGTTTCCCGGCAGCGGGACGACGCGTGGCTCAGGCCGCCTCGGTGCGCTCGGGATCAGCGGCCGTCCGCAGCAGCACCGCGACCACCAGGTCGCCGGTCACGTTCACCGCCGTGCGGCACATGTCGAGCAGGCGGTCGACGCCGAGGATGATCACCATCCCCTCGACCGGGATACCCATGCCGGTGGCGACGTTGACCAGGATCGCGATGCTGACCCCGGGCGTGCCGGGCGCGCCGATGCTGGAGGCCACCAGCGTGCCCACCACCACCACGATCTGCACATGGGTCAGCTCGACCCCCGCCAGTTGCGCCAGGAACAGGATCGCCACCGCCTGATAAAGCGCCGTGCCCGCCATGTTCATCGTTGCCCCGAGCGGCACCACCAGGTTGGCGACGTTCTCCGGCACCCCCAATTGGCGGGCCGAATGGATCGTCATCGGCATCACCGCCGACGAACTGGAGGTTGAAAAGGCCAGCAGAAGGTTACCGCCTGCCGCCTCGAAAAACCGCGGCGGGGTGATCCGCGCAAAGACCAGCGCGACCGCCAGGTACAGAACCAGAAGCCCCGCCAGCCCCAGCAGCACCACACCGACATAGCCGGAAATGCCCACCATGGTCTCCAACCCGGTGCGCATCACAAGCTGGGCCATCAGTCCGAACACCGCAAAGGGCGCCAGGAACATCGCCCATTTCACGATGTTCATCGAGATCGACAAAAGCGCATCCATCAGCGCCAGGAACGGCGCGGCGCGGCTGTTCTGCACCTGGGTGACCGATATGCCCACCAGCAGCGCCAGCACCACCACCGCCAGCATGTCGCCCTGCACGATCGAGGCGGTCGGGTTGGTGGGCAGGATGTTGGCGATCAGGTGCGGCAGGGTCGAGGGCGCCACCTCGACCGTGGCCTCGGCCATCGCGCCGTTCAGCGCGGCGGCGGCCTCCGGCGGCGGCGGGGCCGAAAGGCCGGCCAGCGCGGTTCCGGGCCGGAACCACATCGCCAGCGCCACGCCGATGCCCGCCGCCGCCGTGGTGGTCGTCAGGATAAATGCGGCCAGCCGCAGCCCGACCGCGCGCAGCTCCTCGCCCGAGCCGGCCCCGGACAGCCCGCCGACGATCGAGGAGAAGATCAGCGGCACCAGCACCATCGCGATCAGCGCCAGAAAGATCTGCCCCGGCAGCGCCAGCCACAGCCCGATCACCTCGGCGACGTCGGGGGCCACCAGCCCCGCGCCCTCGCTCAGGGCCAGCCCGACGCCGAAGCCCAGCACCATGCCGGCGATGACCTGGGCCCAGAGCCGCGCGGTGATCCAGACGCGCAGCTTGAACCGATGGCGGGCGATCTGCACCGGGGCGTCTGGGGTTTCGCTGGCCATGTCCGGGTCCTGTTGCCTTTTACTCTGTCTCGCCAACCGCCGCGGCGCGATGCGGGGCCGCGCGCCCCGCGATTCCCGGCGTTCCTGTCACGCTCTAACACCCCAAACCGGCCGGGTTAAGGTGGCCCCCCTCCGTGCCGCGCCCGTTGCAAGGTCGGCGCCCGGTCAGCGCGGCAGCAACCCCATCCGGCGGAACAGCCAGAGCTGCAGCCCCGCAATGCCCAGCAGCAGCGCGCAGACGGCCCAGAACGCGCCCGGCCAGGTGGCGCCGGGGATGCCGCCCACATTGATGCCCAGAAGACCGGTGACCAGCCCCATCGGCAGGAACACCGCCGCCACCACCGACAGCACCAGCATCTGCCGGTTCATCACCTCGGCGCGCATGTCGATGATCTGGTCGTGCACCACCTGCGCGCGGTCGCGGATGGCGTCCAACTCCTCGGCCAGGCGGGTGACCCGTTCGGTCGCCTCGCGCAGCCGGCTGCGGTCGTGCAGGGTCAGCCAGTCCATGTCCTCGATTTCCAGGGTCGACAGCGCGTCGCGCTGCGGGAACATGTAGCGGCGCAGCACGATCGACATCCGGCGGATATCGGCCAGGTCGGCCCGCATCCCGGCATCGCTGCGCGCCTCGCGCTCCAGCGCATCCTCCAGCCGGTCGGCGCGTTCGTTCAGCGCCGCCACCACCGGCTCGGCCCGGTCGGCCAGCCGCAGCGCCAGCCGCGCGATCAGGTCGCCGGGCGTCGCCGAGCCCTGGCCGCGGTCCAGCGCCGCCATCAGGTCGACCACCGCCTGAAGCGTGCGCATCTGCACCGAGATCACCATCCGCGCCGATATGAACAGCCGCAGCGAGATCATGTCCTCGGGCTCGGCGCCGGGGTTCAGGTTGACCCCGCGCAGGTTCATCAGCGCGATCTCGTCATGCAGGGTGCAGCGCGGCCGGGTCTCCTCGGCCAGAAGCGCCTCGACCTCGTGCCGGTCCAGTCCCGCCGCCGCCAGCCAGTCGCGCCCGCCCTCGCTGGCGCCATCGACATGCACCCAGGTAAAGCCCTGGGCCCCGGCGGTGTCCCCGTGCGCGGCAGGCGGGCCGGGGTCCAGCCGCCGCACCCCGCCGGCCCCGTCGAAGCCATAGATCCGGATCTCCTGCATCTGCACGCTCCCTTTGCCCGTCCTCCGGCTGCCAGAGTGCCGCCCCGGACGCGCGCTGTCACCCGCTTTCGGGCCTGCATCGCGGGCCAAGAAATCCATCTGTGCCGCCTTCCCCTTCGGCGTCAGCTTCGATAGATGGTCGGGCGACCAGAAAGGGACCAGCAGCATGGCGATGGAAAAGACCTTCAACGCGGCCGAGGCCGAGGATCGTTTGTACCGGGCCTGGGAAGAGGCCGGATGTTTCACCGCGGGCGCCAATGCCAGCCGCGCGGAAACCTTCTGCATCATGATCCCGCCGCCGAATGTCACCGGCTCGCTGCACATGGGGCACGCTTTCAACAACACGCTGCAGGACATCCTGGTGCGCTGGCACCGCATGCGCGGCTTTGACACCCTGTGGCAGCCCGGACAGGACCATGCCGGCATCGCCACCCAGATGGTGGTCGAGCGCGAACTTGCCAGAAACCAGCAGCCTTCGCGCCGCGAGATGGGACGCGAGGCCTTCATCGAGAAGGTCTGGGAGTGGAAGCAGCAGTCGGGCGGCACCATCGTCAACCAGCTCAAGCGGCTGGGCGCCTCCTGCGACTGGTCGCGCAACGCCTTCACCATGTCCGGCGCGCCGGGTGCGCCCGAGGGCGAAGAGGGCAATTTCCACGATGCGGTGATCAAGGTCTTCGTCGACATGTACGACAAGGGCCTGATCTATCGCGGCAAGCGGCTGGTCAACTGGGACCCGCATTTCGAAACCGCGATTTCCGACCTTGAAGTCGAGAACATCGAGGTCGCCGGCCACATGTGGCACTTCAAATACCCGCTGGCGGGCGGCGAGACCTATACCTATGTCGAGAAGGACGAGGACGGCAATGTCATCCTTGAGGAAGAGCGCGACTACATCTCCATCGCCACCACCCGGCCCGAGACCATGCTGGGCGACGGCGCGGTGGCGGTGCACCCCGATGACGCGCGTTACGCGCCGATCGTCGGCAAGCTCTGCGAAATCCCGGTGGGGCCGAAGGAACACCGCCGCCTGATCCCGATCATCACCGACGACTATCCCGACCCCGATTTCGGCTCGGGCGCGGTGAAGATCACCGGCGCGCATGATTTCAACGACTATCAGGTGGCCAAGCGCGGCAACATCCCGATGTACCGGCTGATGGATACCAAGGGCGCGATGCGCGACGACGGGCTGTCCTATGCCGACTGCGCCACCCGCGCGCAGGAGATCGCGACCGGGGCGGAGTTCACCGAGATGGAGGTGGACACGCTGAACCTGGTGCCCGACGAGCTGCGCGGGCTGGACCGGTTCGAGGCCCGCAAGCGGGTGGTCGAGCAGATCACCGAAGAGGGGCTGGCGGTCACCGTGCTGGGCGATGAGGGCGAGCAGGTGCCGCTGGTCGAGAACAAGCCGATCATGCAGCCGTTCGGCGACCGCTCCAAGGTGGTGATCGAGCCGATGTTGACCGACCAGTGGTTCGTCGACACCTCCAAGATCGTGCAACCCGCCATCGACGCGGTGCGCAAGGGCCGCGAGAACGGCGGCACCGACATCCTGCCCGAACGCGACGCCAAGGTGTATTTCCACTGGCTGGAGAATATCGAGCCCTGGTGCATCTCGCGCCAGCTGTGGTGGGGGCACCAGATCCCGGTGTGGTACGGGCTGGACCTGTCGGCGCCGGATTTCCGCGACGATGAGGGCGACGGCACGCTGGATCTGGTCGAGCTGGGCCGCCTGCTGCTGGACGGCATGGTCCATATGGGCGATGTCCACCACTGTGCCGCCGATTTCGACGGCGTGCAGGGGGCGTTCCGCAACGAACTGGCCGACACGCCGCATCCGATCGCCGATGCCCGCATCGTCGAGGTCGAGGACAAGCATGCGGCGATCCACACCTTCGCCCAGGCGCTGGCGCAATACGAGATCGATCAGGACCCGACCAAGCTGGTCTATCCGGTCTGGCGCGATCCCGATGTGCTGGACACCTGGTTCAGCTCGGGCCTGTGGCCGATCGGAACGCTGGGCTGGCCCGAGCAGACGCCGGAGCTGAAGAAATACTTCCCCACCAATGTTCTGATCACCGGCTTCGACATCATCTTCTTCTGGGTCGCCCGGATGATGATGATGCAATATGCGGTGGTCGGCGAAAAGCCGTTCGACACCGTCTATGTCCATGCCCTCGTCCGCGACGAGAAGGGCAAGAAGATGTCGAAATCGCTGGGCAACGTTCTGGACCCGCTGGAACTGATCGACGAATACGGCGCCGATGCGGTGCGCTTTACCCTGACCGCGATGGCGGCGATGGGGCGCGACCTGAAGCTGTCGACCCAGCGCATCGCGGGCTACCGCAATTTCGGCACCAAGCTGTGGAACGCCATGCGCTTCGCCGAGATGAACGAGGTGTTCGGCGCGCAGTATGACGGCATCCCGCAGCCGACCCGGACCCTGAACAAATGGATCATCGGCGAAACCGCCAAGGTCCGCGCCGAGGTCGACGAGGCGCTGGAGCACTTCCGCTTCAACGATGCGGCCAATGCGCTTTACGCCTTTGTCTGGGGCAAGGTCTGCGACTGGTACGTGGAGTTCTCCAAGCCGCTGTTGCAGGGCGAGGATGAGGCGGCGCAGGCCGAGACGCGGGCGACCATGAAATGGGTTCTGGACCAATGCCTGACCCTGCTGCACCCGATCATGCCCTTCATCACCGAGGAACTTTGGGCGCTGTCGGGCGACAGGGCCAAGATGCTGGTGCATGCCGACTGGCCCGCGTATCAGCCCGCCGACCTGGTCGATCCGCAGGCCGACCACGAGATGAACTGGGTGATCTCGCTGATCGAGGCGGTGCGCTCGGCGCGGGCCCAGATGCACGTGCCCGCCGGGCTTTACGTGCCGATGCTGGTGACGGAAATCGACGCCGCCGGTCAGGCCGCCTGGGATCGCAACGAGGCGCTGATCAAGCGCATGGCCCGGATCGAAAGCCTGGAGAAGGCCGACAGCCTGCCCAAGGGCACCGTGACGGTCCCCGCAGGCGGCGCCACCTTCGGCCTGCCGCTGGCCGGGATCATCGACATCGCCGAGGAAAAGGCCCGGCTGGAAAAGACGCTGGGCAAACTGGCCAAGGAGCTGGGCGGTCTGCGCGGGCGGCTGAAGAACCCGAAATTCGCCGAATCCGCCCCCGAGGAGGTGGTCGAGGAGACCCGCGCCAACCTTGCCGCGCGCGAGGAGGAAGAAGCCCAGATCAAAGACGCGCTGGCCCGGTTGTCCGAGCTGGAATAGGCGCGGCGCTGCTGGCGCGCGGGGCCGCCCGGGCGCCTGGCGAAAAAGGCCCCGGGGCCGGACGGACCGCATGGCGGTCCGAGGGCCCGGGGCTCAGTCGGGTGGTAAGCCTGTCTTGGGTGGTAAGTCTGCCGGTCCGATCCGCGCTCAGGCGCGGGCGGCCTCTGCCGGTGGCGGCGGGATCTCGATTCCCGCCTGCGCCGCCGCTTCCATCACATGGGCGACGCCCGGGCGTCCGCCGCCCTGCGGAAACGCCCAGCTGTCTTCCGGCACCGGATCGCCGGCGGCGGTGAAGAACATGTCGTGGACCCGCCCCGGCGCATTGATGATCATCAGGCGCCCCGGCGCCTCACCCGCGTTGGCGAATGCATGCAGGCTGCCCGACGGGATGGTCACGACGGCGCCGGTCTCGGCACGGGTCACCTCGCCCTCGACGATGAAATCGAAACTCCCGTCCATCACCACGAAGCATTCTTCTTCTCCGGGGTGCCGGTTGGGCGGCGCGCCGGCGCCGGGGGCCACCAGCGCCTCGACCATGCAATAGCGGCCATTCGTTTCGTTGCTGAATTTGTGGAAGTGCAGGATATTGCCAAGCATGTGAAATCGTCTGCTTGCGTTCATTGAAAAGACTCCTTGAATCAGGTCCGGCGAACCCGTACCGATAATGAGACTGATGTCTCATAAAGAAATTCCTGTCAAGCGGGGAAAGATGAAGCACGAACGAAAAGCACAAAAGCTGAAGACCCGGCAGAAAATGCTGGCCGCCGCCCGGGCGCTGGCCGAAGAGGGACATGAGGTTTCGGTGACCGCCGCCGCCCAGCGCGCCGGCATCTCCAAGGCGACCGCCTACCGCTATTTCTCGGATCCCGCCGTGCTGGCCAGCGAGGCGGTGCTCGACATTGCCGTACGCGATGCAGACAACCTGCTCGACGGCGTCGAGGACCTGCGCGCGCGGGTGCATCTGGTGACGGATTATTACCGCGATTTCGGCCGCGACCGCGAACCGGCCTTTCGCAAGTTTCTTGGCCAGTTGATGGCCGATTGGACGCCCGAGGGCCCCAAACGCCGGCGCGGTGCGCGGCGTATCCCGGCGCTGCGGCTGGCGCTGGAGCCGGCGCGCGACGTCATGCCCGCGAGGGAATTCGACGACCTGGTGATGGCGCTCGCCAGTTGCGGCACCGGGTTCGAGCAGCATTTGGCGCTCAACGATGTCTGCGAATTGAACCGGAAGGACGCCGACCGCGTGGCGCGGTCGGTGGTCGATGCCATTCTCGACCGATACCTGCCGGCCGAGGCGCTTACTTGAACACCGGCTTGCGCCCCTGCATCCGCGCCGCGATCACCTCCATCTGCTCGGGCTTGCCGATCAGCTTGACCTGTTCGCGCGATTCCGCCAGCAGCACCTCTTCGCGGTCGGCGCGCTCGGCCACCTCGATCAGCCGCTTGGCCGCCCGGATCGCCGAGGGGCTCTGTTCGGCGATCTCCTGCGCCAGCTCCAGCGCGGTGCCCAGCGGATCCTCGGCCAGGCTGGTCACCAGCCCCCAGGCCTCGGCCTGCGCCGCCGACACGGGCCGCGCGGTATAGGTCAGCTGGCGCAGCACGTCCGAGCGCAGCAGGCGCGGCAGCAGCGCCATGCCGCCCATGTCGGGAACCAGCCCCCATTTCATCTCCATCACCGCCAGCTTGGCCTCGGGCGAGGCGATGCGGATGTCGGCCCCCAGCGCCAGCTGCAGCCCGCCGCCGTAGACCGCCCCCTGCAGCGCCGCGATCACCGGCACCGGCACCCGCCGCCAGGTCATGCAGACCTCCTGCATGCGGTTGGCATCATCGTGGCTGCGCTCCATCAGCCAGGCCTCGGGATCGACGCTGCCCATCTTGGCGAAACTGGCCATGTCGAGCCCGGCGCAGAAGCTCTTGCCCTCGCCCGAGAGCACCACGGCACGGGCGTCCGAGGCGGCCACCTCGGCCCCGGCGGCCAGGATCGCCTCGACCATCGCATCATCCAGCGCGTTCATCTTGTCGCCCCGGGTCAGCGTGACCCGCGCGATATGCTCCTGATACTCCACCGATACGCGCGCCATTGCCGCCCCCTCCTGTTGCCTGGGGCGCAGTCTGCCCCGAGAGCGGCGCGGAAATCCAGCCGGACGTCGGGGCATCACGACCGGTTTGCAGGGCCTTGCCGAAGCGGGCGATCCCGGCTTATTTGGCGGGCATGACAGATCCTCGCTACACCCCGCTTGTCCAATCCCTGCCCTCGACCGTGCCCTTCGTCGGCCCCGAGACCCAGGAGCGCGACCGCGGCGCGCCCTTCGTTGCCCGGCTGGGCGCGAATGAAAGCCTGTTCGGCCCCTCGCCCAAGGCCATCGCGGCCATGCAGGCCGAGGCGGCCGAGGTCTGGAAATACGGCGACGCCGAAAGCTTCGATCTGCGCCGGGCGCTGGCCGATCACCACGGCATCGCGCCGCAGAACATCATGGTGGGCGAGGGTATTGACGGGCTGTTGGGATACCTGGTGCGGCTGCTGGTGGCCGAGGGCGACGCCGTGGTCACCTCCGAGGGCGCCTACCCGACCTTCAACTATCACGTGGCGGGCTTTGGCGGGGTGCTGCACAAGGTGGCCTACGTGGATGACCGCGAGGATCCCGCGACCCTCTTTGCCAAGGCGGCCGAGGTCGGCGCCAAGCTGGTTTACCTGGCCAACCCGGACAACCCGATGGGCAGCTGGCATTCGGGGGCCGCGATTGCCGCCGCCCTGGACAGCCTGCCCGAGGGCACGCTGCTGATCCTCGACGAGGCCTATGTGGAATTTGCCCCCGAGGGCACCGCGGCGCCGATTGCCGCCGACGACCCCCGCGTGATCCGGATGCGCACCTTTTCCAAGGCCTATGGCATGGCCGGGGCGCGGGTGGGCTATGCCATCGCCGCGCCGGGGCTGATCACCGCCTTTAACAAGGTGCGCAACCATTTCGGCATGAACCGCTTTGCCCAGGCGGGCGCGCTGGCCGCGCTGCTGGACCGGGCGTGGCTGTCCAACGTGCAGGCGGAGGTTGCCGCCGCGCGCGACCGCATCGCCGCCATCGCCCGCGACAACGGGCTGAGCCCGCTGCCCTCGGCGACCAATTTCGTCGCCATCGATTGCGGCCGCGACGGCGCCTTTGCCAAGGCGGTGCTGGATGCGCTGGTCGATCAGGGCGTCTTCGTGCGGATGCCCTTCGCCGCCCCGCAAAACCGCTGCATCCGCGTCAGCTGCGGCCGGCCGCAGGACCTCGACGCCTTTGCCGCCGCGCTGCCGAAGGCGCTGGAGCGGGCGCGGGCCTAAGCCCGCCGCTTCCCCTTACCCGAAATCTCCCGCCGGAGGCCTGTCCGGCGGGGCGTCGGCGCCGCGGCCCTGCGCTCAGCGCCCGGCGATGACCGCCGCGGCGGCCTCGACCGCGCCGCGCCCGTGCGGCACCTCCAGCGCGGTCAGCCCGGCCTCGATCCCGGCCAGCATGCCCAGGACCATGTGACCGTTCACATGGCCCATGTGGCCGATGCGGAAAAACCCGTGCCAGGCGGGGTCCTCCGGCTCGGCCATGCCAAGACCGATCCCCAGCGTCAGTCCGATGTTGCGCGACACCCAGTCGCGCAGCGCGCTGCCGTGCGGGGCGCCGATGCGCAGCGCGGTGACC
>NPIG01000537.1_pt1 | contig 28808 bp, 23 predicted proteins | sample 8637441 | NCBI WGS metagenome assembly NPIG01 (sample SAMN07420675, study PRJNA396082) | bioreactor metagenome | isolation source: sample BR6 brine-fed electro-methanogenic bioreactor BR | place: Japan: Kochi | collected 2016-06-14
AGATAGGTGAACAGGACGTGGTCCTCGCGCAACCGCTTGCGCTCTCCGGGTTGCGGTTCCTTGACCTTGATGATCATTTCCGCGGTCGAGAAAACTTCGTCCGCCGACCCGGCGATGGCTGCCCCGGCCGCCTCGTAGTCGGCGTCGGAGATGCCGATGCCGGCGCCGGCGCCGGTCTCGACCCGTACCGAATGGCCGTGGGCGACGAGTTCGCGCACGCCGGCCGGTACCAGGCCGACGCGATATTCGTGAACCTTGACTTCCTTGGGGACGCAGATACGCATGGTGAGTCACCTCCACTTGTTTGAAATCGAGAAAAGCAGTCTCTTAAATCACGAGAATTGTTCAGTTATGCAATTAAAAGTTGTGTTTTGTCCGGGTTGTTCAGAGACTTCCTTGGGCGGGCATGTTGCGGAAGCCGGATGGATCCCAAACCGCTATGTCGGCAGTCGATAGCCGTCGTTTTGCAGGTTTTCGCGTATCTGCTTCTTGTCCAGCTTTCCCGTGGAGTTCAGGGGAATCTTGTCGACGAAAATCACATCGTCCGGCAGTTGCCATTTCGCGAACTTCAGGGCGCAATGGGCGATGATCTGTTGGGCGTCGACGACAGCGCCGGGCACGAGTTCGATCATCGCCACCGGGCGTTCGTCCCATTTGGGATGGGGTTGGGCGACGACGGCGGCCTGGGCCACGCCGGGCAGGGACAGGATGTGGTTCTCCAGATCGATCGAGGAGATCCATTCCCCGCCGGATTTGATCAGGTCCTTCTGGCGGTCGGTGATGATCAGATACTCGTCCGCGTCGATCTTCGCGATGTCACCGGTCAGCAGCCAGCCGTCCTCGAACGAGTCGGAGGAATCGGCGTGGTAGTACTCGGCGCAGACCCAGGGGCCCCGGATGAGAAGGTTGCCCGGGGTCGTTCCGTCGTGCGGGACCGCTCGGCCTTCGTCGTCGACCAGCCTGAACTCGATTCCGGGCAAGGGAAGCCCGGTTTTCGCCATGTTCTCGATCTGATTCTCGATGGGAAGATCCAGGAACTTGCGCTTGGCGAGACGGCGCGACGTCACGCAAACGGGGTTAGTTTCGGTCATGCCCCACGTCTGGATCATTTCGACGTTTAGGGTGTCCCAGTACCACTGGATCAACGACTTCGCCGGCGCCGAGGCGCCGCAGTTGACGCGCTCGAACCGCGACAGGTCCCAACGGACCGGATTCTCGGCCAGCACGTCCTTGACCATCAGCCAGATCGACGGGACGCCGGCGGAGAAGGTCACGCCGTGTTCGACCATCGCGCCGAGCATGATTTCCATGTCGAGCGATCCGTGAAACAGGACCTGCTTGGCCCCCAGCATGGTCGCGGTATAGGGATAACCCCAACCGAGGACGTGGGACATCGGAACGACCTGCAGAACGCAGTCCGTCGACGACAGCCCCATGGCGTCCGTCATCGCCTGCGCCATGGTGTGCAGGTAGGTAGTGCGGTGGGTATAGGCGACGCCCTTCGGGTTGCCGGTCGTGCCGCTGGTGTAGCAGAGCCCCATGGGCGCGTTCTCGTCGATTTCCGGCCAGTCGTAGTCGTCCGGGTAAGGCGCGATGGCTTCGCCCCAATCCTGGACGATGGGCAGATCGTGATTCCCGTGCCCCGAAAACGTGGCGACGATGACCTTCCGGATGGAGGGAAGGTTCGACAGCAGCGGCTCGACGATAGGCAGGAATTCGGAATCGACCAGAAGTGCCCGATCGTTGGCATGATTGATCATGTACTCGATGTCGTGAGACGACAGGCGTGCATTGAGCGTGTGCAGCACCGCTCCCATCGCGGGTACCGCATAAAACGCTTCCAAGTGCCTGTGGCTGTTCCACATCAACGTCGCGACATTGTCGCCCACGGAGACCCCGAGGTCGGCGAGAGCATGGGCAAGGCGGCAAGCATTGCGTCGCGTCTCAGCGTAGGTTTGCGTGTGCGTACCGAATTTCCCGATGGTGACGATTTCTTCGTGCGGTTCGAGCCGGACTCCGCGTTCGAGCAGTGTGGTGACGAGCAATGGCATCGGCGTTCTTGGCATTTTTGACCTCGTTGTCAGGGCGCTTGACCGACTCCCCGCAAAAAACTATACTATCAATCATTCATAGTCTATAAATTATCCCAACTTCTTTAGGATGTATATTTATTGAAACTGTGGCGGGGTTTACGCCTGAAAACCAGACAGCATGAGGAGAGCCGCTGAATGTCCGGTGAGTTGACGAAAGCTGTTAGCCGCGAATCCCTGACTCCGAAGTATCCCTATATGCCGCGCGAAGAGTGGGCGGGGCGGGTTTCGAGAGCCCGTGCTCTGATGGAGGCAAGGGGCGTCGACGCCTTGGTTCTGCTCACGGAACAGAACCAGCGGTACTTCTTCGGCTCGACGAAGCCCTACAGGAACGTGTATCCGGCGTTCGGTATCGTTCCGCTGAAGGGGCCGACGGCCATTGCGATGGAATCCGCCGATTCCCTGGTGCTCGAGATGCAGGGCTACGCCGAATTGAACGTCGGCTATCGGGGCGACACGCAGGCGCCGACCGAGACCGCGCCGGAACCCGTCGCTTTGATCTGCGAACTCATCAAAAAACTGGACCTGCCCGGAAAGACGATCGGCATGGAGTTCGGGCCGTTCATGTGGTGGGACGGCTTGACGATGAACGAGTGGGAAGCCATCAGGAAGGCGTTTCCCGATACGTCCTTCGTCGATGCGACCGACATCATATGGGAGCTCAGGACAATCAAGACGCCTTGGGAACTCGACGTCATCCGCCATCTCCATAAAGTGACGGCGAAAAGCTACGCGCGTCTGCTCAACAACGCGGCTCCCGGGGCCAACGAACGCGGCCTCTTCTACGACGTTCTGCGGTTCTGGATCGACGAGGGCATCGTCGACTCCTCGAACTATACGCTCAGCTGCATGAACGCCGTGCAGCCGTTCCGCGACCGCTCGCTCGAGGCCGGCGATTGGATCATGCTGGACGGTGGTCCCACCTATAAAGGCTATTGCGCCGACATGCAGCGGCTGGTCCGCATCGGCAGCGTCGATCCGGCGTTCGAGCAGTCGGCCCGACTTGCCAGCGAGGGCATGTGGGCGGTCGAGGAAATCCTGAAGCCCGGGGTTACCGCCGGCGAGATCTGGGAGGCGGGATACGGCGCCATGGCCAAAAAGCGCCCCGAATTGTGGCGGACCGCCCGTTCGCGGCGCATGGTCGGATGGGTCGGCCACGGCATGGGCCTCAACATCCACGAGCCGCCTTACTTCGTCGAGGGCTCCGACGCGATCCTGAAGCCGGGCATGGTGGTTGCCGTCGAGATCCCCTCCTACCACGAGCGGACCTTCGCGAACATGCCGGAGGACACCTACGTCATTACCGAGGACGGCTACGAAAAGCTGAGCATCGACCTCGGGCCGACCGAGACCTACGTCCGCACCTGATACCTCCCTCGTCGCCCAGGGATGGTCCGCGTCCGCGACGCGGGCCATTCCGGGGGGCGGCGCCTTGCCGCAGCGACATGCGAGTCCCGTTCCATGCTGATCAATCGGAACCCGACGTTCCCCGAATCGGATCACCTTCTTCGCCGAGAGCGGTTGCAGAACCTTCTGGCAGAGAGGGGGCTTCGCGGCGCGATCCTGCTCAATCTGAAGAACATCTCGTGGCTCACGGGATTCCTGCCGACCATCCTCGCGCCGAACATGGCGTGCTGCGCCGCCTACCTGCCGGCGGAGGGCGACGTCAGCGTCGTCGCCATGCCCGCATACGCGAACCAGATTCGCGAAACCGCCTGGGGCGAGGTCGTCACGGTGGACAGCCCCCAGTCCGCGATGCGGTTTCTTGCCGATCTGGCGTGCGGCAAGGGAACGGTGGGTGCCGAACTTTCGATGGGGCAGCATCGGTCGGCGACGGCGATGGAGATCGAGGCGCTGGAACGGTTGGTCGGCTTCTCCCGGATCGTCGATATCTCGGATTCCGTCTGGGCGGCACGGATGCTCAAATCAGATTGGGAAATCGACCTCTACCGCCGGCTCGGCGAGATCACGGCGGAAGGTTTCCTGGCCGGCTTAGCGGAGGTCGCGGAAGGGGTGCCCGAGACAGACGTCGCCCGCGCCATGCGGGAACGGTTCTTCTCGCTCGGTGCGGACACCGGTCCGACGACGGGCCAAGTCATGGTGCGTTCGGGACGGGCGCGGTATCCCGTCTATTGCGGGGCACCGACAAACCGCCGCATCGGCCGTGGCGACCAGGTGATGCTGGCCGGTGGGCCGACGTATTGCGGCTATCACATCGACATTCACCGTTTTGCCAACGTCGGACCCGTCAGCGTTCTCGCGGAAACTCTGTACGCACGCAGCTACGCCGGGTTCAAAGCCGCCATCGAGGCGGTGAAGCCAGGCGCGACGACGGGGCAGGTTTACGACGCGGCGGTGCGGGCGATGAAGCGGACCGGCATGGACGAGGCGGTACAGTGGCCCCTCATGGGACACGGCGTCGGCCTGGAAAACTACGAGTATCCGATGATCGTCGAGGACGGTGACGTCGAACTGGCCGAAGGCATGGTGCTGGCGATCGAGGTGCCCGCCTACGACGTTCCGGAATTCCGAGTCCTTGGGGCGTTTCTCGAGGACTGTGTCGTCGTGAATTGCCAAGGATGTGAAGTCTTAACGCGGCGGGTCCCCCTCGACCTGCACGTCGTACAGTGAGGAAAAGAATGAAACACACCGCTTTGCTCGTGATGATGACCGATGTCGCCGACGAACACGAACAGGCCTTCAACGACTGGTATGAAAACGAACACATCCCCGAGGCCTTATCACTTCCGGGCATGCTGTCGGCGGAGCGTTATCGCGTCGTCGGTGAAGGAATCCGCTACTTGGCGATCTATCGCATGGCCGATTCCGCCGTCCCTGAAGGCGAGGAATACAAGCGGTGGCGGGAGAGCTCGGAGTCGACTGATCTGTGGGTTTCCCGGTTCACGCAGCGGGAACGCTATGTGTACGAGCTGATCAGCTCCGCGCCCTAGCGCCCGGCGGGGCGCAGCGCTTCAAACTCGGAAGGACTCTCCCAGTCCGGCTACCGGGCCGACATCGGCAAGGCCGTCGATCTGCATGTCGCAGGCAAACTCGACGGCCTTCTCGAAATCGAGCCCACGCTTGCGGCGCTTGGGGCCGCCGACGGCGATCGCCAGATAGACGAGGCCGAGCCACTGCGAGTAGATCGCCAGGGACGCGACGCGGACATCCACTTCGCGGATCTCGCGGCGCTTGATTGCCTCGCTCAGGCAAGTCGCGATAACACTGCGGGCGGCGTCGAGCTTCTCGCCGACGGCCTGGATCTGCGCACGGGAAAGGTGTTTCTCGCGGCCGGGAAAATAGAACCACGAGAGCTTTTCGAAGTATTCCGGGTGCTCGAGGAAGAACTGAACGTAGGCTTTCGCCATCGCATTCAAGTTGTCATGTATGGATGACTCGGGATTTATGGATTCTCTCAGCGACTCGACAAGCGTTTCCGCATCATGCAAAATAATTGCCGAGTAAATTTCTAACTTATTCTTAAAATAACTATAGATAGTCGCTTTGGAAATATCTGCGGCATCGGCTATTTCGTCGACAGTTACCTGCAAATAAGAGCTGTTTAAAAAAAGTTCCTTGGCGGCAGAGAGAATCTCCTGCCGCCTTTTTTCGATTTTTCGCTGCCTTCGCGCGGTGTTTACAGCCATACCAAAAAGCTTTGTTTCTGCCGAATAACGCAAGAATCATATTGGAATTAGACTCGCAATGCCACGAATTTTTTTTATAGACTTTTGCGAATTGAAAGTTTAATTTTATCCTATTGTACCGTGGTCGTATATTTTTTGACGACGAGCTTCCGGAATTCGATGCTATGACGGGTTTTGATCAGGGCATGACGAGATTTCGCCGGAAAAAGCGCTCGAGAGCCGTTACACCGGCCCTTCCGACGCCGTGTGCGCCGTCATGATGACGATCCCAGCGCCTTGCGGCCCGGCAAGAACTGTCGGGCCATTCAATAAAAAAGCGAACGATAAAAACGTCCGCGCCATTCCCGAAATCGTGGTTCTGTTTCCTCGGGTGTCGTCCAGTCGCGGCATTTGCCGCAAAGGGGCTGTTTCCGAGGCTAGGCAAACCGCGCGTGGCCGCCTGCTTTTGGGACCGAAGGAAGTAAGGGAGCTTCCGACAAAATGGTGTCAACCGTTCCCAGGCAGGCCTATCCGCCAATTCCATGAAATGATCTGCAGGAGAGCCAAATGTCTGTTATCAGAACTGGGACAGTGATTGCCGGGGCCATTCTATTCTCATTCGCGGCCCAGATCGGAAATGCCGAGACGATCAAGATCGGTTCGCTTAGTGCCTTGACGGGCTCGGCGAGCCAACCGGGCCAGTCGCAACGCGATGCGGTCAAGATGGTGGTCGACGAAGCAAACGCGAACGGCGGGATCAACGGCAAACAGATCGAGTTGTTCATCGAGGACGATCAACTGCAACCCACCGTGGCGGCGAACGCCGCGCGCCGCCTTGTGTACCAGGACGAGGTCATCGCCATCATCGGCACGCCGAATAGCCCGACCGCCTTGTCGGCGCTGGAAGTGACGATGGAAGCGGAGGTGCCGCACATCGCCCTTGGCGTCGCACCGAAGATCACGCAAATGAATAATCCGTTTGTGCTGCGCATCACGCCGACGGACACCATTCTCGCCCGGGTCCTGGTCGACTTCGCCGTCAAAATGATGGGTGCCAAGAAAGTCGCACTTCTTTCGGATACGACCGACTACGGCAAGGGGGGCGCGGCTTCCGCGAAGGCGGCTCTTGCCAAGCGTGGCCTGAAGCCGGTCATCGAGGAGTCCTTCAACGCCGAGGACAACGACTTCGCGTCGCAGATAAACAAGATCAAGGCGTCAGATGCCGACAGCCTGATACTTTGGGGCTTCTACGTCGAGGGCGCCAAGATCGCGTCGGCGGCTCAGAAGCTCGGATTGGGAATTCCGATCTACGCCAGCTCGGGCGTGCTGCAGGGCAACTTCCTGGAGCTTGCCGGGGATGCCGCGGAAGGCATGTACATCGTCAGCTATTATTCCAACGCCGACAAGGCGCCGCATACTCAGGAATTTATCAAGAAGTGGAAGACAGCCTACAACACCGACCCCAATCCGGTCGCCGGTCTCGCCTATGACAGCATCAATCTGCTCCTGGGTGCGATCAAGAAGGTCGGCACGAATCCCGAAAAGATCGTGGCCGAGCTGAAGGCCATAAAAGGCTACCAGGGCGTCACGGGGTTGAAATCCGGGACCTCTGACGGCGAGTTGGGCCAGGGCGGCATCATCCTTGAAATCCAGGGCGGCAAGCCTGCGACCATCTGGCCGAGGCAGTAGGAAAATTACGAGAAGGTAGCGTTTCCGAAACAGGTTAGCTGGGGATTTCTGAACGTGTTTGGTTCCTTGATGCAACAAGTCGTAAGTGGCCTGGCGATCGGAAGCGTATACGCTCTCGTAGCCCTCGCATTCAGCCTGACCGTCCGCGCGCTGAATCAGATCAACTTCGCGACCGGCGAGCTGTTTATGCTGGGGGCGTATGTGGGTATTACCTTCACCGTCACCTTGGGATTGCCGTTTTGGACGGCAATCCCATTGACGGCGGTGGCGGTTTCGCTGATCGGCGTCGCCTTCGAAAAACTGGCCTACCGGCCGGTGTTCAAGGCGAACGTCGACCATCCCGTCCGCCTGCACATCCTGATCATCTGTTCGACCGTCGGTACCGGCATCTTCCTGCAGAACGGCGCGATGCTGGTGTGGGGGGCGCAGGCGCTGCCTTTCCCCAAGGTCTTCGACCCGGTGCCATTGGACATTTTCGGCACCCTCATTCCGACCGAGTATCTGTGGGTCACGCTGGTGGCCGTGGTGTTGATGACGCTCTTCAACGTCTTCCTCCAGCGGAGCTGGATCGGCAAAGGACTGCGTGCAGCCGCGCAGGATCGCGAGACGGCCGCGTTGATGGGGGTGCGGTTGTCTGCCGCGGATTCCTGGACGTTCGGTCTGTCCGCGGGCGTTGGCGCGGTCGGCGGGCTGTTGATCGGCGCGATGTCTTTCGCCTATCCGACGATGGGTGCCGGCTACGCCCTGAAGGGATTCACCGCAGCGATCATCGGCGGTCTCGGATCCATGCGGGGGGCACTTGTTGGTGGATTGCTCCTCGGCCTCGCCGAAAGCCTCGTGATCGCCTTCATTTCCTCGGTCTACAAGGACGTCGTCGCGTTCTCACTCCTCCTTCTGTTCCTGCAATTCAAGCCTTCCGGGCTTCTGTTGAAGCCGGTGCAGCGTCGCGTATGAGAGGACGATCATGAAATCCATTCTTTTCCTCGTTGCCGCAGTTGCTGCTCTGGCGATTCTGCCGTTCCTGGGGGGCAACGCCTACACTCTCCACATTTACTGCCTTGTCGGCATCTACACGATCGTCACCATGGGACTGAACCTCGTATTCGGGTACACGGGACAGATTTCCCTCGGCCATGCCGCGTATTTCGCGGTCGGCGCCTACGTGTCCGCCATGACCACGATCGACTTGGGCCTGCCTTTCGGGGTCGGCCTTCTGGCGGCAGTGGCGGTGACGTTCGCGCTCGGCTACCTGGTGGGGATGCCGTCGCTCAAACTCACCGGCGCGTATTTGGCAATGGCGACCATCGGCTTCGGCGAAATCGTCAAGATGATGCTGGTGAACTGGGAGCACGTGACGCGGGGGCCGACGGGCATTTCCCGCATTCCGCAGCCTTCCCTGTTCGGCGTGTCGTTCGATACGCCCCTGCTCAGGTATTACTTCGTGCTCAGCGTCGCGGTGTTTGCCTTCATCGTCTACTGGAACTTGGTCCGCTCGCACTACGGGTCGCGATTCGTCGCCGTTCGCGATAGCCCCAAGGCCGCTCTCGCCATGGGCATCAACCTGCAACAGACCAAGGTGCTGGCTTTCGCCATCTCGACCGCCTTTGCTGGCGTCGGAGGCAGCCTGTACGCGCACATCAACCGCTATATTGCGCCGGACGCCTTCGGGTTCGGAGAATCGATCAATTTAATCATGATGACCGTGATCGGCGGAATGGGAACGTTGTTTGGACCCCTGGTCGGAGCGGTGGTCGTTGTCTATCTGCGCGAAACGCTGCAGGTGCTGGCCGATTACAACATGCTCATCTACGGGTTGCTGCTGATGGTCCTGATGGTCTTTGTCCCGCGGGGGATGATGGGGACCTTGAACCTGTTCTTGCGGACGAGGTGACGCCTTGCTGAACGTTAAAGACCTTTCGAAGAACTTCGCCGGCGTCAAGGCCGTCGCCGATCTTACTTTCGATGTGCGGCAGGGCGAGATCTTGTCGATGATCGGCCCGAACGGAGCCGGGAAGACCACGGTCTTCAACATGATCACCGGATTCTATTCGACAGACGCCGGCAGCATCATGCTTGAAGATCGCGAGATCAACGGATTGCCGCCGTATGCTGTCGCCCGTTTGGGAATCGGCCGCACGTTCCAAAATATCGAGCTGTTCGAGGATCTGTCGGTCACCGATAACATGCGGGTTGCGTTGCAGTGCACGTCGCCGGTAACCGCGATCGGCGCGATCTTAAGGACGTCGCAGACGATCCGCCGGGAAGCGAAGGAAAGCGAACGCTGCGACGAGCTCCTGCGGACGATGGGACTTGCCGACAAGAAGGACTACCAGTCGTCGGCCCTGTCGTACGGAGAGCAGCGCCGGTTGGAAATGGCGCGGGCGCTCGCCACCGACGCAAAGCTCCTCCTTCTGGACGAACCCACGGCCGGAATGACGCCGGCTGAAGTGACCGTGATGATGGAGACGATCAGGGAAGTCCGGTCCACGGGCGTCACCGTTTTCCTGATCGAGCACAACATGCAGCTGGTGATGTCCATCTCCGACAGGATCGTTGTCATGGATCACGGCGTAAAGATCGCCGAAGGCTTTCCCGCCGACATCCGGAACGACCCGGCCGTCTTGCGCGCGTATTTGGGTGAAGAGGAAACGGTGTGAATATCCTGGAGGTCAAATCGCTCTCGGTTTCATATGGGCGAATCCCTGCATTGCGCGACGTTTCGTTGAGCGTCGCGGAGGGTGAGATTGTCGCGCTCATCGGCGCCAACGGCGCGGGCAAGACGACGCTGCTGAAGACGATATCCGGGCTCCTCCCAAGGAATGCCGACTCGATCGTTTTCGACAATCGGCCGATCGATCGGACCTCGCCGCACGAGGTGGTCCGCGCCGGCATTTCCCACGTTCCCGAAGGCCGCAAGATCTTCCCCGAGATGACGGTGGAAGAGAACCTCGAGATGGGCGCCTTCGTCCGTCATCGGGGAGCCGACATGAACCAGGAGCTTGCCGCGATCTACGACTTCTTCCCCGTGCTGGGCGAACGGCGAAGGTTGATGGCCGACACTCTGTCGGGGGGAGAGCAGCAGATGCTCGTCATCGGCCGCGCGCTGATGGCCAAGCCGAGGCTGCTATTGCTGGACGAGCCGTCGATGGGCCTGGCGCCAAAGCTGGTTCGCAGCATCTTTTCGATCATCGCGGACATCAACGCGAATGGGACCACGATTCTGCTGGTCGAGCAGAACGCCTCGATGGCCTTGGGCGTTTCCAAACGCGCCTATGTCATCGAGAACGGAAGGATCGTCATGTCGGGGTTTTCGGCGGATCTGGCATCGGACCCGAAGGTCAGCGATGCCTATCTCGGCGGATCGGTCGGGTAGATCGGCGGGGCACGTTCGAAACTATCGAACACAGAATCGCCCGGCGTGCCGCCGAGCGCCGAGCACGGAAGCATTCACTTGCGAAACCCGAAGAAATGGTGTGGAGGAACGATGCGAGAGCCTGAATACCCGGTTTTGCCCGAAATCATCTCCCGCTGGTCCCGTCGGGCAATGTCGTCCGAATCCGTCAACAGAAGCGAATTGATGAGTTTGTTCGAGGCGGCACGATGGGCACCGTCATCCTACAATAGCCAGCCTTGGCGTTTCGTCTATGCGTTTCGCGGCAGTACGGCGTGGAAGCAGATGTTCGACCTCTTGACGGACCTTAACAAGTCGTGGTGCATGAATGCGGCCGTCCTGGTCCTCCTCGTGGCTCGAACCATCTATGAGTACGACGGCAAGCCAGACCGGTCGTTCGCCCTGAATTCAGGTGCCGCATGGCAGAACCTTGCGCTCCAGGGGACGTCGATGGGCTTGGCGGTCCGTGGAATGCAGGATTTCGATTACGAAAAGGCCTGCGAGATCTTCAGCATTCCCGGTCTCTATGCTGTACAGATGATGATCGCGGTCGGGCGGCCGGGCGACCCGGCGGTCTTGCCTGAAATCATGCGGGGGAGGGAAACGCCAAACCAGCGCAGGCCGTTGGCCGACATTGCCTTCGAGAACGAGTTTCGAGATGTCCCGCCGTGGGACGGCTATTGATGCGCGTCCCGGGAGCCCGACTACGCTTCTCGCGAGAAGACGATCATCTCCTCCGCGAACAGCCTCGTGTTCGGCAGATCGACGAAGGTTTCCTCGTCCGGCCGGATGACGTCCCGATAACGCTGCGACATCATCGTGCGCTCGAGGGCGTCGAGGGAGGCGAACCAGATCTCGACGATGCCGTCGTAGGGTTTTTCCATCGCCGATCCGTCCAGGTGAAAGCAAGTGTCCGGAATCACGTGGTTCTGCCTATAACCGAGGAAATTGTTCCAGACTTCCGAAACCGAACGGACGAGGTCGGCGTGCGTCGTGCGCCACGCGCGGGAGAACTCTTCGGATTGGAGGCCGGGTTTCCGACGCAGCAGAGACATGAACTTCACCGGGCCTCGGCCCTCTCGAATAACATGCTCCTTGGCGAGAAACGAAACCGACCTGCCTTGATCGAGGCCGTCAAAAGCCGGACTGTAGCGAAATCCGGAATCCGACGGGACGTCATGCCGCGTGAATTCCGCAATACCGGTGTAAACGCCTTTCGCAAATCCGTCGATAGGCGACGAGATGAAGTTTCGAATAAATGCACTGTATATCTGATGCGTCGGGAGCATCATCGGAACGTCGCTATTGATCCACTCCTCGGTGAAATCGCCGCCGGCACGGGAAGAAATCTCTTTCAGCAGGCAAAATTCTTTCATGACACGCAATATCTCCACGACATTTAGTTATTTTGTATATAATACAATATAAAGTAACAATTAAATATAAATATTTTATTATTTATTTTTTTATAAACAAATTGTCTATTTAAAAAATTTTTATGTGAATGAATGCATAATTGCTTCCGAAATCTCATTGTTCGATGTCCTGACAGGTGCCCCCGATATTAGAAACCCTGACAATTGTTCCTCGGATGCCACCCATGCAGCCGCGGTTGTCACAGATCACCCCACTGCTGTCCCTGTAGCGTGCAGGCATCGACCCAATTCCAGTTTGCGCCGCGAAGTGTTGATTTGAGGTCACCAACCGGCCGTCGGATATTTGATCAGAATCCGCCTCGAAGAATCATGTCTTCGTGCAGTTCCTCGATACGCAACTTCGCTTATGGATGGGCGGTTCGTCATTGCTGTGCTGGTTCGTCGGTACTTGCGATCAGGGTCTAGCATTGGAGCACTTCGGCGACCTCTAGCTTGTGTTCACCGCGTCAAGCCGGAGTAGCTTTTGGGCAACATACTCGAGAGGCCGATCGAATCTCTGGCAACTTCGTTATTCCAGAAGAAGTTCGGCACCGACAAGCGCGATAGGTTGCTACGGCCTTGGATTTGGCCTGGCGAGGCCGCGAGGCGACACCCCTGCGCGGACATCCATCGACAGCAACGGCCGGCGTCCCTGTGGAAACGGTAGGATAATCAAGAACCACTGTCTTGATTCAGCGCTTGCATCACGTCCGCGTTGGGTCAGTAGCCCCCGAAGTCCCCATCCGCGGCAACGTCCGCTTCACCCATTTCACACCCGAAACCGGACCGTCCTTTCACGGCCCCACTCAAGCCGAAGAACGGTCAGGCAGCAGAGCGCCCCAAGGCGGCCATCCACGGAGATTGCAAGTCGCCTCGAAAACGGACCTATCCTGAGTTTGGTCACGGTCTCTGAGCCAGCGTTCGAATCAGAAAATCCGCGAAACACCGGAAAGTGAGCGCCCCGCTCATCGCGGCGACCGCGAGGAGCGGGATCATCGGTTCCTTGAGGGCGGCAGCGATTCGCGAAACGGCGGGGGCCTTTTGCCATGCCGGGATCTGCCCGAGGTGTTCGAAAACCCAGACGGGAACCGAGAGTGCGGCTCCTATGGCCGTGCCCAGGAAGAATGGCGGGAAAGCCCGGAAACCTCGCCGGCTGGCGCGGCCGTCAGGTTGGGGCGGTGAGGCGAGAGACATCGATTTGTTCACCAAACGCTCGTTTGAAAACGGGCGCGTTCGCCCGCTCGGCGTTGCCCCTTATCCGCGCAACCTATCGAGAATTATAGCCAGACATTTAATTGACCGACGTCAAGGACCACATGGCAAGTGAGAGGCAATATCAGCCATCGGCTCATTTGTGAGAGCACTCACCTACCCTCGGGACGACACGACAGAGGATGACTTTACCGATGGCCGGCTTCCGGTTTTGGGGAATAGAAGCGAGAAGTGCGTATTCGTGCGCCTTTCGTTTGTTGGCGGTGCTTCTCGTGGCAGTCCTGATCGGAACTTCCCCCGCTTCCGCCAACACACTTGCCAAGTTCCTTCAGAACTCGACGCCCGAGGAGATCCTTCCCGAGGCCGATGCTTTCGGTCCCGTCGAGGGGAATCCGCCCTTCGCGCGCGTGTTCAAGGGCGGCGAGGCCGGCGGCTTCGTCTTCCTCAACACCGATTTCGTCGGTTCCATCGGCTATTCCGGCAAACCCATCCAGATTCTGATCGGCCTCGACAACGACGGCACCATCACCGGGGTCAAACTGGTCAAGCACAGCGAGCCCATCGTCCTGGTGGGCATTCCCGAGAAGAAGGTCGTCGACTTCATGACCGGTTACGTCGGCCTCAAGGTCCAGGACGTGGCGGGAATGGATCGCGACAACCGTTCCGTCGATATCATCAGCGGCGCGACCGTGACCGTGATGGTGATCGAGGACAGCATCCTGCGCTCCTCGGTCAAGTTCGCGCGGGCCATGGGCATTGCCGGCCTCGGCGGGAGTGTCGCAGCCACGCCGTCCGTCATTCGCCACGTCGACGACTCCGTGCAGGGCACCGATAGCTGGACCACCCTGCTCGGTGACGGCTCCGTCCGTAGCCGGCGCCTGACGGTCGGCGAGATCAACGAGGCCTTTGCCGCCCAGAACAACCCGGAAGCAACGGCGCGGCCGGAACCCGGTCCCGACGACGATGCCTTCATAGACCTCTTCATGGCGCCGGTCAGCGTACCGTTGATCGGCCGCAGCCTGATGGGCGAGGCCGAGTACAAGCTGATGGCAGACCGCCTAAAGCCAGGTCAACAAGCCGTCCTGATTTTTGCCAACGGGCGCTACTCGTTCAAGGGGTCGGGATACGTCCGCGGCGGCATCTTCGACCGCATTCAGTTGATCCAGGGCGAGGATGGGGTTCGTTTCCGCGACAAATTCCACAAGCGCCTGGGCGAGGTGATGGCCGAGGGCGCCCCGGAGTTCAAGGAAGTCGACCTGTTCGTCATTCCGGAGAACGCGAAATTCGACGTGACCGGGCCGTTCCGCCTCGAACTGCTGGTCCAACGCGCCATCGGCCCGGTGAAGAAGGTGTTCCTGGCCTTCGATCTCGAATACCGGCTGCCCGACCGCTACGTGCGCATCGAAACCCCGCAACAGCCAGCCGTCACCGCTTCGGTTCCGGCCCAGGCAGCCACTACGGTCGAAGACCCCGAAGACAGTCAGCTTTGGAAACGTTTGTGGGAAAGCCGGGTCGTCGACATTGTCATCCTTTCGGCGGCCCTCATTTTCCTGACCGTCGTCTTCTTCTTCCAGGATGTACTGGTCAAGTACCCCAAGCTGACCGACCGGCTTCGCCTCGGCTTCCTGGTGTTCTCGTTGGGGTGGATCGGATTCTACGCCCAGGCCCAGCTTTCCGTCGTCAACGTCCTGACTTTCTTCAACGCCCTGGTCACCGACTTCCGCTGGGACTATTTCCTGATGGAGCCGATGATCTTCATCCTGTGGTGCGCGGTTGCCGCCTCGCTGATCTTCTGGGGGCGTGGCGCCTATTGCGGCTGGCTGTGCCCGTTCGGCGCCCTGCAGGAAATTCTGAACCGGATCGCCAAGTGGGCGAAAGTGCCGCAACTGCGCCTGCCCTGGGGCCTACACGAGCGGTTGTGGCCCCTGAAGTACCTGATCTTCATGGCCCTGTTCGGTCTGTCGTTCTACTCGCTGGGCTTCGCCGAGGAGATGGCCGAGATCGAGCCCTTCAAGACCTCGATCATCCTCAAGTTCGCGCGCGACTGGCCGTTCGTACTCTACGCCGTCGCGCTGCTGGTCGTCGGCCTGTTCATCGAGCGCTTCTTCTGCCGTTATCTCTGCCCGCTGGGGGCGGCCCTGGCCATCCCCGGGCGGATGCGGACCTTCGAGTGGCTGAAGCGCCACAAGGAGTGCGGATCGACCTGCCAGATCTGCGCCCACGCCTGCATGGTCCAGGCCATCCATCCCGAGGGGCACATCAATCCCAACGAGTGTCTCTATTGCCTGAACTGCCAGACCTACTACTGGGACGACCATCGCTGCCCGCCGATGATCCAGCGCCGCGAGCGCCGCGAGCGGCGGCAGGCCCTGAGCACCAAGGGCGCCGCGAAGGCCCCGGTCACGAGTTCACCGAAAACGCCGGCCGCGAACGGACCGGCGGCGTGAAGAACGGAACCCGCCGACGAAACAGAGCGGGACGGATGAAGAGCGTCCAGGGACGTCAGATGTAACGAATGTCTTCGAGAAGGAGTGAGAAGATGAGCGGGAACAGGAAGATAGCGGACGGTGTATCGCGGCGTGCCTTGTTCGGCACGACCGCCAAGATCGCAACAGTTGCCGGGTTGGGGGTTTCCGGGCTGGCGCACGGGCTTTTGTCGTCCAGCCCGGCCAGGGCGGCGACCGGCAACGCAGTGGTCGAGCCGGGCGACCTTGACGAGTATTACGGCTTCTGGAGCAGCGGGCAGAGCGGCGAGGTCCGCATCCTCGGCGTCCCGTCGATGCGCGAACTGATACGCGTCCCGGTGTTCAACCGGTGCAGCGCGACCGGCTGGGGCCAGACCAACGAGAGCCTGAAGATCCTGACCGAGGGGCTGCTGCCGAGCACCAGGAAGTTCCTCGAAAGCCGCGGCGGGACTTATCTGAACGGCGACGCCCACCATCCGCACATGTCGTTTACCGACGGCACCTATGACGGGCGCTACATCTTCATCAACGACAAGGCCAACACCCGCGTCGCCCGCATCCGTTGCGACATCATGAAGACCGACAAGATCATCGAGATCCCGAATGCGTCGGATATCCACGGCTTGCGGCCGCAGAAATTCCCACGTACGGGCTATGTCTTCGCAAACGGCGAGCACCGCATCCCGGTACCCAACGACGGCAGCATTCTCGACGAACCCGAGAAGTATCACGCGATCTTCAGCGCCATCGACGGCGACACCATGAAGGTGGCGTGGCAGGTTATGGTCGACGGCAATCTGGACAACACGGACGCCGACTACCAGGGCAAGTACGTCGTCTCTACCTGCTACAACAGCGAGGAGGGCGTCACGCTGGCCGAGATGACCTCCAGTGAGCAGGACTGGGCAGTGGTCTTCGACATCAAGGCCATCGAGGAGGCGGTCAAGACCGGCGACTTCAAGACCTTTGAGGGCGATACCCCGGTCATCGACGGTCGCAAGGGATCCAAATACACACGCTATATCCCCATCTCCAACAGCCCGCATGGCTGCAACACGGCGCCCGACGGCCGCCACATCGTGATCAACGGCAAGCTGTCGCCGACGGTGTCGGTCATCGACGTGACCAAGCTGCCGGACGTGTTCGCCGACAAGATCGAGCCCCGCGGCTGCATCGTCGCCGAGCCGGAACTGGGTCTCGGCCCCCTTCATACGGCCTTCGACGGGCGCGGCAACGCCTATACGACCCTGTTCCTCGACAGCCAGATGGTCAAATGGAACATCGACAAGGCGATCCGTGCCTTCAAGGGCGAGAAGGCCGATCCGATCATCCAGAAGCTCGACGTCCAGTACCAGCCCGGCCATAACCACACCTCCATGGGCGAAACCAAGGATGCCGACGGCAAGTGGCTGGTGTCGCTGAACAAGTTCTCCAAGGACCGGTTCCTCAATGTCGGACCGCTCAAGCCCGAGAACGAACAACTCATCGATCTGTCGGGCGACGGGATGAAGGTGGTGCACGACGGCCCGACCTTCGCCGAGCCGCACGACAGCATCATCGTGCACCGCTCGGTGGTGAACCCGGTGAGCGTCTGGGACCGCAACGACCCGATGTTCGCCGACGCCCGCCGCCAGGCCGAGGCCGATGGCGTGGACCTGGACTGGGCCGAGGATGTGATCCGCGACGGCAACAAGGTGCGGGTCTACATGCACTCGGTCGCGCCGACCTTCAGCCTGGAAAGCTTCACGGTCCGGCAGGGCGACGAGGTCACCGTCTATATCACCAACATGGATGACATCGACGACCTGACGCACGGGTTCTGCCTGAACAACCATGGCATCGCGATGGAAATCGGGCCGCAGGCCACCGCCTCGGTCACCTTCACGGCCAGCAAACCGGGCGTCTACTGGTACTATTGCCAGTGGTTCTGCCACGCGCTCCACATGGAGATGCGCGGCCGGATGTTCGTCGAGCCGACCGGGACCTGACCCATGCGCCAGCGCCCTGCCCGTATTGCCGTCGCGTTGCTGATCGCCCTGTCCGGGGCGGCACAGGCGGCCGACGTGCATGTCCCGGCCCGGGCCGGGGCGCTGGCCCGCGCACTTGCCGGAGCCCAACCCGGCGACGCGCTGATCCTTGCGCCGGGCCGTTACGACGGCCCGGTGGTCATCGCCAAGCCCCTGACCCTTGACGGGCGGGGCCAGGCGGCACTCGACGGTGGCGGCGATGGGAGCGTCGTCACCGTCACCGCCCCGGACGTGACCGTGACGGGCCTGGAGATCTCCGGCTCCGGATCCTCTCACGACGCGATCGATTCCGGGGTCAAGCTCACGCAGCAGGCCACCGGCGTGCGCGTCATCGGCAACCGCCTCCTCGGCAACCTCTACGGGGTCGACATCCACGGCGCCCGCGACAGCGTGGTGCAGGACAACACCATCATCGGCCGCCGGGACCACCGCATGAACGACCGCGGCAACGGCGTCTATGTCTGGAACGCGCCCGGCGCAAGGGTCGAGGGCAACCGGGTCCGCTATGGCCGCGACGGGATCTTTTCCAACGCCTCGCGCGAAAACGTGTTTCGCGGCAACCTGTTCCGCGATCTGCGCTTCGCTGTGCACTACATGTACACCAACCACAGCGAAGTGAGCGACAATGTCTCGATCGGCAATCACCTGGGCTATGCGCTGATGTTTTCGAACCGCATCACCGTGCGCAACAACCTGTCGCTGGGCGACCGGGGGCACGGTCTGATGCTGAACTACGCCAACAACGCCGATGTGGTCGGCAACCTGGTGCGCGGCGGCGCCGAGAAATGCACCTTCATCTACAACGCCCACAAGAACCTGATCGCCAACAACCGGTTCGAGGGCTGTGACATCGGCGTGCATTTCACCGCCGGGTCCGAACGCAACGCGATCACCGGCAACGCCTTCATCGGCAACCGCACGCAGGTGAAATATGTCGGCACCCGCCACGTGGAATGGAGCCTGGAGGGGCGCGGCAACTTCTGGTCCGACCACCCCTCGTTCGATCTGGACGGCAACGGCATTGCCGACAGCCCGTTCCGCCCCAACGACCTGATGGACCACATCCTGTGGTCGCAGCCAGCGGCACGGATGCTGACCGGATCGCCCGTGGTGCAACTGATCCGCTGGAGCCAGTCGAGCTTTCCCGCCACCCTTCCCGGCGGCGTGATCGACAGCCATCCGCTGGTCCAGCCGGTCGCGATCGCGGTTCCGCCCGACATCGCCAGGCTGGAGCGGGACGCCGCCCCGGCGTGGAAAGAACAAGGAGAAGACGATGGGGAATTTGACCCTCTCCGCGGTCACTAAGGCCTATGCGGGGCAGACCGCGCTGGACGGCGTCGACCTGACTGTCGCGCCGGGCGAGCGGGTGGCGCTGCTGGGGCATAACGGGGCCGGGAAATCGACCTTGATGAAGATCATCCTGGGCCTCATCCCCGCCGACCATGGCGCAATCGACGTCCTCGGGCACCGCCCGGGCAGCCCGGCGGCACGCGCCCAGGTGGCGTATCTGCCCGAGAACGCGGCCTTCCACCCCTCCCTGACAGGCCAGGAACAGATCGCCCTCTACCTCCGGCTGCGGGGAGAGCCGGCACAAAAGGCCGGGCCGCTTCTGGAAAGGGTGGGGCTGGGGGCTGCGGCAACGCGCCGGATCGGCACCTATTCCAAGGGGATGCGGCAACGCGTCGGGCTGGCCCAGGCGCTGATCGGGCACCCCCGTCTGCTGGTACTCGACGAGCCCACCAGCGGGCTGGACCCGGTATCGCGGCGCGACTTCTACGCGATCCTCGACGATCTGGCCGCCGAGGGCGCCGCGATCCTGCTGTCGAGCCACGCGCTGACCGAGGTCGAGGCCCGCACCGACCGCATCGTGATCCTGTCGCAAGGCCATGTCGTGGCCGACGATACGCTGGCCGGGCTGCGCCGCAACGCACCGCTGCCCACGCGCATCCACGTCGCGGCCCGCCCCGGCGCCGCCGACGAGGTGGCGCGCGCCCTGTCGGCCGGACGCCGCAACGGAGTAATGGTGGACCTGGTCTGCGGCGCCGACGAAAAGCTGGAACGGCTGGCCCATATCTCTGCGCTGGGACCGCTGGTGGAGGATATCGAGATCCTACCGCCCAGCCTGGAAGACATTTACGACCACTACAGCCGGAGGACCACGGCATGAGCGCGCTTCTCGGACTTGCGGGCTGCGAATTCCGTATCGCGGTCAGAAACCGCTGGGTCGCCATCGTGGTGACGATGATGGCCCTGTTCGCCCTGGTCCTCTCCGCCGCCGGAAGCGCGCCGAGCGGAACCCTGGGCGTCGACAGCCTGTCGGTCACGGTGGCCAGCCTGACCAGCCTGGCGATCTACCTGGTCCCGCTGGTGGCGCTGCTGATGGCCTTCGACGCCATCGCCGGCGAGGTGGAACGCGGCACCCTGCCGCTCATGCTGACCTACCCGGTGTCCCGTGCCCGGGTGCTGGCGGGCAAGGGGGTGGCGCATCTGACCACGCTCGCGCTGGCGCTGGCCATCGGTTACGGCGTTGCCGCCATGGCCGCCTTTGCCGTCGATCCCGGCGCGGCTGCGGGGCTGCCCGCGCTGCTGCGGCTCTACTGGTCGTCGCTGCTGCTGGGGGCAAGCTACCTGGGCATCGGCTATGCGATCTCGGCGATCGCGCGTCGGCCCGGCGCTGCGGCGGGGATGGCTATCGGGCTATGGCTGGTGATGATCGTGCTTTACGATCTCGGGCTTCTGGCCGCCGTGGTCATCGATGACGGCGGCTGGTTCACGACCCAACTGTTCCCCTGGCTGCTTCTGGCCAACCCGGCCGATGCCTTCCGCCTGTTCAACCTCGCCGCCTCCGAGGCCACCGCGGCTGCAGCGGGCGTCGGCGGCGCCGCCGGGGCGATCCCGGCCTGGCAGGCCCTGGCCTCGGTCGCGCTTTGGCCGGTCCTGGGCTTTGGCCTCGCCCTGCTCGCCTTCAGAAAGGTCACGCCATGAAACCGCTGCTCTTCGCCACGCTCTGCCTCGCGGCACTGGCCGCCTGCCGCGACGAAGACCGCGCCGCCGCGCCGGACCCGGTTCCGATGACGGCCGATGCCCTTGGCCACTACTGCCAGATGGCGCTGGCCGAGCACCCCGGCCCCAAGGCGCAGGTGCATCTCGACGGCGTCGCCGCGCCGATTTACTTCGCGCAGGTGCGCGATGCGATCGCCTTTCAGCGCATGCCGGAACAAAGCCACGCCATCACCGCGATCTACGTCAGTGACATGGCCGCAGCCCCAAGTTGGGAGGCCCCCGGCACCAACAACTGGATCGCGGCACGGGAGGCGCATTTCGTCCTGGGGTCAACGGCCATCGGCGGCATGGGCGCGCAGGAAATCGTACCCTTCTCTGAAAAAGACGCCGCGCTGGCCTTCGCCGCCGAAAAGGGCGGCCGGGTCGTCGAGATCGGCGACATACCCGACGCGGCGGTTCTGGCCCCGGCGCAGACCGAGGCCCCCGGATCAAATGACACCGATTTCATCGAGCGGTTGAACCGCCTCGAACAGGAAAGGCATGGCTGACATGAAACCGATTGACAGACGCCGTTTTCTGACCATCAGCGCCGCGGCCCTGACGCTCGGCACCTCCGCCGAAGCGGCCCCGATGCGCCAATGGCACGGCAGCGCCCTGGGCGCCCGGGCAACCATCACCCTGCGCCACCCGCAGGGCGCCGGGATTGCCCGCCGCGCCTTTGCCGAGATCGACCGGCTTGAAGACATCTTCAGCCTGTACAGGCCCGGCTCGGCCCTGTCCCGGCTCAACCGTGACGGCCACCTGGCGGCGCCCCCCTTCGAGTTGCTGGAATGCCTCGGCCTCTGCGAAGCGGTGCACCGGGCCAGCGGCGGGCGGTTCGACCCGACGATCCAGCCGCTCTGGGTCCTCTATGCCGAAAGCCATGCCAACGGCGGCCCGCCCCGCGCGGATCAGATCGCGGCGACACGCGCCCGGGTCGGCTGGTCCGGGGTCGCCTTCGACCCGCACGCGATCCGGCTGCGTCCGGGCATGGCGCTGACCCTCAACGGCATCGCCCAGGGCTATGTCGCCGACCGTGTCGCCGGGCTGCTGCGCTCCGAGGGGTTGAGCGAGGTTCTGGTCGACACCGGCGAGTTTCATGCGCTCGGCGGCGCGTGGGACATCGGCCTCGACATGCCGGAGCCGGTGAAAACGCTGCCCCTGCGCGACCGCGCCCTGGCCAGTTCCGCCCCGCTGGGCACCGCCTTCGATCCCGAAGGCCGGGTCGGCCATATCCTCGACCCCGTCACCGGGCGCCCCGCCCGGCCGGACTGGCGCCTGATCAGCGTGACAGCCCCGCGCGCCGCGCTCGCCGACGCGCTGAGTACCGCCCTGGTGCTGATGGACCGCGCCAGGATCGCGGCCACGCTGCAATCTTTTCCCACCGCCCGGCTTGCCGCGGCGCTCCCATCGGGGGATACGAACGACTGAGCGTCCCGGCCCGGCCTTCTCTCTGCCCCTCCAGCGGGGGCAGAAAGCGCGAAATACCCGCCCCCGGAAAGTGGGCCCCGAGCCGGGATGACGCGCGCCGCTTCAAAGGCGCCCGGCGCCTCTAGGCCAGCGACTCCACCATTTTCTCCCGCATGACGAATTTCTGCGGTTTCCCGGTGATCGTCATCGGCAACTCGTCGACAACCCGGACATGCCTCGGGATCTTGAAATGGGCGATCTGGCCCTGGCAAAACGCCCGCAGCTCCTCGCCCGCCAGTTCCACCCCCGGTTTCGCAATCACCCAGGCGCAGACCTCTTCCCCGAATTTCTCGTCGGGGATGCCGAACACCTGCACATCGCTGACCTTGGGGTGGCGGATCAGGAATTCCTCGATCTCGCGGGGATAGATATTCTCGCCGCCGCGGATGATCATATCCTTCACCCGGCCAACGATCGAACAGAACCCCGCGTCATCGAAAACCGCGAGATCGCCGGTATGCATCCAGCCGTCGCGAATGCTCTCGCCCGTCTTCTCGGCATCCTGCCAATAGCCCTTCATGACCGAATAGCCCCGTGTGCACAGCTCGCCCTGCGATCCCACCGGTACGATCCGGTCGGTCTCGTCGACGATCTTGACCTCCAGATGCGGATGAACCCGGCCCACGGTTTCACAGCGTTTGTCGGTCGGATCGTCAACGAAGCTTTGGAACGACACCGGAGAGGTTTCCGTCATGCCGTAGCAGATCGTGACCTCCTTCATGTTCATCTCGGAATTGACCCGCTGCATGACATCGACGGGGCACGGCGCCCCCGCCATGATGCCGGTACGCAGATTGGACAGATCGCGCGGTTGGCGTTCCAACTCCTCCAGCATGGCGACGAACATCGTCGGCACGCCATAGACGGCGGTGCACCGCTCTCGCGCCAGCGCGTCCAGCGTGTCCGGGGCGGAAAAGGCTTCGCCGGGAAACACCATCGCCGCGCCCTTGCTGACCGCGCCCAGCACCCCCATCACCATGCCAAAGCAATGATAGAGCGGCACCGGGATAGCCAGCCGGTCGGTCTCGGTCAGGTTGATCCGGCCGGTCACAAAGCGGGCGTTGTTGACGATGTTGTAATGCGACAACGTCGCCCCCTTCGGCAGGCCCGTGGTGCCCGAGGTGAACTGGATATTGATCGCGTCATCGGGGCTGAGGGCCCTGTCGATCTCAGGAAGCCGCAGCAGCTGGGCCGGACCGCCGAGCTTCTGCAGTTGGGTAAAGGAATAGGCCCCCGGCCCCGGCGCGTCATCCATGATGATGACACTGCGCAGCTGCGGCAGCTTGGCCGCCCGCAGTCGCCCCGGCGCGCAGCCATCCAGCTCGGGCGCCAGGGTCCGGATCATGCCCGCATAATCCGAGGTCTTGAAGGATTTCGCGGCGATCAGCGCCTTGCAGCCGACCTTGTTCAGCGCATAGTCCAGCTCGGCAAGGCGGTAAGCGGGATTGATATTGACCAGCACCAGCCCGACCCGCGCGGTGGCGAATTGCGTCAGCACCCATTCGAACCGGTTCGGCGACCAGATCCCGACCCGATCCCCCTTTTCCAGCCCCAGCGCCAGCAGGCCCGAGGCCAGTTCGTCCACCGCGCGATCCAGGTCGTAATAGCTCATCCGGATGCCCTGCGCGCAGAAGACGGCCGCATCGCGCGGCCCAAAGCGCGAAACCGCCCGATGCAGAAGCTGGGGAATGGTGACATAGGCCAGCGGCGGCGCCGACGGGCCCCGCACATAGGACATCCCGTCCACCGGCGCGACATTGTCCCCGCCATCCTCCGAGGCGCGCTCCCAGCCGGAAATTCGGCCCGCAAGGCTTTCGTTCAGGATCGACATCGGTGGCCCCCTTTACATGGTGCGCCAGTCGCCGCTCTGCTCAAAGGCATGCGCCGCCTGGTAAATCTTCAACTCGCCATAGTTCGGCCCGACCAGCATCATCCCGATGGGCAGCCCCTCGCTCAGCCCGCAGGGCACGTTCATGGCCGGCAACCCACCGTTGAAGGGCGCGGTATTGCCGATCATCTCGAAGGCGCGCTGGACATATAGGCTGATCGAACAATCGGCGGGCGGGATCTCCTGCGGTTTCATCGGCACCGTCGGCATCAACAACAGGTCGTACTGCTTGAACGCTTCGGCATATTTCTCGTTCACCTTGCGCATCAGGTTCTGCGCCTTGCCGTAGAAGCGGCCGCGATACTGCTCCTGGAAGAACTCGCCAAGGAACATGCAGACCTTGAGCGAATGCGACAACTCGTCGGCGCGCGACCGCCATTGCGCCATGTGATCCATCATCGACGGCAGGAACAGCCCCCGGTAATTCGTCCCGGCGGAATTGCCGTGCATCATGTGGTCCTGCAGCCCCTCGACGGTGATCGCGGTCCAACAATCGACGGCCAGGTGATGCTCGGGGATCGACACCTCCTCGACCCGCGCGCCAAGCTCGCGGAACCGGTCGGCGGCGGCCAGCACCTTCTGGTCGACATCCGCCTCGCTCTCGGGGCGATGGTATCCCTCCTTGAGCACCCCGATCCGCAGCCCCTGCGCGCCGCGGCCCAGTGCCTCGGAATAGCGATAGGTCTTGGGGCAGTACTGGCGCGGGTCCAACCCGTCCGCGCCGGCCAGCACCTCAAGAAGCAGCGCGTTATCGGCAACGCTGTTCGTCACCGGCCCGACGTGGTCGATGGTCTGCTCGATCGGCATGATCCCGGTATAGGGCACAAGCCCATGCGTAGGCTTCATTCCGTAGACGCCGCAGTTGGACGACGGGATACGGATCGATCCGCCCTGATCGCCGGCGATCGCCATGTCGACCTCGCCCGATCCGACCAGCGCCGCCGAACCGCCAGAGGAGCCGCCCGCCATATACCCCCGTTTCCAGGGGTTGTGGATCGGCCCCTTGGCGCCGGTGTGCGACCCGCCGGAAAGACAGAAATTCTCGGAATGGGCCTTGCCGACGATGACCGCCCCGGCGTCGAGCATCCGGGTCACGATGGTGGCGTCGATCTCGGGGGTATAACCCTCCATGATCGAGGAGCCGTTCATCATCGGCACCCCGGCCAGGCAAACCGTGTCCTTGAGCACGATCCGCTTGCCCCGCAGCGGCCCGTCCGGCGCGCCGCGCACCTCGGTCTTCACGTACCAGGCGTTCAGCGGGTTTTCGGAGAAGTCCGGGAAATGCCCCGGCGCGCGCGGATAGCGGACCGGCGGCAGGTTGTCCGGCGTCGCGTCCAGCCGGTCATAGGCCTGGATATAGGGCTCCATGATCTCGGAGTATTCCCTCAGGTCCTCGTCGCTCAGGCTCATGCCGAAGCGGTTGGCCATGTCGCGCATCTGCGCCAGGGTCGGACGTTTCACGGTCATGTTTGTCACCACGGATGAGGGCAGCGGTTCGGGCGTGCCCCGGGCCGGTGCCTGGTTTTCGGAATGTTTGGATGGAGCCGCTGCGGCCGCCGCCCCCCGGGTCGAGCGCGCGGCACCGAAACCCAGGAACTGATCGACCTTGGCCTGATCGGACAGGTCGCCGCGCGACAGCTCGCCGGTGATCCGGCCGCGCTCCAGCACCAGCACCCGGTCGGACAAATCGGCGATGAAGTCGAAATTCTGCTCCACCAGCAGGACCGACAGCCCCCGGCTCTTGCGCAGCTGCAAAAGGGTTTCGGCCATCTCCTCGATGATCGACGGCTGGATGCCTTCGGTCGGCTCGTCCAGCAGCAGGAAATCCGGATCGCCCATCAGGCAGCGCGCCAGCGCCAAGAGCTGCTGTTCGCCACCCGAAAGCGCCCCGCCCTCGCGGTCCATAAGCGGCCGCAGCCGGGGAAAATCCGCCAGCACCGCCTCCATCACGTCATGTTCCGAGGCGCCGGCGTATTCGTGCCAGGCAAAGCGCAGATTGTCCCGCACCGTCAGCTGCGGAAAGATCCCGCGCCCCTGCGGCACATAGCCCAGCCCCAGCCCGGCCCGCTCATATGGCGACATGCGGGTGATGTCGGTGCTATGGAACCGGACGGTGCCGGAGCCCGCGGGCAGAAAGCCCATGATCGTCTTCAGCAGGGTGGTCTTGCCCATCCCGTTATGGCCGAGAATGCCCACCACCTCGTTCTCGGTGACGGCAAACTCGATCCCGTGCAGGATCGGCACCTTGCCATAGCCGCCCGACAGGCCCTTGATCTCCAGAATATCGCTCGCGTCCTCAGCCATGTCAGGCCTTCTTTCCAAGATAGACATTGCGCACGGTCGGATCCGACATCACCCGCTCGACGTGATCCTCCATCAACACCGCGCCCTGGTGGAAAACCGTCACGTCGCGCGCGATCGAGCGGATGAACTGCATGTCGTGTTCGACGATCACGATGGCGGCGGTCCGGTTCAGTTCGTGGATGATCGCGGTCATCCGCTCGACATCCTCGGCGCTCATCCCCGCGGCGGGTTCATCCAGCAGCACCAGCCAGGGGTCGCCCACCGCCACCAGCCCCAGTTCGACCCGCTGCCGCTCGCCATGCGCCAGACGGCCCAGATCGCTGCGCGCGATGGCGCCCAGCGCCAGCCGCTCGATCACCTCCCGGGTCTTGCGGTTCGCCTCGGCCGGGTCATGGAACCGGCGGGCCGCCAGCCAGATGTTTTCAAAGACACTCAGGCTGTCCATCACGTTCGGTGTCTGCGTCTTGATCCCGACGCCCAGCGCGGCGATCTGGTGCGGCATCCAGTGGGTGGTGTCCTGCCCCCGCATGAAGACCTGGCCCTCGGTCGGCGTCTGCAACCCGGTGACGCATTTGAAAAAGGTCGATTTGCCCGCCCCGTTCGGGCCGATCAGGCAGCGCAACTCGCGCGCACGCAGCTTGAAATCGACGTTGTTTGCGGCCACGACCCCGCCGAACCGCATGGTCAGCCCATGTGTTTCCAGCACGATCTCAGCCATGGGTCCGCTCCCTCCGGCGCATCCGCCGGGCCTGGTGGATCCGACCGAACGGGCGGCGGCCGAAACTGGTCTGCCAGAGGCTGGCCAGCGCGGGCACCACGCCGCGCGGCAGGAACAAAACGAAGAGGACCAGGATCAGCCCGGTGATCAGCGTGTTGTCGACCGCGCTTTGCTGGCCCAGCAGGAACTTGAGATAGGCCAGCCCCGCCGCCCCCAGGATCGGCCCCAACCGGGTGCCGAGCCCGCCGACGATGCACCAGATGATGATCTCGGCGGATTGCCCCAGCGAGAACAGGGTCGGCGTGACGATCTCGCCCCAATTGGCGAACAGCGCCCCGGCCAGCCCGGCAATCGCCGCGCCGATGGCAAACAGCACCGTCTTGCGCGCCCGCACGTCATAACCCATCAGCGACAGGCGGGTTTCGTTTTCGCGGATGCCCACGGCGATGCGCCCGAAGCTGGAGCGCAGCAGCGCCGAGACCAGCAGGAACACCAATGCCAGCAGCACCGCGCAGACATAGAACAGGGCATCGCCCCAGATATAGGCCTCCGGATCGCCCGGCACGTTCAGGGTCTGAAAGCCGGGGATGCCGTTGAACCCGCCCAGCCGCGCCTTGCCGATCACATATTGCGGACCCGCGGTGGAGTTGACGAACTTGAACAGGATCAGCGTCACCACCAGCGTAATGACACCCAGGTAGACATCCGTCAGCCGGCCATAGAACATCATCGCGCCAAGCAGGGCCGCGAAGACCGCCGGCACCAGCACCGCCAGGATCATCGGCCCGGTGCTTTCGCCGACATTGATCGCCGCGATGGCATAGGTATAGGCGCCCAGCCCGAAAAACGCCGCCTGGCCGAAGCAGAGGATGCCGCCGAAGCCCCAGATCAGCCCCAGGCTGAGCCCCAACATGCCATAGATGACCAGCACCGTGAGCGTGTAGGTCCCGATCAGCAGCGGCATGATCCAAATCAGCAGCGCCGTGACGATCAGCGTCGCGAGGACGTCATTGCGAAACCCGCCCGGCATCACAGTTTTCCCTTGAAGAACTTGCCGGTGATCCCCTGCGGCAGCAGCCGCAACAGCACCACCGCCGCGACCAGCAGCGCGACCTCACCGATCACCGGGGACACCGCGAAGGTGAAGACCTGGTTGATGACCCCGAAGACCCCGGCGCTGGAAAACAGCCCGGCGATCAGCGACGGGCCTCCCGCGATCACGGTGATGAACGCCTTGGCGATATAGGCCCCACCCGAAGTTGGCACCAATCCGACCAGCGGCGCCAGCACGCCGCCCGCCAGCCCCGACAGGGCCGAGCCGCAGAAAAACGTCGCCATGTAGATGCGGTCCGGACTGTAGCCCAGCGCGGCGGCGATGTCCGCGCGCTGCATCGTGCCGCGCGCGATCAGCCCAGCGCGGGTGGACTTGAACACCGCAAGCCCGCCGAACAGCAGCGCGATCGCCACCACG
>NPIG01000536.1_pt2 | contig 28523 bp, 18 predicted proteins | sample 8637441 | NCBI WGS metagenome assembly NPIG01 (sample SAMN07420675, study PRJNA396082) | bioreactor metagenome | isolation source: sample BR6 brine-fed electro-methanogenic bioreactor BR | place: Japan: Kochi | collected 2016-06-14
AACTGTGCAACCGGCTTGTGGCCAACACGCTGGGCGTCATGACGGCCGCCCTGTAGGCGTCAAGCCGCGAAAGCAACACGAGGCAGAACAGCCTGCCCGGATGACGGCCGCGAGAGGGCGCGCAAGCGCGTTTGCCCGGAGTGGCCGGCGCCGGGCAGGTTTCTTCTTCTCTGTCCTTCCGTTGCGTTTCCGGGTTTGGGGTGCTTTAATGGACCTCGGAGCCTGACGAAAGGAGTCTCGAGATGAGCATACGGAAAGACCACGGCAAGCCGGCGCCCATATCCCAGCAGTGCCAGTGCTGTTCCATGTCCCGGCGCTGTTTTCTCGGCGCGGCGGCTGGCGCGGCAGGCGCGGCCGCGCTGACATCGGGCGCTCTCGCGGCTCAGAAGGACCTCGGCGAATATCTCGACATCAGCCAGTTCCGGCCGAAGCCCGACGTGCACATCCATCTCGTGACGGTGCGCCACACACCGCCCTACTGGCTGGGCTGGCCCGGCAAATCCTATGACGTCGAAGGCATGCGCGCAAAATACACCACCGACTGCGTCGTCATGGGAGAGCGCCTCGGCGTGAAGGTAACACCGGTGGAGCAGCCGGTGGAAAGTGATGAAGCCGCAGCGGCCATGCGCAAGCGGCTCCAGGGCGAGAAGCCCGACGCGGTCATCGTGCTCATGCAGCACTTGAGCACGTGGGCCTGGGCGGACACGCTCACGAAGGCCGGTATCCCCACCATCATTTTCGCGCCCATTGGCACCTCGTTCACGCACCACACGCTCGAGATCTCCAGGCGGCCCGGCGTCTGCGTCATCTCCACGCTCGAGTTGAGCGCGCTCGAACAGGCCATGCGCATGGTGCGCGCAAAGCGCCAGTTCGAGGAAACGCGCCTGCTCGTCGTGCGCGGCGAGGAACGCAAGGAAAGCGTGCTCGAGAACCTGGGCACCAAGGTGCGCTATGTGCCGCGCGCCGCCATGCACGAACTCTTCGAGCAGATGCCCGAAAACGACGAGACCCATTCGGTGGCGAAATCGATGTTTGAAGACGCCGAGAAGATCGTCGAGCCCAGTCAGCAGGACGGGCTGAACGCCGCGCGCTCCTATCAGACCGCAAAGCAGCTGCTGAAGAGGGAACAGGCCAACGCCCTCACCACAGACTGCCTCGGTATNNCCAGCGCAAAGTGCCCACACCGCCCTGCATGGCCGCGGCGCTCTTCCAGGACAGCGGCGTCACCTACGGGTGCGAGGCCGACGTGTTCGGCGCCATGTCCCTCATGCTGACCAGTTATCTCTTCGACAAGCCCGGGTTCATGAACGACCCCGTGGCCGAAACCCACCGCAACTTGCTCATCGCGGCGCACTGCGTGTCGGGCACGCGCCTCAACGGCTTCGACAATCCGCGCGAGCCTTTCGTGTTGCGCAGCCATTCCGAATCGGACCTCGGCGTCGCGACACAGGTGCTCTGGCGCGAGGACCAGCCGGTGACCCTGGTGCGCTTCAACAGCCCAACCGAACTGATTCTGGACACGGGCACGGTGGTCGGCAACGTCGATACACCGCCCGCCGGCGGATGCCGCACCAGCGTCGAGGTCAAGATGGACCGGGTCGAGGACGCGCGCGACGTGCTCGGCTTCCACCAGGTCGTCTTCTACGGCGACCACCGTCGCGATGTGCGCGATTTCTGCCAGATGTACGGCATCAAGGTCGTGCATTCACCGCGCTACGCCCCGGAAATCGGCTGAACAGTATCGGCACTGCACAGGCCATGCGGCTTGGGAATGGCTACCAGGGCTTGTGCCCACCGGACACCAGAAGGAGAAGAGTTACCATGTGGAAATGTCTTCAAATCGCGACGGCGATCGTTGTCATGACCCTGTCGGTCTGCCTGGAGGTCCGCGCCGCCGAAGACTGCCCCTGGAAGCTGGAGAAACTGCACACGGTCACGGGCTTCCGGGTGCCGGAGAGCGTCTTGCCGGCGCCCGGCACGGATATCGTCTTCGTCTCGAACATCGAGGCGGAAGAGGACGCGTACTGGGACGATGACGGCAAGGGCTTCATCTCGGTGATCACGCCCCAGGGGATTGTGAAAAGCCTGCGCGCGCTCGACAGCTCGCCGGAAGCCGTGCTGCACGCGCCAAAGGGCATGGGTTTCACAGACGGAGCGGAACAATGGCTCTACTTCACCGACAACGCCGCGCTGAAGCGCTGGAAGGTCAACGGCGGCGCGGTCGAAACCGTGCCGCTGCCGGGCGCAAAACGGCTCAACGACATCGCCACCGACGGGCAAGCGGTCTATGTGTCCGACATCGAACAGAACACCATCTACCGTGTGACCCCGGACGGCAGGCACACGCGCATGAAGGCCCCGGCGGGCATTAACGGAATCACCTTCCTCGGGGAGCGCATGTTCTGCGTGAGCTGGTTTGAGCACGACGTGTACGAGCTTGACCCCGCCGGTGAAAAGCAGCCCCGCGCCTTCGGACTGGCGGAGCATTTCACCGCGCTCGACGGTATCGAGGCGCTCGACGACGGTTCGCTGATTGTCTCCGATTTTCCCGGCAACAAGGTGGCGCTCGTCGCGCCGGACGGCAAAACGGTCACCACGCTGGCAGAGTTGGAGAGTCCCGCGGACATCGGCCTGGACCGCGAACGCATGCAGCTCTACGTGCCGCAATTCATGAAAGACGCGGTCGTCATCTTCAAGCTTGAGAAGAAGTAGCGGCGCAAGAAAACAGAGAGGATGATTTATGAAGAGCAACCGCCTCGTCCGCGCGGCAACCACTGTTCTGTTTCTGGCATTGGCGGGCGCGCACCTCGCCGCCGCGCAACTGCCGCCCGGTGTGAGCCTGCCCGGCGTCGCGCCGGAACTGCGCGGCATCGCGCAACGCTTCGAAGACTACACCGTCATTCTGCGCCCGGACAAAAACGAGCCGGAATGGTGGGCGGGCGCGCCCTCCGTGGTCATCGGCGAGGACGGCGTCTTCTGGATGGCCTGCCGCATGCGCACCGCGGAGTCACAGCGCGGGCTGCGCGGCTACGAAATTCGAATCCTGCGGAGCGAAAACGGCGTGGAATTCGAACAGGCCCATGCCATCAAGCGCGAGGAGGTGCCCATCGCCGGTTTCGAGCGGCCCGCACTGATGCGCGATCCCGAAACCGGTCTGTTCAAGCTCTATGGCTGCGGTCCCTGGCAGGGCGGCGCCTGGGGCATCTTCAAGTTCGACGATGCGGCCGTGCCCACCGGCTTCGACCCGGCGTCCGCGAAGCTCGTGCTCGGCCCGCCGGAGAAGGCCTACGAGCGCGATATCTCGGTCATCGAATACAAGGACCCGGTTATCCTGTGGGCAAACGGCGCCTACCACTGCTATGTGACCGGCTACATGCGGCGCAACGAGCGGCTCTACCACTTCCGCAGCGACGACGGCGTGAACTGGCGACCGGTCGGAAACCCCTACAAGGCCATCATGCCGCTGGCGGGCTGGCACGACTTCTTCGTGCGCCCCGCGTCCGTGGCGCCGCTCGGCGTGGGCTATCTCTTTGTATACGAAGGCGGCAGCACCACCTGGTACGACCCCGTCTACAATATCGCCACGGGCCTCGCGTTCACCTTCGACCTGCACACGATCCACGACCTTACGCCCGAAAGCCCGCTGCTCGTCAGCACGACGCCCAGCGAGAACTTTGCCACGTTCCGCTATTCCGACTGGCATCTGCACGAGGGCCAACTGTGGGTCTATGCCGAGGCGGCGTGCCCCAATAACACGCATGAAATCCGGCTCTACCGTGTGCCCCTCGACGAACGCGCCCATCCGCCGGCCGCCCCGCCCTGGGCGGAGGAATTCGCCGCCCGCGTGTACAAGGCATGGTCGGACGGCGACACCATGCCGCAACTCAGCGCCGCGCACCCTGATGCCACCCTCGCCGACGGCTATGCCGTGCAGAACGCGTACGCGGAACGCATGCGCCGGGAACACGGCATCGGCGGCTACAAAGCCGCGGTGGTCGGCGCGGCGGGCCAGGAAAACCTGGGCATCGACGGCCCGGTCACCGGCGTCGTGCCCGCGTCCGGCGTGTATTTCGCCGAAAACAACGTGGCCATTGACCTCGCGGACTACCCGAAACGCGCGCTCGAGACCGAAATCGGGTACACCTTCCACACCGCAATCACCGAACCCCTCGACAGCATCGGGGAACTGCGCAGGCATGTCGAGGGGATTGCGCCCATTATCGAGGTGCCGGGCGGCAAGACCGAGGACAAGCACCCCGCGACGGCGGCCGACCTCGCCGCGTTCAACGGGAACGCCAAGGCGCTTATCGTGGGCCCCAGGCACGCCCCGGACAAGCTCGACGCCGATGCCGTGGAAATCACCATGACCCGCGACGGCGAAGTGTTCAACACCGCGCGCGGCGACCAGGCTGCCGGCGGACAGTGGAGCACGCTGCTCAAGACCGTCAACAGCCTGACGGCGCGCGGTTTCACCATTGAAACGGGCCACGTCATCACGAACGGTGCGCTCGGCGATATCAAGCCGGCCGAGCCAGGCCGCTACCGGGCCGACTACGGGAAACTGGGCGTCATCGAATTCGATATCGTGGACACACGCAAGTGAGCGAAGGAGGCGGCATGGACAGGCGCACGTTCTTGAAGCGGATGGGGCTGGCGGCGCTGGCGCCGATGGGTGCGGCCGCGGCAACCGCGCAACCGGCGAAGCGGCCAAACATCGTTTTCATCATGGCCGACGACCTCGGCTACGGCCACCCCGGCTGTTATGGCCAGCAGATTATCCGCACCCCCAACCTCGACCGCATGGCCCGTGAGGGCACACGATTCACCTCCGCCTACGCGGGCTGTTCGAAATGCGCCCCTTCGCGCAGTGTGCTCATGACAGGACTGCACGCCGGCCACACCCCCGTGCGCGGCAACAGCGGGGGCGTCCCGCTGCGCGACGGCGATGTCACGCTGGCCGAAGTGCTCAAGGACGCCGGTTACCGCACCGGCCTGTTCGGCAAATGGGGGCTCGGCGACGCGCACACCAGCGGGGCGCCGAACAACCAGGGTTTCGACGAGGCTTTCGGATACCTCCACCAGAAACACGCGCACTTCTATTACACCGACTATCTCTGGCACAACGGCGAGAAATATTCCCTGCCCGGCAACATGAACGGCCAGCGCACGCAGTACTCCCACGATGTCATACTCGACAAGGCGCTCGAGTTCATCGGCGCAGGCCAAGACGGCCCGTTCTTCTGCTTCCTGTCGCTGACCATACCGCACCACGAGTGGACCGCCCCCGAAGAAAGCCTGCGCGAATACAGCGGCCGGTTCGAGGAAGCCCCGCCGAAATACCGGTGGCGCGAGGGCTATGCCTGCCCGAAAGAGCCCAAGGCCAACATGGCCGCCATGATTACCCACATGGACAAGGGCGTGGGCAAGGTGCTCGACCTGCTCGAGACGAAGGGCATCGCCGAGGACACTCTCGTCATCTTCACCTCGGACAACGGGCCAGACCGCTATTCGCTTGCCTGCGCGGATTTCTTCAACGCGCGCGGCGGCCTGCGCGGATACAAGTACGATTTCTATGAGGGCGGCATTCGCATGCCGGCCATCGCGCGCTGGCCCGGGCACACCCCCGCGAACGCCAGCTGCGAATACCCCTGGCATTTCGCCGATGTCCTCCCGACCTTCGCGGAATTCGCGGGTGCAAAGCGGGTGCCGAAGGATATCGACGGCCTTTCCGTCGCCCCGGCGTTTCTCGGCAAAGCCTCCGAACTGCCCGAAGAGCGCTTCCTCTACTGGGATGCGGGCGACAGCCGCGCCGCGCGCTTCGGCAAGTGGAAGGTGGTTCAGCCCGCGCCCGATGCCCCCGTCGAACTCTACGACCTCGAGACCGACCTTGCGGAGACCAGCGACCTGGCCGCGGAACACCCCGATATCGTGTTGAAGCTCACGGCGATGATGGACCGCAACCATGAACCACCGCCGCCGCAAATCGAACCAACCGCACCCGACGGGCGCTACTACCGGTAGCCTTCGGCCGGAAGCGCGTTGGTTTCTCCCGGCTTTTCCGGGTATGATGGCGAAGGCACACTCATATTCTTTCCGGGTGCAGGAAAGGAAGCCTTGCGCGACTGCCGGCCGGGCATACCAGGGCCCGAGGTCGGCGTCCGCCCTGGGGGAGACAGCCTGATGCCGACGTTGTTTTTTGGCGTGGACAACCGCACGCTATCGATGGCCATTGTGGTCAACGCGTGCATGATGGCCTTTGCGCTGGCCTGCGTCGCGCGCGGGCGCACACCTGAGAAGGGCACGGGGTTCTGGGTCGCCGCCAACAGCGCGGTGGCGCTGGGTTTCGCCGCCCTTTTTCTGCGCGGCGTGACGCCGGTGGGCCTGAGTATCGTGCTGGCCAATCTGTTCGGGGCATCTTTCTATCCTTTGATGCACCGAGGACTTAGCCTGTTCCATGGCCGCCGCCCGTCCTTGTGGCCCCTCTTGTACCCGGTCGCCGCGGGCGCGGCATCGTTGCTCTTCGTGGTAGTGCGCATGGATGTCGGGCCGCGGCTGGTCGTGTTGTTGCTCATCGAAGCGGCTGGCATGGCGCACATGGCCTTCCTGGTGCACCGGGTGCATCGCCCCAACCTCGCCAAGGCCCAGCGCCTGCTCAGCATCGTCTTCATTGCCCTGGCCCTGGTGCTGCTTCTCGGCGCCGTCCGCGCATTGTTTTGGACGTCGGGCCGGCCGGTCCTCTCCCCGGACCTTCTCGTGTCGGCCTTCTTTCTCGCCGTGCTCCTCGGAAACACGGCCTGGACCCTGGCCCTGTTGTTCTTCCTGTACCTGCGTGCAAGCGAGGAACGCGTGCAACTGGCGGCGAACCTGCAAGACAGCGAAGCGATACTGGAAATGGCGCTGCGCGCCGCCCAAATGGGCGCATGGGAGTATATGCCGGAAACACGCCGGGTCACGTGGGCGGCCGAACACGCGGCACTCTTCGGCAAGCCCATCGAGGAATTCAACGGCACGCTCGAAGAAGTGCTCGGGCGCATCCATCCGGAAGACCAGGACAAGGTCCGAGAGTATTTCCTGAACACGCTGGCCACCGGCACCGGCTACAGCCAGACCTACCGCTCCCTGTGGCCGGACGGAACCGTGCGCTGGCTGCGCTGCCACGGCGCCGTGTTGCGCGACGGCAGCGGCAAGCCCGAAAGGATCCTCGGGGTCACGCAGGACATCACGGAACATAAGCATGCGGAACAGGCGCTGCGCGAGAGCGAGCAACTGTACCGCGACATCTTCGAGAAAAACCGCGCTATCAAGCTGCTCATTGAGCCCGATTCCGGACAGATTGTGGAGGCAAACTCCGCGGCGTGCAGGTTCTACGGCTACAACCGCGAGCGTCTGGCCAGCTTGAAGATCTGGGACCTCAATGTGCTGGGCGAGCAGGAAACGCGCAAATGGATGGCGTTCGCGCGTACAGGAGAACAAACGGAATTCGAGTTTCGGCACCGGTTGGCCTCCGGCGAAGTCGTCGATGTCCAGGTGTTCAGCGGAGAAGTCGAAGCAGACGGGCGTCCGCTGCTCCACTCCATTGTCATGGACATCACCGCCCGCAAGCAGGCCGAAGAAGCACTGCGCCGGAGCGAAGCACGTGTCCGAAAGAAGCTCGACAGCCTGCTCATGCCCGAATCAGAGGATGCCGCTCTGGAACTCGCCGACGTGCTGGATGTGGAGGCCGTCCAGAAAATCATGGATGAGTTCTACGCGCTCACTCATGTCGGCGTCGGCATCATCGACCTCCAGGGCAATGTGCTCGTCGGCACGGGCTGGCAGGATATCTGCACAGGATTCCACCGCAGGCACCCCCAGACGCAACGGCACTGCATCAAGAGTGATACCGTTCTCAGTTCCGGCGTGGCGCCGGGAACTTTCAAGGCATACCGCTGCGAAAACAACATGTGGGACATCGTGACGCCTATCCATTTGGGCGAAAGACACGTAGGCAACCTCTTTCTGGGCCAGTTCTTCTACGACGACGAAGAGATTGACTACGAGCTGTTTCGCGCGCAAGCGCGAAAATACGGGTTTGACGCAGAAGCCTACCTGGCGGCCCTTGAACGTGCTCCCCGGTTCAGCCGCGCCACCGTCGATGCCGCCATGCGGTTCTACGCCCGTGTCGCGCAGTTCATCTCGCTGTTGAGTCACAGCAACGTGCGGTTGGCGCGAACACTCGCTGAACGCGACCGGCTCCTCGATTCCCTGCGCGAGAGCGAGGAACGCTATCGCAATCTCGTCGAGGGCTCCCCCGATATCATCTATGTATTCTCTACCAGACACGGGGCGCGCTACTGGTCACAACGGGTCCGGGATATCCTCGGTTATGAGCCGGAATGGTTGGCCACAGACCCCTTCGCCTGGCGCAACGCGATTCATCCCGAAGACCGTAAAGCAGTGATTGCCGCTGCGGACATGGCCACGGCGCAGACCCACTTCGATATCGAATATCGCATTCAGGACCGGCATGGAGGCTGGCATTGGCTGCGGGACCGGAGCATCCGGATAAGCGAGGCCGGGGATGACCTGGTTATCGAAGGCCTCGCCACGGATATCACCGCCCGCAAGCAGGCCGAAGAAGCCTTGCGGCACAGCCTGGTGGACCTTCGGCTGGCACAACGTATCGCGGATATCGGAAACTGGAGTTACGACCCGGAAACGAATGTGGCCACCTGGTCGGAACAGGTGTACGCGATCTACGAGCGCGACCCCGCCCAGGGACCCGCAAGCTATTCCGACTACCAACAGCTCTTTCCACATGCTGAATGGCAGAAGTTTGACGCCGCGCTGCAGGCCGCCATCCACGAAGGCCTTCCCTGCGACATTCGATTGAAAGCCACCGTCCAAGGCGGAGAAGAAAGGTGGGTGCGCGCCATTTGTGAGCCGGACCCGGAGGCGGGTCCCGCGGGACACTTCATCCGGGGCACGATACAGGACATCACACGGCAGGTCCGGCTGGAACAGGAGCGACTCGCGCTTGAGCGGCGCATTCTCGAGACGCGCCGCGCGGAAAGCCTCAGCACCCTTGCCGGCGGCATAGCGCATGACTTCAACAATCTGCTCTATGCCGTGCTCGGTGGGACCGAACTTCTTGCCGACGCCATCCCGCCCAGTTCCCCGGACCGGGAAATCCTGGATACCATCAGTTCCGCCGCGGACCGGGCCGCGGAACTCGCCCGGCAGATGCTCGCCTATTCCGGTCACGGTCTCTTCACCATCGAGAAAGCCAACCTGAATGGAATCGTGCGGGATAGTGTCGATGAGGTCCGGGCATCCATTGCGGGACTGGCGGAACTCCATCTTGACCTCGACAGCGCCCTGCCCGCCATCGAGGCCGACCCCCGCCAGATGCGGCAGGTCGTCACCAATCTACTCGTCAACGCGGCTGAGGCAATAGGTGAGCAGGAGGGCGAGGTCCATGTGCGCACCTACGCAAGAGCCTACACGGCGCAAGATTTGCAGACCAACGGGGCGGACAACCACATTGGACCAGGCAATTACGTGACACTGGAAGTGACCGATTCCGGGCCGGGCGTCGAAACCGAAGACCTCGAGATGGTGTTCGAACCCTTCTATTCCACCAAGTTTGCGGGGCGCGGGCTGGGGTTGGCCGCTGCGCTGGGCATCGTCCAGGGGCACAAAGGCGCCATCCTGGTGGAAAGCGAGCGGGGCGCGGGCGCGCGATTTCGCGTGCTGCTGCCCCCTGCGCAGGCCGCCAGGCCGAGGTCCGGCCTGGAACAGGAAGGCGCCGGGAATGGCGGGCGGGAGCGTCGAACCGTGCTGCTGGTCGATGATGAACCCAGCGTGCGCGCCATGGCTGGCCGCATGCTGCGCCGCCTCGGTCTCGAAACCCTGCTGGCCGCCTCCGGGCCCGAGGCCCTTGACCTCTACGAGAAGGAGGCCGCACGGATCAGCTTCGTCTTGCTCGACTTCGCCATGCCCGGCATGCCCGGTGAAGCGGTATGCCGTAAGTTGCACGCCCTCGACCCGGACGCCCGCATCATCATGATGAGCGGATTCAGTGAATATCAGGTGACGGAAGAAGTCGCCGGGCTGCCGATCGCGGGATTCATCCACAAACCGTTCCGGTTGGCAGCGCTCAAACAGCTGCTGGACGAACTCGCGGTGCTGTAAGGCCTATGCCGGATTCAGGGTTGACCGCGGGAAGCGCGCCCGCACCGCTTGACAGTGCGCTACAGGATAAGGGCCATTCCGATGGCCAGCGCGGTCATGAACAGGATGCCCAGGGCGAAGGTTTCCTGGCGGGCCGTGCGCTGCAGCAGTGTGCCGTGGTATTGCTGCAATACCGCTTGGAACCGGCTGAACCCGGTGCGCGCGCGCGCGGCGGGCCGCGCCACCGCCCACTGAAATGCGCTTCGCGACAGTGCCAGCAGGCCCAGAACGGGGTACACGATGTCCCCGGCCGGCAAGGCGCACCTGCCCGGCCGCGTTCGCAACCCGGCGATTCGCGTTATCGCAAGCGCCAGGAGCACCGCGCACAGAATCGGCCAGGACGCGCCCCAGACCCCTTGCGCGTACACGCCCGTCTCTTTCAGCCCCGCCCAGCCGGCCGCGACCAGCACCCAGGGAAAGACCAGCGCCACCAGGGTCATAAGGGCCCAGGGAACAACCATGTGCGCGTTGGCGCGGCCGTGCGCTTCCCGGGGTTTCGGCGCAACGAGAAAGAGAAAACGAATCAAGAGAAGCGCGGTCGTGATGCTCGTCAGCGGCAACAGCCAGCCGAGCGCCGGCCCCCAGAAGTCGCCGCTGTACTTGGCCAGGTACTTCAACTGCGTCTTCGCGGCAAGCCCGCTGGTGAACGGCAGCCCGGCGAGTGCGCCGCCGCTGAGGGCCAGGCCGGCCACCAGCAACCGCCGTGTCGTTCTGGACAATTCACAAGCCGCGATACCGGCCCCCAGGAACAGCGCGCCCTTCGCGAAAGCGTGATGCGCGGCGAACACGAGGAGCCCGGCAAGCACCGCGGCGGTCTTGCCCTGCGAGGCGAAGCCAATGCCCACACCGATGGCGGCGATGCCCATCTGGCTGATGCTCGAGTAGGCCAGCAGCGACTTCGGGTGCGTCTGGGTCATCCCCAGGAGCGCGGCCGCCACGGCGGTGAACACGCCCAGCCCGAGCAGCAGGCCCGCGGGTCCGGGCGCGGCCGCCTCGAAGGGGAAGACGCGCAGCCACAGGAGCAGGCCGGTCTTGATCATGACCCCGCTCAGCACGGCGCTGGCCGGCGTCGGCGCCGCGGGATGCGCCAGCGGCAACCACACGTGCAGCGGCATGACGCCCAGTTTCACACCAAACCCAAAAAAGATGAACAGAAGAATCACGTTCCGCTCGGGCGCGCCCGACAGCGCCGCAATCGCACCGTCAAGCGTGGTGTCCCCCCCCGCCAGGTACGCGGCCCAAACCAGGCCGCCGAACGCCGCGACCTCCCCGAGAATCGTCATGCTGATGTAGACGCGGCCCGCGAAGAAGTCAGAAGCGCCGCGGTAGTGCACCACCAGCCCGTAGGCGGAATAGCTCATGAGCGCGAAGAATGAAATGAACGTGAGCACGTCCTGGGCGGGAATCAGGCACAGGTTACCGCCCATCGTGCCCAGAAAGAAGCCAAAAAACACGGCAGGCCGCGCGTCGTGCGTGCTTCTCAGGTAGCCGTGCGCATAAACGCCCGCGGCGAGCCACAACGCCGCCGTGAAGAACAGGAAACCCCGCGCGAGCGGGTCCAGGGCGAACTGGCCGCCCAGCACCAGCCACGGCGCATCGAGCCCGGCGCCTTCCGGAAGCAGTGTGGCCAGCAATGCCGGCAGCGCGGCCCATGGCGCCAGCCGCAGCGCGTACGCGCGGGTAACCCCCAGCGCCAGCGGAGCCACCAGCAGCAGGGGAAACGCGCACGCTATGCACAGCAGAACGCCCATGCCTCAGTATTCCCCCACCATGATGAAGCGCGCCCAGTACAGGGGGCTGTACGGACTGCCCGCGAAAATGCCCGCAAGCACCGCCAGCGCCGCAGTGACCAATGGCGGCGCCAGCAGCAGCAGCGATGTCTCATAACGATTGGACAGCACCCGCGCCCGCGGCCAGTCCGCCGCACCGTCACGGAACCAGGCGGCGTGAAGAATCGGCAGAAAATACCCGGCGTTCAGCAGGCTGCTGACGATGAGCACGGCGGGAACCCAGAAATGCCCGCGCTCGAGCCCGCCCATGCCGATGTACCATTTGCTGAAAAAGCCCGCGATGGGCGGCACGCCGATCATGCCCAGCGCGCCCACCGTGAAGGCCGCCGTGGTCAGCGGCATGCGCCGCCCGACGCCGTTCATCTCGCTGACCTTGTGTATTCCCAGGGTCTCCGCGTAATTGCCCGCACAGAAGAACAGGGTGATCTTCATGATGCCCTGGTGCACCAGGTGCACGATGCCGCCGATGGTGGCCATGGGTCCGAAGATGGCCACGCCAAGCACAATATAGGACACCTGGCTTACGGTCGAGAAGGCCAGGCGGCGCTTGAGGTCGTCTTGAAACAGCGCCCGCACGCTGCCGTACACGATGGTGAGGCCCGCGGCCGCGGCCAGATACCCGAGCAGGCCCATGCTCTCACTGAATTCGATGCCGTACACGTCGTACACTACGCGGACAATCCCGAAGGCGCCCGCCTTCACCACGGCAACGGCGTGCAGCAACGCGCTCACAGGCGCCGGCGCGGCCATGGCCACGGGCAGCCACCCGTGCAGCGGCACAAGCGCCGCCTTCACTCCGAACCCGATGATCAGCAGCGCGAAGATGACCCGCAGTTGCGGGTGGGTCTGCGCGGGCAGTTCATCCAGCACGCCCGTGGCCACAAAATCGATGCTGCCCGCCAGGCTCTGCAGCCAGATAACGCCTACCAGCAGCGTCGCCCCGCCAATCAATGTGAACAGCAGATAGGTGCGGGCCGCCTCGAGCGATTTGCGGTTGCCGCGGTGCGCCACGAGTGGATAGGTGGTCAGCGACAGCAGTTCATAGAAGATCAGCAGCGTGACCAGGTTCCCGGCCATCGCGATGCCGACCGTCGTCGAAACGCACAAACTGAAGAATCCGAAGAACCGGCTGCGGTTGGGGCCCTCTTCCAGGTAGCCGATGGCATAGACCGTGGTGAGCAGCCAGAGCACCGCGCTCAACCCCACGAAGAGCAGGGAAAACGGGTCCGCGTGGAACTTCAGCGTCAGGTTCGGCATCAGGCTGTATTCGAACATGATCACCCGGCCAAGCCGGACCTCGCGGAACAGCACCGCCACCAGGAACAGCTTCAACACGGCCCCGGCGAGATTGACCACCGTGCGCTGGGTCTGCGACTCCTCTTTGAGGAAGAATATCCACACCGCCGGTACCAGGGAGGTGCTCAGTATCAGCAGGGGGAGTGTGTCGCGCCAGCTCATGGGGCCCCTCCCGGAAACGCCTGAAGCACCTCGAAATCGGGCGCGCCGATGGCGATGATCTCGAGCGGGCGGTAGGCGAGCAAACCCAGCAGCATCGCGACGATAGCCAGGCCCCACGCGGGCCAGATCAGGCCGCCGCGCACCGGAAAGCCCACGGCCAGCGCATTGCCGGTTGACAGCGCCGTGTTCAGCACGCGGAAGATGTAGGCGGCCGCGAGCAGGCCGCCCACGGCGAGCACCGCCGCCCAATACCACTGGCCCTGGCCGATGGCCACGCCGATGAGCAGGTACTTGCCGACAAATCCGCCGCTGGGCGGCAGCCCCATCAGGCTCACCCCGGCAATGGCGAAGGCAAGCAGCACCGCCGGCAACCGCTCCGCACTGCCGCGCAGGCCCACAATCCAGTCGTGGCCGTAACTACGGATGATTGCCCCCGAACACATGAACAACGCCGCCTTCGCGAACGCATGGCTCACCGCGAAGAATACCACCGCCTGAAGGGCCAGCCGGACGCCGCCCGGACGCATGCTCAGCGCGAAGAACACGAACAAATAGCCCAGTTGCGCCACCGTGGAATAGGCGATGAGCAATTTCAGACGCGGTTGCCGCAATGCCTGCACCGAACCGTAAAAGATCGCCGCCGCGCCAAGCACCCCCAGAAACGGGCCGGCCGCTTCTATGCTGATGGAACCCGGAAAGACCCACAGCCACATGCGCAGCGCAATGTAAAAAGACGCCTTGATCATCAACGCGGAAAGCAGCGCGCTCACGGGCGCCGGCGCGTTGGCATGCGCCGGAGGCAGCCAGAAATGCAGCGGAAACACCGCGGATTTCAGCATCAGCCCGGCGGTCATCAGACCGAGCGCGATGGCCGCGCTGGGGCCGCCCTGCAGGTGAAACCGCAGCGTGACCCAGTCGAGGTTGCCGCTGTTGTGGTAGACCATCGCCACGCCCAGCAGGTAGAACAGCGACGCCGCGAGCGCCGCGAGCAGGTAGCGCAGCGACGCCGCATAAGCCGCCGGCGTGCCCGCCAGCGCAATGAGGCCCACCGACAGCAGGCCGAGCAGTTCCAGCGTCACGTACATGTTGAAGATGTCGGCCGTCACGAAAAGATTGTTCAGCCCGGCCCACGTCAACAGAAGCAGCGGCCAGAAACGGCCCGCCCTCGACCCGCGCCCGAAGTACGCCCACGAATAAAAGGAAATGCCGGCCATCAGCCCCGTCGTCATGCCCAGCATCACCAGGCCGGTGCCGTCCACGTACAGGTCGATGCCCAGCGGTACGCCCCAGCCGCCCAGCGGATAACGGAGCGGCCCGTGCGCCGACAGGTGCTGATACAGCGGCGCAAGCGAAGCCGATACCCCGGCGAAGACCACGCTGAGCAGCGCCCACAGGTGACGCGGCGGCAGCAGAAACGCCGCCAGCCCGGCGCACAGCGGCAGAAAAACCATCAGGATGGGAAGATGCTCAATGGCCATGGGCATCCTCCGGTTCTTCGGGAGGCAGCACGTGCGCGGGCGGCCGCTCTTCGTCGCCCCATTCCGCGCTGTTTTCCGGCAGCATCATGCTGCCGGTGGCCTCGTAATACCGGCGCAGCACGGCAAGCGCAAGCGCCGTCGAACTGATGGCCACGACCACCCCTGTGAGTACCATGGCCTGCGGCACGGGGTCCGGCGCCGGCCCGCTCCCTTCCGGAAGGCGTTTCGCAATGCTCACCAGCACCAGGAAGACGCCGTTTCCCATGATATTGAGCGCAATAATCTTGCGCAGCACATTCGGCGCAAGCACCAGGCAGTGCAGGCCGATGCCGACCAGTCCCGCGCCCACGAGGGCGTACCACACCGCCGCGCTCATCATCCCCGGCCCTCCCCGTCGAGTTTGGCGTCGTGAATGTCGGCCAGAGAGCGGCCCGCGAACAACACCATCAGGGTCACCCCGATGCTGAACGTGCCCGCCGCCTCGATAATCAAAATGAAGTGTTTCGCGTATTCGCGCGGATATTCGAGAAAGCTTCCGCCCCAGACAAGGCAAAGCGCCCCGGCTCCGGCAAACACCAGCACGCCCAGGACCAGCAACCATTTCTCCGCCCAGCCCCGCAGCGTGCCCGGCCGGACACGCTCGGCTATCTGCAACAGAATCGCCGCGGCGCCAAGCACCGCCCCGGCCTGAAACGCCCCCCCGGGGTACTTGCTGCCCGCCCAAAGCAGATAGCCCGCCAGCAGAATCATGACCGGCGCGAGAAACCGCACGAATTCCATCAGCAGCGGGCTCACCGAAATCGTGGCGGGCAGCGGTTCGCGGCTGCCCAGGCGTATGGCACGCAGGCCCAGCACCGCGGTAAGCAGCACGGTGATCTCGAGGAGCGTGTCGTAAGCGCGGAAATTGAGCAGCACCGCCGTCACCATGCTCTGCGCGCCGCTTTCCCCAAGATGCGCGCTCACCTCCGGATAGAGCCCCGGCGCTTCCGAGGGCAGGCTGAGAATGGCCGCCATCAACGCGCCGGTGAACAACACCACCCCGGCGGTCACCAGCCACACCATTGGACGCGAATGCGCCCGCGGACGGCCCTCATTCAGCATGGCTGTCCTCCTCCCCCTCGCGCAACCGGGACAGCGCGTCAATGCGGCCGATGGTGCTCAGAAACAGCGCCCCCGTCACCCCGGCGCCAATGGCCGCCTCGGCCAGGGCGATGTCGGTGGCGTGCAGGCGGGTCCAGGCCAGCGCGGCAAGCAGGCCGAACACCATGAACATGATGACCGCCTGGTACAGGCTTCGCGCCCGCACGATGNNGAATGTCGAATGTCCACACCATTACCGCCATGGCCGTATCCCCGTGCGCAGTGCCTTGCGCGCAATCAGATGGCAGGTCGTCGATGCCGAAAACATCGAGAGCATCCAGATCAGCACCATCTTCGAGGCGTCGCCGAAATTGTCCACACGCAGCAACAGCCCGATGACCACCAGGCCGAGCCCGAGATTGTCCGCTTTCGAAAGGGCGTGGAGGCACGTGAAGAGGTCCGGAAAGCGCAGCAGACCGACCGTGCCCGCGATGAAGAAGAACGCGCCCAGAAAGATCAGCGCCAGCGAGGCCAACTCAAGCAGCAGGGCCATGGCCGTCCTCCTCCCCGTGATTGCCCCCGCTGCCTTCCCAGCCCCGGCGCACGAAGGCCACCCCAGCCACGCCCGCCAATACCGCGAAGACCAGCGCCACATCGAGGAAGCCCGTGGTCGCCAGCCCGCTCCGCGCGAGCCCGCTTTCCACCAGCAGCAGCACCGCCACCCCCGCCGTGCCCATCAACTGCGCCGCCAGGATGCGCTCCACCGGCGTCGGCCCGCGAAATACGCGGCGCAATGACAGCAGCAATGTAATCAACACCACCACGGCCGCCGCGAAGTGCAGGCTGGCCGCCCACGTCAGCGTGAATGTGCTCATGCTTCCTCCTTCGCGGTATTGTCCAGGGCCACGCCGAACAACCGGGCCACCTGCCCCTCCAACTGCGCCAGTTCCGCCGCGTTGTCCATCTGTCCGTCCAGCACATGCACCGTCAAACGGTCGCCGTCAAGGTCCGCGCTCAGGGTGCCCGGCAGCAGACTGATGCAGAGCATGAAGAAGAAGCGCGGCGTGCCCGGCTCCAGGCGCAACGCGTAGTCGAGCAGCGCCGGCGCCACCCGCACGCGCCGGCCCATGGCCCGGCGGGCCACGTCGATGCCACCGTGAAAAGAGAGCCGGAGAAAGACCGGAACAAATACCAGCACGTATACCGGATTGAAATGGGGGATCTGCACCGGCGCAAGCACATAGGTGGCCCACAGCGCCAGCAACACGGCAGGCGCACCCACTACCCAGGAAGAAGGCCCGCCCCCGCTGAACACCGCCCACAGAAACACGTACGCCGCCAGATGCATAAGCATGCCGGCCAGACCGAGGTGCTGTGTTCGCGCGTCTTTCGCCATAAGTCCTTTCTGGCTTGACTTTTGCCATACAGGACACGGAAACATCCCGGCCTATTCCTGCAGCCCGCAGACTGCCGGTGGCGCAACCAATCCCGTTCCGGTGCAAGACGGTGGCCGGATAATGCGCATGCTTGATGCGGCCCTTGCGAACGCGGGAAATACCCGGCCACAGCCATTCAAGCAGAGCCCGGCGAGGCAATGCAAGCGCAAAGGACTTGGTATGCCGCCATGGTTTGAGCCGGACGGCCGGAGCCTACCGCGCCAGACCCAGCGCGGGAAGCGGCACTTCACAGTACCCCGATGCGGGCGCCGCGGGCGCCGTCTTGCCCCAGTCAACCCCCATCAGCAGGTCCACGCCCGGGTTTCCGTCCTTCACCTCGCAGGAGCACTCGCCCGCCAGAAACAGCGCGGTCTCCACGAGCGTGTCGCGCCTGATTCCCGGCCCGACCAGCGCGTACAGCACCCGCCCCCGGCCGTAAACGGGAAAGACCATCGGTTCGTCGTAGGCGTGCAGGTCCGGTTCCGTGCCCAGCAGCGACTGGACCAGAAACGCCTCCGTCTCATCCGCGCGGGCAATGCGCACAATGCAGTCGGCCATGGCGGGCGCGTCTGACGCCCGCGCTGAACCCAGCCTTTCCACGGTTCGCGTATCCGCCTCGCGCAACCCGGCGCGCAACGTGGCCAGGGCCTTTTCATCCTTCTCCGCATCGCCGCAGGCCAGCAGCAGCCAGACGCCGAGCGCGCCCGACTTCAGTTTGCCCGCCATGGTCTGTCGCGCCGGGGAGTCTATCAGCCCCTCCGCGACTGTCGGCGTCAGCGGGCCCGACCAGACACTGATGCGGGGCGGCAGTGAAAGCGGATTCCGCACCACAAGCCACGGAAGAACGGGATTCTTGGGCGATTGTGCTTCCCAAAGAGCCGATTCGAGCGCAGTCATGGGGGCGTCTACGTCTACGGTCGACAGTTCGAGGTTGCCCTTTGCCCCGTCTTGCCCGGCCCTGCCAAGTTGGTCCAGCGCGGTCTGCACGGCCCCTTCGGTCCCAGAACCGAGAAAGACAAAAGCCTGGTACGAGTCCGGTGTCCAGTTCTCGAGCGCGTATTGGTACACGGGAATGTCGCAGGCCCACACCCCGGGCATCGCCACCGTCAACACGGCAACACACACCATGAAGCGCGCTCTGAACACCATCACCGGCCCCTCCGCGCTGAACGCTTCGCACCGCGTTCGTCGTCTGACGGTTTCAGTCCGCAGCGCACAGCCTCCACCCCGCTGAGAATGGGTGGCGCGCCCGTTTCATTGTGGGGCCGCAACACGATGCGCAGCGTGTCCGCAACGCGCACCCCCGGCGTCTCCAGCACGTGCATGCGCCGCGAACCGCCCGCGGCCGCGGCCACGTCGAGGCCCTCCGCCACCAGCTTACCCTGGACCAACACGTCGAAGACGCGCGCCTCGGCCGGGGCCGTCTCCGGCTCGCAGAAGTACAGCCGCACATCGTAGGAGCCACGGTCCCGTTTGTCTTCCACGAGCGCGATTTCCAGTTCGCGGAGACCGCGCGCGCCCGAAGCGCCCACCCAGGGACGAGGCCCGGACTCGACCCGGCACGTGTGCAGTTGATACCAGTCCGGTGCTTCGGGCTCCTGGCGGATGTCCAACTTGGGCGAGGGCCCGCCGATAAACGGGTACTCGAGCCACAGCGTGCCGTCCTCGGCGCGGCGATCGCCCGGTGCGCCCAGATTCACGCCGAGCCGCTCGATGGGCCCGTCGCCGCGCCGGATGTAGTTCACAGTCCACCAGTCGGCCTCCGGCGCGTGCACCAGTGCGAGCGACGCCTGATTGTGATAGGCGCAGGAGCAGGTGCGCGTGTAGTCCGGCGCGTTGAGCACACCGTCCGCCGCCACCAGGTTGGAGGTGCAACCCGACTTGAAGCCGCCGAAGTTACCGGTCCCGCCCGCGTTCGCCAAGTCATAGAAACCGGCGGCGCCCGAGCGGAAAGTCAGCAGCGACTCGGCGGCGATGGGGTAATTGCAGCCGTATTCGCGCCGCCATTCCCAGGGGATGGGCTCGCCGGTCAACGGGTGCGCCCGTTCCAGCGGCTCGCCGGTAGCAAGCGCGAGCACTCCGTTCTCCGTGATGATGCGTTCGTTGTGGATGAGCGGAAAGGTTCGATACGGGGACTTCCGGTCCCAAAGCACCTCGCCGGTCGCGCCCCGGTACGCCGCCATGCGACGGCCTTCTTCACCGCGCACCTGGTCGCGCGACGGCCGCGTCGACTGAAGCAGGAGGTCATGCGCTTCGCTGTAGTTGAGGAAGGAGCCGAAGGCCGTTTCCCGCGTTTCCCAGACGCTTTTCCCCGACTTGAGGTCGAGCGCATACAGGCACGCGGCGCTCCCGGCATCCAAACCCCGGCGGCGCAGCAGCCCGGCCACATGCGGCGGCGCCTTGTCCAGGCAGTAAACCCGGCCACCGCCCGCGGCAATGCCGTTGTGCGGAAACGCCGCCCCGGCCGCGCGTTGCCACAGCACCTCGCCGGAGTGGCGGTCCAGCGCCACCAGCCGCTTGCTGGCGCTGGAATCGAAGTCCTCCCAGATCGGCTCCTCGCTCTTGTGGCCGGGAAGCATCTCCGAGAACTGGACAAAACCGGCCCCGCCCAGCAGGATGTCCCCGCACACGCCCACATAGCCCCACTGCGGTGTTTCTTCGCCGGGCGCCGCCGGCAGCGTGAAGGTCTTCGCCAGCCCGCCGTCAGCCGGATTCAGCACCCGGCACTGGCGGTTTTCGACCACATACACAAAGTCGTGCGTGGCCACAAAATTGGTGCCGCGCACGTTGGCGCCCGGGATGTGTACCTGGTTGTATGCGGTGCTGGTGGGCGTGTCCTGGTAGGTTTCGTTGAAGTAGACGCCGAACGTATTCAGGTCCGGCAGGTCCCGTTTCCAAAGCACGCGCCCGGTGTACACGTCGCGCGCGCTGATACAGTCCATCCCTTCGATAAACAAGCGGCCGCCGATCACCTGTTCGGGCGGGCCGTGCCCGTGCCGCGGGAGCACGTCCAGATTCGAGGGGCCGCCAAACCACAGCAGCCCCAGCGGCAGTCTGACCCGGCGATCGTTCGATTTGCCGGTCTGCGCGACATCGCCCAGCAGATGCGTCCAGGGAGCGGAACCCGGCAGCGGCCCCGAACGCTGGAGGACGACCGTCTCCCCCTTCGTTTCCACCATCGCGCTTTTCAGTTCTGCCGCCGCGGCGCGCACGGCCTCCGCATGCGGCGCAAGCCCGCGCAGAAAGGCCTGCCCGCCGTAAGGCCGCAGCGAATGGAAAACCCGCGCGAGGCGCGAGGGAAGCGGCGCGGCCCCATCCAGCACGTCCGCGTCCACAAGGGTCAACGACGACAGGTACGGCGGCGCGGAAAATGTCTCGATATCGCCGTGGTGCACCGCTACCCTGTCACCGTAGAGCCCGAGTGTGTCGAAATGCGCGTGCAGCGCCCGCACCCGGGCCTCGTCCGGGACCACGCTGACCACGTGAAAACCGGACTCACGCACCAGCGCCTCGATGAAGTCGGCGCCCGGGTCGCCGTAGACCAATGCGTAGCCGTCTTTCGCCCGGGCAAGTCCGAGCAGGCCGCAGACCTCATTCATCGTCTCTTCGGCCAGTTCACGTGCGGGGGGATTCGTCTCCATGGTTCGTGGCGCGCGCCCTGAATCGTCGAAGGCGAGAAGCTGACCCTCCAGCGTCACCGCGAAGAGCTTGCCGGTGGCCGCCAGCAGCCGTTCAACAGTGCCCGGCGCCTCCAGCCGCCACGCGACCGTGGGCGTTCCCCCGCCTGCGGGCAGCGGAATGGCGCTGATGGTGTTGCCGCCTCCGGCGTACAGCGTGCCGCCCGCGCCTATCAGGTCGCCTGAAGCGTCGGCATCCACCGTCCACAACCGCGTTTCCGCCGCCTCATCCGGCTTCTCAAGCGCCGCTTCCAGGTCAACCGCGCTCACCGTTTCGCCCGAGAAGTAGGCGTGCCCATCAGCGAGCACGGGCTGGCGGCCGATGCTGGGAACCAGCTTTTCACCCGTTTCCAGGCTGTACAGGCTCGTGACCTTCTCGCGGTGGTGGGCGAAGAACGCCTTCTCGAAAGCCGTCACAAAGACCCCGCCGGTCTTTCCGCTCCCCGCCAACTGATAGTACTCGAACTCACCCGTCCGGCGGTTGAGGCACGACGGCACCGAGCGGCCGCCCGGCACCAGCAGCCGGTCCCCAAGAAGCACGAATGCGCCGTGCGGCGCCACCCCGGCGAAGGAGGGCGCATTGTGCGGTTGGAGCATGTAACGCTGGCCGTCGTGCTCGTTGCTCCAGAGCACCTCGCCGTTCACCGCGTCCAGCGCATAGAGAAACGTGCCCATGAACGGCCAGATGCCCGCGCCAAAGTACACCACACCGCCGGCCAACACCGGCCCGCCGCGCGCGGGCCAGGTCGATATCAGGCGCGTGTTGCCAAGAATCCGCCGGTCGTACGGCGCGCCGGCGAAGCGCCACTGCAACGCGCCGGTTTCGGCGTCCAGGCAATACAGGCAGCCGTCGTCCGCCGCGAAATAGACACGGCCCGCATGCGCAGCGCCCGGCAGCCGCACCGGCCCGTCGGTGTAGAAGGTCCAAGCCGTCTCACCGGTGTCCGTGTCCAGCGCGAGGATCTTGTCCGCGTCGTTGAAGCCGATGAACAAGCGGTTGCCCAACACGATGGGCTCGAAAACCCGGTCGTAAGGCATCAGGTCCAGGTTCAGCGGGTCGGGCCAGCAGGGTTTGCGCGCCGTGAATTGCCGCGACCAGCACAGTTCAAGACGCTCCGGGAGCTTCTCGGGCGACATGGCGGTGCGCGCCGCGTCATAACGCCACATCGGCCAGTCGGCCGCGTCTGCGGGCCAGTGCAAAGACACGGCCAGTACAACGCCGGCCAGTACTGCAAACTTCTTCACGAATTCGTTGCCTTCTCGTTACGGAACCTGCTGCGGATGCCGGGATGCGTCCCGGTCAAGGTTGTAAAGACCCCTGCCGGGCCAGGCGGGTGACCTCCGGGGGGCGTGCCCAGGCCTTGGGCGCCAGCGCAACCGACGTCTGGAGCGGATACGCGCACGTGCACCCGGAACTCGATTCCGGAATCAGCACCAGCCCGCCCGCCGGGATGATGTTCAGCCAGCAGCCGGGCCGGTTCACCAGCGTCAGGGGAATACCCTCAGTGCGCTTCACGTTGGTGGGATAGACCCGTGGATTGCTCCCCCGTCCGTACAGGTAATGGGCCGACGCCGTCAGTCCGCCGCAGCCGTGGCCGCCGCGGTACAGCATGTAATCCCGCTTCTCACCGCTCGCCAAATCGAACGCGTAGGGACGCGCGTAGACCGTGTCGCCGAGAATCACCGGGTGCTGCCAGTTCTCCCCGTGCGTGCCGCCGGGGTCGGTGAAATCGGTGCCCCGGATGTTGGTGGCGCGGAAGGTCTGTTCCCAGACCGGCTCGCCATTGTCCGCGCGGTACGCGAGCAGGCGGTAGAACACCTGTGTTTCTCCCGCCACCTGCTCGTTGTACGTGCCCGAAACCAGAATGGTCTCCGGCGTGGCGTTCATGAAGAGAATGTGTTGAAACGGGCNNGGGTAGTCCACCGGGCGTTCCCAGGCCGGCTCGCCGGTCCTGGCGTCCACCGCGGCCAGCACCACGTCCCCTTCCAGAAATTCGTTGATGCGCATGCGGCCGTTGTCGTCTGCAACAGCCCCCGCGCCCCGGGACTCCACGAAACACAGGCGCTCGCCCGCAAGCGCCATGGCGGTATTCATGTACGCGCCGCGCGCGTGCCGCCACGCCGGTTCGCCGGTCCGCCGGTTCATGGCGAACACCCCCCGGCTCACCACCACCGGCCGGAAATCGCCCTCCAGCAACGCGCACGTCAGCACGCTGTTTTCCGAAAAGGACGCCCCCGCATGCTGCGCCGTGCCGAGCAACAGGTCGCCGCACAGGTTCAGATAGCCCCACTCCTGCGGCCCCTCGAGCAGCCGTGGCGCGCTCAGTGTGGCCTGGCGCACGCCATCGGTCACGTCCACCGCCCAACAGTCGTTTCCGGTCAGGATATACAGCGCCTCATCCGTGACAAGCTGGTGTCCCGCATTCTTCAGTGCGCCGATACGGCGCGAGTCCGGCACCTCCAGTTGCCACAAATGCGCGCCGTTGTAAGCGTCCACTGTGATCACCCCGCTGTCCGCCGTGATGAAGAGCCGGCCCGCCTTGAACAGCGAGGACATAGGCCGGTGGTGCCTGTCTATCATCGGGCGTGGGCCGGGGTGGCCAAACCACTGGATGGCGAACGGTCCCTCCAGGGTGTCCTGGCTGCACGCCGTGTGCCCCGGGTCGGCGTACAACTGCGTCCATTCGCCCGCGCCCGGCACCGGCCCGCGCGCGGATGCAAGCCACATTTCAGCACCGCAGTCGAGTTGCCGCGTCTCCTGCCCGCCCCCGGCGAGCCACTGCTCAAGTGCTTCCGCACCGCTCTGCACCCCGCATGGAACCCGCGCCGCCACCAGGCCGCCCAGGGGCCGCGCTACACGCAAGGCCTCCGACCACGCGACGGGCGGGAGGCCCTCCGCGTCCGGATACACCAGGACCAGGTTCGCCATGCCGGTCGTGTACGGCAGGTGCGGTGCCTCATCCCACACGTGTACGGACACGCGCACCCCAAACAGGCCGCTTGCGGCAAGCGCTTCTCTAAACTGTTCGGCCCGTGCAGCTTCCGGGACCGCCAGCGCGACCTGCAGGCCCGTTTCCTCCGCCAGCGCGCAGGCCAGCGTCAGGTCCGGCGGCGCAACCAGCACCGCGTAACCCGAGTTTGCGCCCGCGGACTTCGCCAGTTCGCGCGCGGTCGTCCGTGCCTGGTCCCGGTCCGCCGCGTAGGGCAGCGGCGCAGTGACCTGTGCCACCTGCACGGTCTCCGGCTGCGCAGTCCCCGCGAAACAGTAGACGGCCCCCGTGTCCGTGCTCACATACAGGCGCCCGTTCGCCACCGCCAGCCCGTAGGCGCACCCCGATACCTCCGCCTCCCAGACCTTCGCGCCGTCTTCCGTCCGCAGTCCGGCCACCATCCCGTCTCCGCCCGCGTACAGCGTCTCACCGGCCAGGGCGAGACCGTAGGGGCAGGCGCATTCCGTATCCCACAATGTGCAGTCTTCGGGGCCGGCAGGTATCTCCGCCAGCCGGGCCTTGATAGGCGCCATCTGCTCTTCCAGCGCCTGCGCGCGCGCCTGCTCCTTGCCGGCCTTCGCCTGGTCGTGGGCCTTAAGAAGCGGCTCGAGTTGCTCGTTCAGTTGGCTGCGCTCTATCGACGCCGCCACATGCTTGGCACGGTCCAGCGCGGTCAGCCGCGCGTGCGACTGCAGGTAGGCGACCGCCCCGTCGACCACCAGCCCGGTACCGGGAAACGACGCCAAGGAAACCCGGCTCTGCGTGTCCGCCGCCACCATCGCGTCTTTCTCGGTCCGGCCGGGTCCGCTCAGCAGATGGTCGCCCGTGAGCAGCGCGAACGTGCCGCCGTTGCCCTCGATGTCGCCCACGTGCGCGCCCGATGCCCGCTCGAATACGGCGGGATTGGTCCGCCCGGTGGGCACGAAAAGGAACAAGTCCGAAGCCAGCAGATAGCCCTGAGCCGACACGTTGCCACTGTCCTTGACCCATTCCGGGGTGCCGGTCTCCGCATCCAGCGCGCACAGATAGACCTGCTGCGTCGGGAAGATGCCCGCGCACACGTAGGCCAGCCCGTCCCTGACGAGCACGCCTGAGCGCACGGGGCGGTCGGAGACCAGGCGGCCATTGCCCGGGAGTATCCGAAGCGGCCCGGGCGGACGCCACGACCAGCATACCGCGCCGGTCTGCGCCTCGAGGCAATAGACCTGCCCGTCATCGGAGCCGAAATACACGCGGCCGTCCGCGTAAGACGGCGCAAGCCGCACCGGCCCCGCCGTGTGGAAGACCCAGCGAATCGCGCCTGTGGCGGCGTCCAGCGCATACACCGTATCCTCCGAGGACGAGCCGAAAAAGACCAGTCCGTTCGCGACGATGACATGCGCGGCGCGGTCGTAGGTCACGGCGGGCGTCAGGTTAAAAAGCTGGTGGTAATAGTCGGTCTGGGCCGGTGCGGGCCATGCGGGCGCCGGCGCGTGCCGGGGTTCATACACCCACTGCGCATGGAGCGGCGGTTGCAGCGACTCTGAAGCGATACCGCTGCGCGTGGCATCGTGCCGGAAGGTGGGCCAGTCCGCACAGAAAGCCGGTGATGTAAGCACCGCCGTCAGAACCACGGCCAACAGGTTTCGAAAGGTCATCTTACTTCGTTCCTTCGATTCAGGTGCGCTGCCCGGTGCCCCACCCGGGCGGCGCCGCCGGTTTGGCGGATATTCTACAGACATTCACCGGCTATGCCCAATGGAATCCTTTCAGCTCAGGGCAAGGCGGAGGAACACGAAGTTGCGCATGCGGTAAGGTGCTGAAGCATTCCGCGGCGCTTTCCTTGTGGAGTTCGCGTGCCCGCCATGTGGTTTGTCCCGAGCCCGTTCCGCTTGCGTGACTTGCGAGCAAGAAATTGGTAGGCGGTGTGGGACCACACCGGCAAGGTGCGTTATACCGGTCCCCTTTGGCGCAAAGAGAGCTTTTGGCCAGGAGGTACGCGGCCACACCGGGCAATATGCCCCGACTAACGAATGATCAGGTCGAGCATCGGTTGTTGCCACTCCTCTGTCCAGGACTCAAGGCTGTGCATGTGGAAGAAAGTGGCAATCCAGGGGAACCCCGGGAATACGGGTGGGTCATACGTGAGCCCGTGGTCGATAAGGACCATGCCGTTGTTGGCTAGAGACCCGCCGACCCACTGTTGAACGATTGAGGTCACGTCCACGACCCAGAAGGTGTCTACAGCGCCAGGGAGCATAGACTCCCCGTAAGGGGCCGCCAGCATCGATGGTTGGTTGCTCCAGGTCAGCGTGTTCGGGTCATAGGGCGCGTTGTACGCATGGGCCGAGTACGTGGTGATGCTGGGGATGGGCAATTCGCCGAAAGGCGTCAGCGTGAGCCAGGCGCTGTCGATGGTCCTGCCCGCAAGAACTGTCTCCAATTCGTCGAACCGGAATGCGCTGGCGTGCGTGATGTACCCGTACAGCGTGTCCAGCCAGTAGGTGAACCCCGTGCCGGTCATATTGACCGCGTCATCATACACGCTCTGCGCGTACGGCAGCCCGGTTTCGGAATCGATGGTGTCCAGTGAACTGTAGATAATCAGGTTGTCGTGGCTTGCGTAAAACTGCACGTGCAGCGCCGGCACAAATACGCCGACAACATTGCTGTAGGGCGTATAGACGCCGTTACTGTAAGCGCGCACGCGGAAATACGTGGTGATTCCGATCTCATCCAGAACCGGGTACACGCACTGGTCGAACGGCGAGGTGCGGTCGCCGTCCGCGCCCGAGCCAAAGAGCAGCCAACCGCCCGGTGCGCCGGTATAGGAATACTCGAGTTCATAATGGTCCGTGCTGCTCGTGGACTGCCAGTCGTAGGCCCAGGTGAGCACATAGGTGTCCACCGCCTCCGAGGGACCCGTGAGCACCGGCGCGGAGACCGCCTCCGGCGTGACGCTGGCAGTGTTGGACAGCAAGGAGAACGTGCCGCCGCGGTAGGCGTAGACGCGGTAGTAGTATGTCACGCCGGTCGTCAGGCCGTCATCCGCGTAATTGGTGGTATCTGCGGGCACGTCGGCGATTTCGGCGAAGCTGTCGGGGCCTTCGGCGACGCGCTCGACCTTGAACCCGTCTTCATCGGACGAATTGTCCTGCCAGGTCAAGAAGGCGCTCGTGCTGGAACTGGGTTCCGCTGTAAGGCCGCTCGGCGCAATGAGGGGGTTTGTCGGCGGGAAGCCAGTCGACGCGGAAGCCTCCTCGGAGTAAGCGGAGTCGCCCCCCGCGTTGAAGGCCTTGATGCGGTACGTGTAGCTGGACAGCCCGTAAACCTCGGAGTCATAGACTTCCTCCGTGTCGCGATAGAGATATTTTATGGGTTCGAATTCCGCCTTGACGCCCGACCGGCGTTCCAGAACAAAACCGTCTTCTTCAGCCGAGTTATCCGTCCATTCCAGGTGCACGCAGAGACTTCGCGTGCAGGGGGTTGCGGTCAATCCCGAGGGCGCCACAGGTGGGTCAATCGCGGTGCCGGGGACCCGAAGGGATACGTCATCGACCAGCCACACCGTCCCGGCCGGGCCTGTGCCGCTTGCATCCATACCGGTGATGGCCCCGTCGAACTTCAGCAGGTGCGCGAGCCCGTCAGCGAAGCTGGACACATCGACCGTGACCAATGTGTAGCCCTCCGTGTAGGGCGCCGCGCCTTCCAACACCTGAAACACGGGCGTGTCATCCACAAGACACTTGAACACATCGTCGCCGTTGCCGGAACTGGTTCGATTGTGGAGCCAGAACCCAAGGGTCAAGTGGTCCTCATCCGGCATGAAGCCGTACTGCGTCAGCATGGTGTGCCGGGGCGCGCCGCCACTGCCACCGAAATACGCGTACCCGCTGCCGGTGTGCGACTGGCCGCCAAGATCATCTATCGCCAGTCCAAGCGGTTCCCGCCAGTACGCGTTGGGCGAGCCCCCCTCGAAACCGGGATCCTGCACCAGGTCGAAAGTCGCCNNTCGCCCTCGCCTTCGCCTTCGCTTTCGCCTTCCTCCATATCGAATATGTCCTCGAGGCATACGTCATCCACAAAGAAATCTGTGGCGCCGGGTACCCCCGATGTGGACGATTCAAACCGAAGCAGATGCGGCGCCACCCCAACATCACCGCTGATATCCAGGGTAACAGGCACATACGTGCCCCAGTAGGCTGTCGCGCTTTCAAGGACTTCGAATACCAGGTTGCCGTCGACGTACACGCGCAGATAGTCAGTCCCGTTTCCACTCGTGTTTCCTGTTCGCAGGTAGAAAGTCAATCCCGTATAGTCGATCAGTTTGCGCACTTCCGGCCCGGCAGTCAACGTGAAAGACTGCTCCATCGTCATGTTCGCTGCCATCCCCGACATTCCACCAAACCAGGCCACGTGGCTG